>Ga0123334_1000032_pt1 | contig 157405 bp, 129 predicted proteins | sample BiotimSIPDNA_FD_89706 | JGI IMG/M metagenome (GOLD analysis project Ga0123334, IMG submission 89706) | Anaerobic biogas reactor microbial communites from Washington, USA - Biogas_R1 time_0 SIP DNA | ecosystem: Engineered > Bioreactor > Anaerobic > Unclassified | place: Washington, USA...
GGCCGGGTCCAGAACTGGGGGCAGATACTACTGCAACTCTCGGTTTTCTTCCCGGATAAGGTGAAATCTACTTTGACTTGATTTCTCTGGGTTGGTAATAAGCACAAAACTATTTACAGACCCTCCCGACCTTTTATTCAGCTGTGCAAATGTTTGAACTTTAATCCAAGTATCCCATATCCGCCAGATACTCCGCCGTCAGCACGCCGCCGCCCGCCGCACCGCGCAGGGTGTTGTGCGACAGGCAGATGAATTTATAATCGTAATGCGTATCTTCTCTTAAGCGGCCGACCGCGATGCCCATGCCGTTCCCGAGCATACGGTCAAGCTTTGTTTGCGGCCGGTCGGGCTCCTCGAAATATTTGATGAACGGCTTTGGAGACGATGGCAAATCCAGACCTTTAAAGCTCGCCCAGCGCTCCTTCATCTGCCCGATCGTCGGCTTTTTGTCAAACTCGACGAACACGGCCGCCAGGTGCCCGTCGGTGACCGGCACGCGTATGCATTGCGTCGTGATCGAGGGGCTGTCCGCCTTTTTGATCTCGCCGTTTTCGATGGTTCCCCATACTTTCAGCGGCTCCTGCTCGCTCTTTTCCTCTTCCCCGCCGATGTACGGTATGACATTGTCGATGATATCGGGCATCGTTTCAAATGTTTTGCCGGCGCCGGAAATCGCCTGGTAGGTGCAGGCCAGTATGCGCCTGATCCCGAAGTCCCTGAGCGGCTCGAGCGCCGGCACATAGGACTGTATCGAGCAGTTCGGCTTGACCGCGATAAATCCGCGGTCCGTCCCCAGCCTCTTGCGCTGCGACGCGATGATCTCATGATGCCATCCGTTGATCTCGGGTATCATCATAGGCACATCGGGCGTCATGCGGTGCGCGGAATTGTTTGAAATGACCGGAATGCCGGCGCGGGCGTAGTCCTCCTCCAGCTTCCTTGTCGCGTCCTTATCCATGTCCACCGCGCAGAACACAAAGTCGACATGCTTTTTAGCCTCGCCGATGTCCGATGCGTCGAGCACCGTCATATCGGCTACGTTTGCGGGGATGCTCCCCGCCATGACCCAGCGGCCCTCCATCACGTCGCCGTATCTCCTGCCCGCCGAACGCGGACTTGCGGCAACGCATGATATTTTAAACCACGGGTGGTCCGAAAGCAGCGAAACGAATCGCTGCCCGACCATGCCGGTGGCTCCCAGTATTCCGACTCTGTAATTGCGGTTCATACAATCATTCCTTCAATGCATTTGTGTTAGTATATCATACGAGCTTTTTTTGGTAAATGATTAAATTGTTTATGGATGAATACTCAAAATGCCGGAATATAGTATTCGATCACGTTCAGGATGCGCTTGTCCTTCGTGACCTCGCGGTACTGCTTGGTAATCACGCCGTTAAGCGATTCGGCGATTTTGCGGCTCGGTATGTTGTCGACATCGACCGGATAAATAAAACCCCTGTGCGGCAGATTCCCGCATGCCCACATGTAAAGCGCCTGCACGGCCCTGCGGCCGATGTGCTGCCCGTGGACGCTTTTCTTCAGCCAGACCCCAAGCTCGGGCGCATCCAGGTTCAGGCTGTGCAGCCCCACGCAGCCGAAGAACTCGAAAGTCCTGCTGTCGCGTATCACAAGCTGTATGTTCAAGCCCTGCTCCATCGTCATCATTGCCGAGTCGATGAACCGGAATGTCTCGGCCATGTCCTTCGGGGGCGACGGGTACAAATACCGGGCAATCGAATCGTCGAAGCCCCTGAAGATGTCCTCGGCGTCAAAGCGCGATATGGGTTCGAGCAGTATATCGCCGAGATCGATTTTGATTCGGAACAGGTTCTTTTTATACATCGTTGCAAAGCGGCGTATATTTGTAGTAATCAAACGTTGCCTTGCCGTTGCCGATCGCAAACAAACCCGGCCTTGCCCAGCCGTAGACCGACTTGCATGTATTATGGTTCCAGCCCGTTGCGTCGGCGCAGATATTGATCTTGTGCCACTGGCATCCGTCCAGGCTGTAGTAGGCCGACAGCGTGCCGAAATCGTCCTTCAGGCGCATGTAGCAGGAATCGCCGCCGACCCTGCGGATATGCTCGGGCTCGCGCACCCACTTCTCATCCTCCATGTATATAAGCACGTTGCCGTACATCAGCGCGATGCCGTAGGATCTGTCGTTGTCAAGCTGTATGGTGAGTCCGGCCCCTACGTCGGGCTCGACCGTCACTTTGGTTTCCACCATATACGCTTTGTGCCCGGCAAAGGCCATCAGTGCAAACGAATTGTCCAGGCAGCTGCCTTCGGCCTCCATCTGCAGGCCTGTGCTGCTGCAGGACAGGTTGATCCTGTCCATGACCGAATACTGCGAGCAGTTGAATTGAGGGGACAGCCTGCAGGTCGAAGCGAAGTCCTGCCCCAGCTCAAACCCGTGCCCGAGCTTTCGGCCCGCGGGCATCGGGATGGGCTTGTCCGCTGATATTCCGTCGGGAATTTTAAACCACCCGTCGTCCGTCCACTCGACAGGCTCCATCAACGTCATCCTGCCGTGGTGCCGGAAGCCGTTCATAATGGCATGGTAGAGGAAATACCACTGCCCCTTCGGCCCCTCCACAACGATGCCGCGGCCCTTGGCCCACCACTTCTCATCCCTGCTGTAAGTGTGCACCACGGGATTATACGGCGAAGCCTCCCACGGCCCGGCTATGCTCTTTGAGCGCCACAGCACCGACATGTGCGCGGTCGGCGGCCCGAATGTACCGCCCTGGGCGACAACCATATAGTAATAACCGTTGCGGTAAATCAGCTTCGGGTTATCGATAAACACCGTCTTGACGTCCCACTCGTCCGGTATCGGCCATTCCGGGCATGCACGGAAAGGCTCGCCGACGGCCTGCATGCCGTCCTCGGAAAGCGGGTATGTCAGGTTCCCGGAAAGAAACAGGTACCGCTGCCCGTGCTCATCGACAATATGCCCCGGATTGATGCCCACCAGATCCTCGCCGTTTGCATCGTAAACGATTTCCGGCGAGGTCCAGTCCCCGCTCTCAATGTCGTCGCAGGTCATGACGACCGTCGATGTGCCGGTGGAGGTATAAATATAATACTTATCCCCGAACTTGACGAGCTCCGGGGACATGATGTAGATGTATTCGTCTTTGAGCGCATAATAAAGGAACTGCCAGTTCACGAGGTCATACGACTTGAATACGGGCATCGCATAATAGCCCGGTCCCCCGAAGGTGATGTAATAACAGTCGCCCTCCTTCAATACCGAAGGGTCGCAGAGGTTTCCGTAGAAAATCGGGTTGACATAAAAGCCGTCGCCCCTGTCCGCGCAATATGTTCTTGCCATCTTAAAAACCCCGTAATATTGATAATGGTTAACTTCAATGTCAATATTATAAATCCTCTTAATCGAGAGATAGACATGCAATATTTTTACCGGTAAAAAAAGAGCGCCGATGCGGCGCTCTGAATGATTGAGGTGCTATTCGATCATAATGACGACCCTGCGGTCGGGCTCGACGCCCTCCGAGAAGGTCGTGACGCCCTCTTCCTCGGACAGAGCGGCATGTATGATCCTGCGTTCGTACGAGTTCATCGGCTCGAGCGCGACATTCCTGCCGGTCCTTCTGGCCTTGTCCGCCAGCCGGTAGGCAAGACTCACGAGGGTTTCCTCACGCTTTTTGCGGTATCCTCCCACATCAAGCCTGACCCTTAAGTAATCGCTTTCCGATTCGCCGTTATGGTGGTTTACGACAAGCCCGCACAGAAGCTGCAGCGCATCCAGGGTTTCCCCCCTGTGCCCGATCATATTGCCCACATGATCGCCTTCGACCCTGATCTTGATTTCGTCGTCGTCCTCAGCAACCGCGATGCCCGGGTCCGGAACGCCCATAAGTTGCGCTACATTTGAAAGGAAGCTGACCGCACGACTGGCCGGAGAAAATTTCTCGCTGATGCGGACCCTTGCCATCTTTACACCAAGGAGTCCGAAAACGCCCTTGCCGCCTTCATCCAGTATGTCGATCTGCGCTTCATCCAGCGTCAGATCCATTTCGCTTAATCCCTTTTGTATAGCCTCCTCAACGGTTCTGCCAATGCATTCAATGGTTTTCATATATAAATCGCCTCCTGATGCGTCATAGACTCACTTCAGGTACTTTCTTTCGGTCTCCGGCTTTACCTCGGGCGCCGGGGGCGCGTTCTGTTCCTTTGACTCATAATACTTATTGGTGATAAAGCCGAGCACGACCGATATCAGGTTGCTGACCGCCCAGTACAGCGCAAACGCCGCGCTTGACGACAAACAAATCCACACCGAAAACGCGGGCATCATGTACTGCATGATCTTGCCCTGGCTCGGTTTGTTCGGATCGGCATTCTGCGGCGCGGCCGACGGAGTCACCTTGGTTTGCAGGAAGGACATGCCGCCCGCCAGCAGCGGCAATATGAAGAATCCGTTCTTGATATTCGCAAACTGCTGTACCAGAGGAGCCATAACGGTTTCATACTGCTCGCTCGTGATATTCGCAAAATCAGCATATTGCTTCAATGTTTGAAAGGCCGGAACCACCGATACCGTCAGGCTGTCCGGCGACCAGATATTGTGCACCCACAGCCAGGATTCAAGCTCCGGAAGCACGCCGGATTTCACAAGCTCGTACAGTCCGAAAATCTGCTCGTTGGCAAGCGCCCTGAGCGCCCCGAAAAATGCGAAGAATATGGGCATCTGCAGCAGCAGCGGCAGGCAGCCCGAGAGCGGGTTGAAGCCCTCTTCCTTGTAAAGCTCCATGGTCTTGCGGGACAGCATTTCCTTGTCGTTCGCATATTTTCTGTTCAGCGCGTCGATCTTGGGCTGCAGGGTCTTCTGCCTGTACATGTTTTTTCTTTGCTTGATGTCAAGCGGTATCAGCGCCACCCTGAACAGTATTGTCAGAATAACGATGGACCATCCGTAACTGCCTATAAAATCATAAATATAGTCCAGCAGCATTTTGAAAAAGTCGGCCAAAAAATTATCCTGTAAAAAACCCACCTTATCGTCCTCCTTGGTTATTTAACGGGGTCGTAGCCGCCCGGATTGAACGGATGGCACCGCATGATGCGCCACAATGCCATCAGCCATCCCTTGAAGAAGCCGTACTTTTCGATCGCCTGGTACGCATATTCCGAACAAGTCGGATAAAACCTGCAGCTATCAGGCAGGTGCGGCGATATGCTCTTCTTATAAAAGCGGATAAGCTTAAGCGATAATGCCTTCATCCGGCGCCATCCTTTTTATAAAGGCCCGTTCTTGTAAGAAGGCTGTGCATGTCGGCGCCGATTTGCCCGTACTCCGCGCCGCCCGCGGCGCTCCTTGCGGTAAAGACAATCCTGTAGCCCCTGTTAATGGCATCCAGCCTCTGCCTCGCGTTCTCGCGCATGATCCGCTTGATCCTGTTCCTGACAGTTGCGCCGCCGACCTTGCGGCTGACGGAAAAACCTATGCGCAGTTCATCCTTCGGCCCGGCCTTTACAAACGCAATTGCCATCGTAGCCGCAGCCGCCGATTTGCCGAATTTATAGACATACCGGAAATCATTGTTTTTTTTCAGACGGTTTTCATTTTTCAGCATGAATGGCTCGGGGCTCCCGGGTAAAAGTCAAGTGCAAAGCATAAAAGACCGTGCGGAAACGGTCTTTGCAATTATGCGGCCAGACGTTTGCGGCCCTTGGCTCTGCGGCTGGCAAGCACCCTGCGGCCCTGCTTGGTAGCCATGCGCTTCCTGAAGCCGTGAACTTTCTTTCTCTGGCGCACTTTCGGCTGGTATGTTCTCTTCATTTTGTTGCTCCTTTAGCTGTAGTTGCATATGCAAGGCTTATGAAAGCCGTTATGCTCAATGCTCCAAAGGGCGCAATCGCCCAAATTTACCATGCTATTATATATGATAGCGGCAACGCCTGTCAACAAGCGGGATTCCGCGCTTATCCGATATGATTGCCAATTTATGGGGTTCTCCGTTTCTGCCATGGCATCGTACCGCCGGGCTTATGCGCGGCGCCCGGCAAAAACCGCGGCGCTTTCCGGCGCTTACCGATTTCCGGTATCTTTCATGGTTGATCCGTATGCAATCCTGAACAAACCTGCAACAACCATGTTGCAATCCATAAAATATCGTAATAAAATAAGTTAGCGGGTCTGGTACAAATCATATCAAACCGCAAATTCATACGGAGGTGTAAACAAAGTGGACGGCGACCCTCGAAGTAAAAAAATAAATAATATGCTTTCGATCAGACGCCGGACTCCGCGTTAACTCCGCTTGCCATATCCTGTCTTGCGCTCCGGTATCTTTTCGAAAGTAAAGGAAAGGAGACAAGAATGCTTTCAATTTACATGACCATTGACCATGAGCTTGTACCGGTCGAAGAGTTCCGGCAAGGATGCTGGATCAACCTTGCGGCTCCCACGCAGTCCGAGCTTGAGCAGGCTGCCGCCATGACCGGAGCGGATCCGGACTATTTAAGGGCAGCGCTCGACGAGGAGGAACGCGCGCGCATTGAGTCGCAGGACGGTCAGACGCTCATCATGTGCGACATACCGCGCGTCGAGACCGAGGACGGCGCCTATGTCTACACGACGCTTCCGATGGGCATACTGCTGCTCGAAGACTATATCATAACCGTATGCCTGCTGGAATCCTCCCTGATCAGCGATTTTGTAAACAACCGCGTCAAGGGTCTGTACACCTACAAGCGCTCCAGGTTCATATTCCAGCTGCTTTACCGCAACGCGACCAGGTTCCTGATGTATCTGCGCCGCATCGACAAGGCCAGCAACCAGATACACAGCGAAATGCAGAAAAGCTACCGGAACAAGGAGCTCTTTCAGATGATGGCGCTCGAAAAATCGCTGGTCTACTTCTCGACATCGCTGAAGGGCAACGAGATGGTTCTCGAAAAGCTGGTCAAGGTCAATTATATACGGACATATCCCGAGGATGAGGAGCTGCTGGACGACGTCATCATCGAGAACAAGCAGGCCATCGAGATGTGCTCAATCTACCGCGACATATTATCCGGCACGATGGACGCATACGCGTCGATCATTTCAAACAATCTGAGCATCGTCATGAAGTTCCTTGCGACGATTACCATCGTCATATCACTGCCGACGCTGATCACATCGGCCTGGGGAATGAACCTGAATGTGCCGTGGGAGGGCCACCCGCTCGGGTTTCTGATCGTTTCGGGCATTGCCGTGGGGGTGACGGTCATTGCTGCGATATGGCTGTGGCGCAGGAAAATGTTTTAACAAATTGCCGACAATCCGTGATTGCCGGCAAGCGATCTTGAAAAACCGTCCGCTTTGCTCATGCTCCGGACGGTTTTTCGTTTTTTACTGTGCAGGGGCTGATGCACGCATTAAAATCACCCGGATCAATAACCGGCAGCGCAAGCGAGCACCACAAGCCCGGCCGTTGCCGCAAGCGTCGCAAGCTGCAGCGGCCAGATCCGCTTGAACCAGCCCGCGTAGGAGGCGCCTGTGATGCCGAGCGTGATGAGCAGCACCGCGTTTGTGATATAGAACGAGTTTGAAAAGCCGTCGCCGAACAGGTACGCAAGCACCGCGGTCTGCGCGGACAGCCCGGCAATCTGCGCGATCGGCGATATGACCGGCATGATCAGAAAGACTTTGGCCGAGCCGGAGCTGATAAAAAAGTCGAGCACCAGCACAAGCAGATAGATGCCGAGCGCGACCGGTATCCGCCCGGCATTCTGAATCAGAGCCGTCGACCGGTACAGTATCGTATCCATGACCATCGATTCGGATAAAATGTATTTGACCGAAGACGCCATCAATATCAGCAGCACCCCGGGCGCTACGCCCGCGCAGCCGCCGCCAAGCGCTCTGAGCACGCCTCTTCCTCCCATGCCGGCAGAAAAACCGGCCGCAATGCCACCCGCCAGGAACAGCACGGCAAGCACCGGCATCGTATAATCCGATAGCCCTTCGACAAACGACATCGCGATCACCCACAGGAACAGGCTCACAAAGGTCAGCAGCAGCGCGGCGGCCGATTTGCGCGACGCTTTCTCATCGTCGACGCACGGAGCCGCGGCAAATTCGCCTGCCGCTTTTTGTGCCGCCGCTTTTCTGGCGTAAACCTGTATGAAAGCATTCAGCATCAGGAAAACCACAGCAAAGCCCAGTATCCGAAAGCCTGCGCCCGAGAACACGGGCAGCCCCGCAAGCCGCTGCGCGATGCCTGTGGTAAACGGGTTGAATATGCCGGCCGAGAATCCGAAGCTGACCGACAGCAGCGATATGAAGAGGCCGGTGTACACATCGAATCCCAGCGACAGGCAAAGCGCAACCGCCACCGGCGCAAGCAGCACCGATTCTTCGAATATTCCGGCAAACGAACCGAGCAGCATGAAAAAGAGCGATACGGCAGACAGCAGCAAGTACTTTCTTTTGTAAAATTTTCTGCCGAGCACCCAAATGCCGTATTTCAGCGCTCCCGATTGATTGAAAACCGTAAAGGCCGCGCCGAGAAAAAAGAGGAATACGATGATGACGATGATCACAAGCCCGTCCGGCCCGGCCAGAACCTCGAACGGCGCCGTAAACCAACGCCATACCGGCAGGGCTTCGCCGCCGGTGAGTCGGTATGAGCCCTCGAGGATCAGCCCCTGCGCATCGCGTTCGTAGCTGCCCGCCGGCAGCGCCAGCGATATGACGCCTGCGGCGATCATCAGCGCCAGCAGTATGGCCGCTGAAAACAGGAAGGTCTTTTTGGATATTTTGATGATATCGTGCTGCTCCATGACAATCACTCCTTACAGCATGGCAGCAAAGCGCATTCCGGGCTATTGGGACTTTTTCAAATGAATGATAGCCATATGTGTATTATACAATATGAAATGAAGAAAATGTATAATTATACTGAGAAATTAATAAAATAAATTATCACCAATTATCGGCTGCTCCGGGAATGTTCCTGTACCTGAACTTGCCGAGCATGTTGCCGACATCCGTTCTCTTTTCCGGATCGCGCTTGTTGTTGCCGGCCCAGACATGGATGATGGGCTTGCCGTGCTCCAGCGCATATGCGGCGATATCCCCGGCGCCGCCCCTGCCCTGCGCGGGCCTGCCATCCCACACGGCGATCAGCAGATCGCAGTTTTCGGCAATGTAACGCCCGGCGGCAAGGTAGGCATCGTCGCGCGTGGGCGCTGCGGGAAGCTCTATGACTTCGTCGGCCCTGTTTTCTATATAGTACCGGAATTCCTGCCTGTTCTCGGCATCTGTATACGACTCGAAATGATTGTCGGTCACACCGAAATCATTGATAAAATCATCCTTCGGCACCGGCAGCACCGCTGTAAGCGACGCCCCGGGCATCTGCAGGATACGATTGGCTGCAAGCCTGTCGGAACCGAGCGCGAGCATCGAAAGAACATTGCAAAGCCTGTTCGGATAATGTTCCTCTATAAATGTGACTGCTTCATCCAGGCATTTTTTGATTACGCCGATTTCATCCGGCAGATTGATATGCCCTGTGACGCCTATCCTCAATGTTTCCCTGCCGCCCAACTTCGTAAGCAGCAGAAACTTGTCGATATCCACATGCATGCCCAGGATCTGGTCCGGGGGCAGGCATGAATATTCATGTTTCCGCTTCCCGGCGACGGTGCTCATTTTAATGAGCGCTTCCATCGACCTTGCGCCATGCCTGTAGCTCCCTGTGCGCAGCAGTGCATCCAGCACGCCGTCCTCTATCTGCAGCTCTCCTTCGCTGTTCTTGAACATCGGAGAGTATGTGTTCAGGAAATGGTTCAAAAGGAACGCCCGGCGTATGATATAGAGCTTGTCCTCTATCGTATTCGGATTGCCGTTCGGACCCTTTATGTCTATATAAGCCTTCAGCCTGCTAATGAAGTCGGGCTTTTTGGCCGCAATTTCCTCCTGGCTCCCGCCCGCACAGAATTCCTCGAACGAGTGCCTTGTGCCCCCCGCGAATACGAATATGCATCTGCCAATCGGATGCGTCCTGCCGTTCTCCGTAAACTCGCCGTCCTGCATGGGCGCAAGGAAGTACCGGAGCCACCCGAGCTGCCTGCCCGCAAGCGGCGTGTCGAATTCATCCCAGAATACAAGCGGCACTTTGCCCGAGAGCTGCAGGTCGCGTATACTGTGGAACGCGTCCGGGAGCTGGCCCGAAGACTCGAACTGGGATAAGTTGAATGTCAGCTGCGAGCCCTTGTCTATGCCGAGACCCTTCGCGATCTCCTTGATTGCGAACGATTTGCCGGAACCCGGAGGGCCGAATACAGCGATGCACAGCGGGGATTCCTGCCTGTCGCTGCCCGTCAGGTAATTCCTGAACGCGTTGTTGACGCTCCTAATGCCCTCTATCTCATTTCTGTCGGCGCTGGTCCACGCGCCGACGGATTCAACGGGAACACCTCTGAGCGTTGAACGCGGCCCCTTCCTGACGATCGATTTTGCGCAGCCGCAGACGGTTCTGCCGACGCGATCCTGCCCCGCGCCCTGATCGCAGCAAAACTTTACGGATTCCTCAAGTATCGACCAACTGTTTGCCCCTGATTTGTCTGTGCGCCTGTCAATATAGATTTCAAGATCCCATACATCATGGGGATCGCTGCCGGGCATATTGCTCCTGCGGCTCCGGTACTGCGCCTCCACGCTGTCAACCGGGAAGCGCAGAGAGTTTCTGCCATCCTGATTTACGACCTCATAGCCGTTCACATTCAAAAAACGCGCCAATCCTATTCCGTCCCTGACGGCTTCATTCCAGTCCATCCGGGCCTCATCCCCGGCCCACCTTGCCGCGAGAGCCCCCATAAGGCAGGTATTCATGCCCATCATCTCCCCCGGATGCCTGTGCGAGAAGTCGCCCTCCTGACCGGAGCGGTCGAAAACCAGAGCCTGATGATCCCTGCCCACGATCACCGCGCCGGAAGCGCCGATCGATACGATGATCCTGTCATACAACAGTTCCTTCTTGCTGCCGTCATAGAACATCGAACCCTCGCTGCAGACGGCGGCGACAACCTCGTCGAACAGCTTTTCCCAGCTGAGCGAGGGCCCTATCCTTACCGCGCCCGATCTTAAATCATTGATTGCCGTTATCATCGTGGTATGCCTGTCCATGCCGAGGTCATGTATTCTGCGGATCAGCTTGTTATTTTCACCGGAATCAAATTTGGCAATTTTCAGTATGATATATTCGGGCTTTTCCTTATCCGGCGACAATGCCTCGGGCCAGCCCTCTTCGCAGTCCCTGAATCCGAGCCCGCTGTCTTCTATCAATAAAAGATCCGCGTGTCCTTCGGGACGGCTTCCAATATAATCGAAATGCCCGGGTTCGTATCCCGTCCATGCTTTGATGCGGAATACCGGCTTTTTTAAAGCCTTATCCTCATACGCCCGCCAGATCGTCCATGAGTTTGTGATCGTGTCGGCAATAGGGTCCCTGAGCATCCGCTTGTCCAGCTCAATTCCTTGAACATCCGCTTTTCCCGAGACCATTTTCCTTACAAGCGTACACATGAGTGCTGAACCGCCGGGCTGCGACCCAAGGTGCAGTTTCGGTATCGATTCTCTGGACAGCCAGAAATAAGTACCGCCGCTATCCATCTGATTCGGGTTTTCTGCCAAAAGCCAATCCAGCGTCGGATCGCCGCAAACCTGTATCTTCTTCATACCGGCCTCCTATACTATGCCGCTCAGTATATTTTCAATGATTTCAATGACCGCCGGGACCGATTCACCCTGCTTATAGCCATTTTCCTGGAGCAAGGTTTCAAACTCACTGTCGAATGTCTCGATCTTGCTCCTGAGCGCAGGCGCATACCTTGTAAACATGGTTTGCATGAATCCCTGTGTATGAGATCGGTTGCTCGACTCGGCAGAAAACCAGTCGCCCACAATTGTAACAGATTCCTGGAAGGTCATACGTTGATCGATGGCCACATCCATCCTGTCCGGCGCCATGGAGCGCAGGAAATGAAGCAGCGTGCTCAATCTTGCACGCTGCGCTGTGCTGCTGTAATGGTTGTTATTATCCGTAATGATCCCGGGATTGATCACGAGTCTGCAGCCAGCCGCGCGCGCATGTGCCTCTAGCGCTTTCCTCTCGGCCAGCTGGCACTTGCAGTGATAACTGTTTTTTTCGACCATGTCATATCGATCCATCCAAACTCTGTCCGAAATCGGCTTGTTCGGAATCTGGAATGAGCTCAGGCCGCCCCGCTGCCGCAATACCCCCGAAAAACCCATCAACCGGACGTCGTCCGCCATATCGGCCATCATGTTGGCGCGCTCCTCGGGCAGTGTTGTGCAATAGTACAATGTATTTTCGATCGGACAATTCTCCACAAGACTTGCAAAGACGGAGTATGCCAGCTTTTCGCGTGCATTTGAAAGATCATTTTCCAATGATACGGCGTGCAGCCTCTGTATCATCGCGGGCGGCAGATTTTCCCGCGTAACCGGCAGCACCGGTATGTTCATGGCCATCGCATAACCGATTTCCTGATGCACCCAGCCCCGTTCGGCGGATTGGCTGGTGATCAGCGGCATGAATACATGCGAATGCTCTATATATCTTTTAAGTATCTCATTAAAGTCAAAACCGCCCGGAAGATGTGCATCGTAAACCGGGGTCAGTCCGTTTTCCTTCAGCACTGCGGCCAGCAGCTCGACATCCGCTTTGTTATCGTGCGAATAGCTGATAAACACCCTGTAGCTGTCCATAAAAACCTCCGCGAAACGCAGTCATACGGATCGATGAGAAATTCCCTACCTAGAAAAATATCACAAAACAGCAGAAAATTCCAGACATTCATGATATAGCTATTTGCATACAAGCCTTTGCGTCACAATATCCGAGAACAGCTCCAGGCCCTCGGTTCGGACAACATGTATGACACCGGACAGCCCGGCGCTGTTCGGGCACAGATTGAGCAGCAGGTTTTCCCTTTGCAGTACGAATTCCGGACGGAACACGACGCCGTCCTCCCCGTCGAAAATCGCGGCGTAGAAGATGCCCTGCTCGACAAGGTCCTGGAAGAAATGGCTGCCGTAGGACAGCTCCGGCATGAACCCGGCCTCGCCTGAGGCAACCTCGCAGACAACCGCCATATTGCTGATCTCCGAGAAGTACACCGGCACGCCGAGCGACGGCGTGGTCGTCCCCCACCGGCCGGGGCCGGCCAGCAGCACGCTTTCCCCCTTGAGCGCCGCATTGACCGCGCCGATGACCCTGGCCGTTTCATACCTGTCCTGCTCCCTGAGCTCCCTGTAGGCACGGCCGTCGACATACACCGCATAGTCGATCGGCAGCCGCACATTGCCGCCCATAAAGTTGCCGCGCGACACGAAGAAGCAATCCCGGCAGCCGGTCATATCCGGCATATCGACAGGCTTGCCGAGCCCGCGGGTCAGCAGCGGCCTGCACTGCAGCAGATTGACCCTGTAGCTGCCGTCCTTTGCAAAATTGGCCGTAAACTCGATATCCACCGGGTAATCGTACACCCCGGACAGCAGCGCCAGCATTTCCCGCATGAACCCGGCGAAGTCCGTTTCCGTGAAGATCCTCGAAAAATCCAATACATACGGCGCTTCGGCATTTTCGCGGCCAAGCTCACGAAGCCGGTCCGCCAGCTCGTAATCCGGGCGGAAGAACCACTCCCTGAAATCCTCCAGCCCCGATGCGACGGCTCCGAGTTCGCGGACATCCGGCGCGTTCTTGCCGAGCGAAAGCAGGTCGGCATAGCGCTGGGTATGCTTGTGCCTGTCGGCGTAATCGGCGGGAGGCAGCCGCATCGGATGATCCAGGCACACGATACGTGCATAATCCCCGTCGGTCCTGTCGACAGCCCTTGTGCCCAGCCCGAACACCATGCGGAGCATGCCGGCCGTCATATCGATGTCCTTGTCCCACACATAGAGATTCGATGAGTTGCCCACCCCGGCGACATGCGGATAGAAGCTGTCTCGGTCGTAGCCGCCCGACACGCGCTGCACCAAAATTGCCATCTGTTCATCCTTGCCGGAGAGCCCGCGCTTTCTTCTGTATTCGAGCGCGTCGGCGTTCATCATGCTCGCGTATACCGCCCGGACCGCATTTTCGAAAGCATCGTAGCGCTCATCCGGCGTTCCCTGGTTGACGCAGAAAATGCTGTCGTATTTCCCGGCAAACGCGTTGCCGAAATTGTCTTCCAACAGCGAGCTGGATCTTACGATGATCGGGGACTGGCCGAAATATTCGAGCATCTGCACAAACTGCTCCTTGATGTTGGGCTGGAACCTGCCGCCGAGTATCTTTTGCCTGAGCTCCCCGGCGTATTCGGAGTAGCCGGGCCTTGCTTTCTGCTTTGCCCTAAGCTCCCACCAGCCGTTCTGAACGATATAGGAATAGAACAGATCCGAACCCAGATAGAAGGAGTCGTGCGGCTCGAGCTTGTCGCAGAAGCGTTCCCCGCCGTCGGTCTCCAGTATCTTTCTTGCCACGAGCATGCCGACGCTCTTGCCGCCGATAAAGCCCGTGCCGATCACCCGGGATGCGATGCCGGCCAGATCCTGCAGCGTCAGGTATCTGTCGCACAGCTCCAGCATTCTGGAGTCCTTGCCGACCAGCATCGATGACAGCAGCCTTTTTGCGCCCTGCTGCTGCCTTTGCCCCCGGCCCAGCGCACGGGTCGCCTTGCCGATCATAATATTCCAGTAGTCCGGCCGCTCCCCCATGCGGTTGATGCGTGAAAAGAGCTCGGCCGCCTCGGCGCTGGATGTGACCGTGTAAGCCTGCTGTCCGTCCAGAAGGTGCGGCAGGAACATGGTCGGCGAATAGCGCTGCCAAACCTTCAGCGGGTGCACATAGTGCCTGCCGCCCGCACGGTATAAGTCCAGCAGAAGCTGCGTCGTTTCGCGTATGCCGGCGATCGTGTTGAATGTATGCACATTGCGCTTGATTGCAAAGTAGGCGACGGTGTCGAGCTCATAGAGAAACGGGCATATGATCTTAAAGAAATTGCCGATCATCAGATCCGAGTGCCAGGATTCAAGCAGGTCGGTCAGACAGTCAAAGATGTAAAACGCTCTCTTCCCCCGGCGCTCCACGATTTGGTAGACTTCGGCCGCAAAGCTCTCAAAGCCCCTCTGCGCCTCCACATGACAGGTTTCAACAGAATCCGGGTCTATCAGCGGCGCATGCCTGCCGAAGCGCATATAAATAAGCTTTCTGCTGTCAAGCATCGCCTGCCTTGCATAGTGCCCGACGATATTGCGGTAATTTTCGATCGAGTCGACCTGCCAGACGACATTGTCGCCGAGGCGCAGATCATCGATGATGCGGTCAATGCCCGCAAGGCCCGTGCTTGCCCTGTCGTTTACGCCCATGCCCGTCGCTCCTTATAAAAGCGGTAAATCACCTTTATTATATCATACCGGGGCGGCCGCCATGAAGGGCGGTCGCACGGGGCAGACGCGAACGGTGTCATTCCCTGTTAGTTGCCGCCATTTACTGTCTGTGCTATAATTACTTGCATATCTTTCCGGCAGGTTCGAGGTGCGAATGGAGTTTTCATATTCCCGGTACAGGGATATCATCAGGGATATATTGGCCAGCGGCAAGTACACAGATTACAGCCGGGCCGGAGGCAGGAGCCGGTTCATCGTACTTCGGCACGATGTCGAATTCACGCCGCAGCGGGCATATAAAATGGCGCTGCTCGAGCGGCAGGAAGGCATCCGGACAAGCTATTTCTTCCAGCTCAGAAATCATTCCTACAATATACTTTCCAAACTGAACCGCGAGCTTGTCAGGGAACTTTACGACATGGGGCACCATATCGGTCTGCATGTGCACGCCGAAGGCCGGACCTCGGCAAGTGAGATGGCCGACATGATACGGCTCGATACAAGGACGCTGTCCGAATACCTCGGCGTACCGGTCGACCGCTATTCATTCCACCGCCCGGGCCGGGAAGTGCTGGCGGCCAATTTAAAGCTCGACGGCCTGATCAATGTGTACGACGAGCGTTTCTTCCACTTCAGGGAGAAGATCGAAAACCCAGACGAGCTTTCGATACGGTACATGGCCGATTCGATGCACCGCTGGAACTACGGCTTCCCGGACAGGGAGACGCTGAACCGGGTCGACAGGATACAGATATTGATCCATCCCTACTCCTGGACCGAAGAGGGCCACGACAACAGGGGCAATTTCAAGAGCCTGCTTGCCGAAAAGGACAAAGAACTCAGGGAAGTGTTTGCAGGCGAGACAAAGCATTTCGCGGAGGTCAGGCATGAACTATAAGATCGCGGTCTTCGGCGTGAAGGACACATCCGAATACATGGCCAATTACCTGGCCGAGCACGGGCACAAACCCGGTCTGATGATAACGATCGATGAAGCCGTCGCCTCGCGCAACGATATATCCGGGCTGTGCGATTTATCGGCTGTCGCAGGGCGGCTCGGCATGGACATCTATAAAGCGCCGGATTATTCGCTGTCCGATGAAAAAACCAAAAAGTTCTTTGCGGAAAACAGCTTTGACATCGGAATATCGATGGGCTGGCAGCGCATCATACCCGGTTATATACTGAATGCGTTCCGGACCGGCATATACGGCTTCCACGGCAGCTGCGGGCATTTGCCCTACGGCCGGGGCCGCTCGCCGCTGAACTGGACGGTTATCAAGGGGGACACCCGGTTTATCAACCACTTCTTCAAATACTCGGAGGTTGCCGATTGGGGCAGCATCTACTCGGTGCGCGCATTCGAGGTAAATCCGCACGATACCATCCGTACGCTGCAGTACAAGGCGATGCTCGCCGGCTGCGCGCAGGCGCTTGAACTGGTCAAAAACGGCGGCGGGGGCGGTCTTTCCGACTTTAAATTCGATGAGGGAGCCGCGACCTGGTATCAAAAGCGCACGGCCGCCGACGGCAAAATCACATTCGACATGAAGACGCGGCAGATTTACAACCTGGTGCGCGGGGTGACAAAGCCCTTCCCGGGCGCGTTCATGGAGTGCGGGGATCTGAGGGTGCAGGTCTGGCAGGTCTATCCTTTTGACCAGATGCTTGACTTTTCCAAGTATCAAAACGGAGAAATCATTGAAATTTTCGACAACAACCCTATAATGAAAACAGTGGACGGTTCGATCATCGTTACATCGTATGAATCTCCGAGAGCCCTCACAAAGGGCATGAGGTTTCAATAAATACGAAATAGATAATACGGAGAGTGAGAGAGATGTTGAAAGGAAAAACCATCGCCACGCTTGTATCGGCATACAACGAGGGCCATCTGATCACAAAGACGCTCAGCACAATGCCCGATTTCGTGGATAAGATCATCGTCGTGCACGACTGCAGCACCGATGACACCCTTGACAGGATCAAAGAATACATGAAGCAGGACGACCGTGTCGTACTGATCGAGCACGAGGTCAACAAGGGGCTCGGCACCACCATCAAGACCGGTTTTACCAAAGCGCTGGAGCTTGACATCGACGTGACCGCCATCATGAACGGCGACGCGCAGATGCACCCGGACGACCTGGACTCGGTCTGCATGCCGGTGGTCGACGGCATCGTCGATTTCTGCAAGGGCAACAGGCTGCTGCACGAGACAAGGGTCGACATGCCGCGCTACAGGTTCTTCGGGAACTCGATCCTGACATTCATGTCCAAGATGGCCTCCGGCTACTGGCACATGATCGATTCGCAGTGCGCCTATTCGGCGATCTCCAAAAGGGCGCTGCAGGTCATACCCTTTATGGAAATGACCAACCGGTACGCATACAACACCGATCTTATGAACCTGCTGAACATCGCGAACTTTAAACTGATGGATGTTCCGGTCATTGCCGTTTACGGCGAGGAGCGCAGCAAAATCAAGCTCGGCCGTTATATTGTCAAAACACTGTATCTGCAGACAAAATGGTTCCTCAGGCGCATGTGGCGCAAATACTGCGTGCGCGAGTTCAATCCGCTCGTGTTTTTCTATCTGATGGCGTTTGTGTCGCTCGTGCTCATATCGCTGCCGATGGCGATACGGTTCTTCTACAGGCTCCTGTTCCTCGGCGACCTAGCAAAGAGTACCGCGACCGTGTTCTCGATCTCATTCCTGATGGGCTTCCAGTCGCTGTTCTTCGGCATGTGGCTCGATATGGACGATAACAAAAAGTTAAAGCCGGACGGGAAATAAAAGATAGTGCGGAGCGATATACAATCGCTCCGCTTTATTATACAGCAATATCAAAATCATATGACAAGATGAACTTATCATGCGACATTGTAGGGAGCGACGCCCCCGTCGCTCCATAGAGCAAATAGCCAGTTTATAAAGGTGATATGATGAATTACCGACAGCGAAGAAATCACCGTTTAAAAGATTATGATTACGGCAGTAATGGTTACTATTATGTAACAATATGTACCTATGGCAAGTTGAATCTATTATGCGACATTGTAGGGAGCGACGCCCTCGTGGCTCCGTCTCCAATTGGAATAAAGGTTATTGAATGCTGGAATAATATCGCCTTGCTAAACGAGAATATTGAAGTTGATAAGTTTATACTGATGCCAAATCATATACATGGCATCATTGTAATAAGAAACACAAAACCTATTGAAACTAAAGAGAGAATTCATACATTTACGATACCGGAGCGACGAGGGCGTCGCTCCGGTATCTACAAGGCCTGATAAAAGACTTCAAATCAGTAACAACCCGTTACTATAAAAATCTATATGACACGGATATGTCATTGTGGCAAGAATCATTTTATGATGAAGTCATACGAAGCAGGCAGCATTATAACAATGTCTGCCAATACATTGAGTTAAATCCCCAGAAGTGGCTTGATGATTGTTATTATAAGGAAATTGATCATCAGGATTGAATTAAATAAAGAAGGGAACAACGCTTCAGGACGCCTGGCCGGGTAGCAGGCTTCCCCTGCGAACAACATCGTCGTTCCGATTCAATAAGGTTCATGGGGTATTGATCCGTTCCGCCATTACCACCTGGACACAAATGCGCCGCTCTTGTCGGTAAACGAACCCACGATGATCATGATGAAGTCTATGATGACCCCGATCCCGACAAAGCCCGCCGTCGCGATGTACAGCAAGCCCGTTCCGACCTTTCCGACATAAAACCTGTGTATGCCGATCACGCCAAAAAAGATGCAAAGCAGCAGCGCCGCGATCCTGCTCTTGGGTGAAACCATAAAGCCGCCCTCCCGTGATTTGACCGATTTCGTTGTTTTGCGGTTATTCCCATTTGGCGACAAACGCGCCGCTCTTGTCGGTGAAGGAGCCGACGGCTATCATGACGATATCGACGATTACGCCGATTCCGAACAAACCGCCCGTAAATAAATACAGCAGGCCCGTGCCTATCTTACCGACATAAAAGCGATGGATGCCCAGATATCCGAGGAATATGCACAAAAGCAGCGCAGCCAGCCTGTTTCTTGTTGAAATCATCGAATTGCCCTCCCTATCATCATTCCGTAATCATATATTATTTTAAATCACGGTGGGTGTATTACAAGAAAATTCTTATGAACGCCCGATATTGCGCTGTAAAGTGTCGCCCGCGGTGATTGTGGGTAATCCTTACTCATGCACAATGTACTGCCCGCCCCCGGTTCTAGCGGTACAAAGCGCCGCCGGGGCAACCGGCGGCGCTCATGGTTCGGCTTATGATGCTATTACAAAAAACTCTGCATTTTACCCGAGCGGGTCGACAGCCTCGCCGTTGATGCGCACCTCGAAATGGCAGTGGCTGCCGCTGGATATGCCGGTGTTTCCGACCAGCGCGATCCTCTGGCCGGCCCGTACCTTGTCGCCCTTTTTCACCAGAAGCTGCGAGCAGTGCCCGTACCTTGTCTCGACGCCGCCGCCGTGGTCGATCTTGACCAGCAGTCCGTAGCCCGTGGCCGAGCCCGCAAACGTCACCGTTCCGCCCTGCGACGCATAGATCGGCGTGCCCTTGGATGCGGCGAGGTCGACGCCCTTGTGGTTCGTGGACGCGCCTTCGATGCCGGTATCCCTCTTTCCGAACTTGCTTGTGATGGTGTAGGCTCCGCGCTCGAGCGGCAGCGGCATCCTGCCCTCGGCGGCCATCTCGACCACCGCGGGGACTTCCCTCGTGCCCTTTATGATGACGGCAGGCACCGCTTCCTCATAGATCGTAGAGTCGATGATCTCATAGCTGGCCTCGATGCCGTTGATATACACCGTCTGCGCAACGATGTGCCATCTGCCCGGCTTGCCCTCCTGCTGGACCTTCTTTTGCGTCACATACATCGTGTCATCGGGTATGATGACGGGATCGGCTTCGTATTCCTCATCCCTGTCTATGATTTCAACATACTTCACATTGACGCAGTTGTTGGGCCTTATGGCCAGGAGGTCGTCGCCCGGATAAATTTTATCGGTGGCGGCCACCGACAGGTTCGCCTTCCTCAAGTCCGCGACCTTCAGGCTGTACTTCCGCGCAATTTCCGACAGCGTTTCCCCCGTCACGACCCTGTGCCACTTTTCCTCGTATGCGGCCGAGCCGTATACCATAATCTTATATGCGGATTCGGCGTCGGTGATCGTGCTGTACTCGATCGGGCCGTTCAAAACTTCGACATTCTCAACAAAGTCGATCTTTGTGCGGTCACGCTCGGCGGCGGCCTCCTCGTACGGCGCCAGTATCCTGGCAAGCACCTGCTGGGCCTCTTCCTGCGTCTTTAAGGCCACGACCGGGCGGGAGTCGACATAGATGACCCAGGCCAGAACCTTGAAATCCAGGCTTTTCTTAAGCAGCTGTATGAAAACATCGGGCGGGCAGATGAACTGGCCCGATATTTTGACTTTTTTAAATTCAAGCGTGGTATCGTCGAATATGCTCATATTGTCGTGGGCGTCGCAAAAATCATCCTTGATGGCCGTGAGCGCCTGCTGCACCGGCTGCGGGTCGTTCACAACGCCGAGCGACTGCCCGTTCAGCAATACCTCGTACCCTTCGCTGTACGCCGCGTTGGCCGTGATCATGGGTATGAAAACGGACGCTCCGGCAATCACGACGAGCGCCGCGGCGACGGCTGCAATTTTCCTTCGAAGGCTTGTCCTGTTTGAAGCCTGTTTCCGGGGCGCCTCACGGTTCTCCTCACGCTCTTTCTGGCGCTCTTTCAGATCGGGCACATTCAGCTTGCGGTATTCTTTTTCACCGTATACTTTGCGCGGCTGCCCGCTGCCCCTTCTTTGGTAATATCTCATGTCCTCTCCCGAACTCGTATTTATTCCTTCAGCTGCACATCAAACCATGTCGTAAAATCCGTACCGATCCTCTCCTCAAACGCGAGCTCAAGGTCCTCCCGGTCGACGATCGAATACAGATGATCCCTGTAATACCCGGACATCACATCAAAGAACGCTTCATCCCCGAGCTCTTCGCGCAGCTCGTCAAACATTCTGGCGCCCATGCCGTAGACCATGTACGAGTAAATGTAGGAATCGTCAAACTCGGTGGTCGCCATGTCGATGTCGTAGTCCTCCGCTTCGAGCTCCTCCCGCAGTATGGTACCGAGCGTGTCGTAGGTATCCAGCACATACTGCTGGCACATCGCCTGGCCGTCCTGCCCGTAGCGGTTCCTGAAATACATCATGGTCGAGAACTCGGCCAGCGCTTCATCGAGCCAGGGTTCGGCCACCTGGTCGTTGCCGACCGCCGCATACCACCACTGGTGCGCCGCCTCGTGCGCTATGACCATCTCGCAGACGCCGGCATACCTTGCCGAATAGACCGACGTATCGATCATCACCATCCCCGGGTATTCCATGCCGCCGATGTAAAAATCCGTCTCGACGATATTGAAATCATCGTAGGCATAGGCCCCGTACAGCGTCGAGAAGATATCCAGCGCCCTGACCCCGGCTTCGAGCGCAAACTTGCCGATGAAATCCGGCGCGAAGTAGTACGAGCGCACCGTCGCCCCGCCGGCCTCGCCCTCGGCGATCGTAAACTTGTCGCTTGCCACAAACGCAAAATCCCTGCGCGCAGGGGCGTCTACCGTGTACTGCTTCATGCCGTCCCGGACGGTTTCCTTTTCGATATGCCCGGTAAAGGCGATATCGTAATCCTCCGGCACGAAAACCGTTGCGCTGTAATCGGCGATCTCGCTGTAAAATGGATCGCCCATCGGGTAGTAGGGGTAGTTGTAGAATGCATTGTTGTCAAACACGGCCAATATCGGATTGCAGTTTGCGATCGATATCGTGTTGTCGCCGTAGCCGAACCTGCCGAGGCAGTTCGGTATCGTAACCGTATATTTGATTTCAATGCCGATGCCCGCGCCGACCGGGAGCGCTTTGGGGAGCGTGATCCACATCTCGTTGTCCTGGCTGCCCTCGATCGTATAGGAGAGCTCTTTCCCGCCGCTCGTGACCGATTCTATGTCGATCCCGCCGAATGAAAATCCGTTCGGATACGCCATGTCAAATTCATCCTGCGCGATCGCACCGTAGCCCGCGTCGCGGAAGCTGTTGGCGTAAAGCAGCATGCACAAAGCATCCATCGGGCCGTCCTCGGTGTTTTTGTACTTAAAATCCATGGTGCCGTACAGCTTGTGGTTTTCCGGGTCAAGCGTAAGCTCCAGGTCATAGGAGCACCCGTCGTACTGCTTTTCCCACAGTTTCCAGCCCGTCTTGAAACCGCCCAGCGCCATATCAACGACAAGCGCTATGACGAGTATTGCCAGCACCGCCAGCACGGCATAAGCTACGATGGGTTTTTTAAAGTACACTCTTTTCATAAAACCGCCCTATTATTGATACTTACAGCAACTTTTAAATATGCAAAATCGTGCGGCGAAATAATTTTGTAACAATATTGTAACCGCATTACAACACTATTTCAAGACCAACAATTCTTTTCATTTAAATTGGCATATGGTAATATTATAACTATTATTGGTGGGAGAAGAAAGCAAAATTATGTCATTCGGGTTTGATAAGTCCTGCGATATGTTCGCTTCGACGCCGGTCGACAATCTTTTTCTTGTCGAATTCATGGGCGGCGCCGACGGCGATTATGTAAAAGTATACCTTGCGGGGCTTAAGCAATGCTTTTATCCCGACGAGGACTACAGCATCAAAAAGATGGCCGCCGATTTAAACCTTGACGAAAATACGGTTAAGAACGCATTTATATACTGGGCGCAGCTGAATCTCGTCGAGATCGAGTCGCGCCGCCCGTTTAAAGTAAAATATAAAAACCTGATGATGGCCATGCAGAACGGCGATTTCAAATCCGGGCCGCTGTATTCGCACAAGGAACTGGTGCTGGAGCTGCAGCGCATTTTCGGCGGAAGCAGGCTTTTGGGGCCGGCCGACGTCACGCTGATGATGGAGTGGGTGGACGAGCTCGGCTTTTCCCCCGAAGCGGTGACGCTGGTCGCATCGTGGTGCAGCAAATATAAGTCCGAGGGCGGCACGAAGAAGGTGTCGTTCAAATACATCGACGCCGTCATGCGCGACCTGTACGATCATGATCTGATGGCATACGATCAGATTGAAGCGCATTTAAAGAATATGGGCGCGTCGGTATCGGGCGCAAAGGATGTGCTGGACGCGTGGAACCTGCGCAGGCTTCCGACCGAGGCCGAGATGGAGCTCTACGACAAGTGGACCGCGGAGCTCGGCTTTTCGCAGCACATGATCATAAAAGCCGCACACTCGATGACCGGCGTGCAGAGCCCGAATTTTAAATACCTCGATTCCACGCTGACGGGCTGGCACGAGGCGCAGATCGACACCCCGGCCAAGGCCGACGCGTACATACGGCATTTCTCCAGTATCAAGAGGACGCTGGCCGCGCTGGCCTCGGATGAGCCGGTCGACCATTACATGATACAGCGCTACACGGCGTGGCTCGATATGGGCTTTTCCCCGGCCGGCATAGTAAAGGCCGCGCGCGGGCTCTCGCTGAAGGATGTACACTCGGTCAGGAGCCTTGATTCGCTGCTGCAGAAATGGAAGGCCGGAAACACCGTTTCCGACGCCGCCATCGATGAATACCTGAAGGAAGCGGGCGTTATAACCGCCCGGAGGCAGGACAGCAAGCGCGACGCGAACGCCGGAATCTATCACAGAGATTATACGGCGCAGGACTATGACGGCATGATCTCGTCGCCGGAGGAAGACTGATGCTTCCGGCCAGGCTTTTGGAACAGACACTGTCGGAGCTCGAAAAGAGCAGGAGCGCACGGATCAAGCGCTGCAATGACGCGCTGTCGGCGCTCTATCAAAAATACCCGAAGCTCAGGGAACTGAATACGGAAACAGCCAAAAACAAACGCCTGGCAATCACAACAAAACTATCGGGCGAGGATCCTTCCGGGTATCTGAAAGCCGCAGGGCTTGCGCAGGACCAATACGACAAAGAGCTCCGGTCGACGCTCAAGAAGGAGAACATGGATCCCGCAAGCATAGAATTCTGGCCGCTCTGCCCGCTCTGCTCGGACACGGGCTACACGGGGCGTGAGCATAAAAAGTACTGCTCCTGCGTGATCAACGCCGTGACTTCATTGATGGCAAAGGATTCGGGAGCCATCGAAGGGGCGACATTTGAAAACTACGATGCGTCGGTATTCCCCGACGATGTGCCGTCCTTTGATAAAAACATGTCCCAGCGCGAATATATGCGCAGGCTTAAGACAACCGCTTTGAAATGGTGCGCGGATTTCCCGGACAATAAGCGCAGGCAGATGCTGTTCATCGGCCCGCCCGGAGTCGGCAAAAGCTATCTGTTAAACTGCATCGCGCACAGCATCATAGCAAGGGGCCATACCGTCATGCTGACCACGGCTTCGGCCGTGAACGAGGCGGGGCTGTCGCTGATCAACGGCGAACCTTCGCTTGTCAACATGCTCAGGCAGGTCGAGCTTCTGATCATTGACGATCTTGGCGCGGAACCGATGATACGCAATGTTACGATCGAGAATCTGTATTCGATCATCGAGCACCGGGCGCTCGGCAACAGGCACACCATACTGTCGAGCAACCTGATGCTGCCCGAAATGCACAGGCAATACGGCGAGCGCATACTTTCAAGGCTCACACGCAGGGATATCACACTGATTTACAATTTGTCCGGCAGCGACGTTCGCAAATCGCAGGGCTAGCGGCCGGAGCGCTTTATCCACACTCTATCCACAGGGCGCAGGCTTGATTTTTGGCTTATCCACGGCCTTTCTGACCATCGTACCGTAATCTTATCCACATAAATCAACAATATTCGACACGATTAGACATAGAGTTTCAGTAGGGGCCGATGCCCACATCGCCCCGCCATTTTATTCATAACCGTCTTGCGGAGTGAATATTCATGCTTTCGTAGGGGCCGATGCCCACATCGGCCCGTTGTTTTATTCATAACCGTCTTGCGGAGTGAATAGTAAACATGGATACACGATAAGAGGCCACATCGGCCCGCACAAAACAATTACGACAAAAGCCATCATCAATTGTATTCATCCTTTGCCCAGTTTACCGGATTCTGCTCAATATATCGGCATTTTATCAAATAGTCTTGTTCATCACGTATGATGTGCTCATAATAGCTGCGCTGCCACACGCTGACGCCATATTCTTTAGTGACCAAAATCTTCAATGACCTGACAATGCCTGGTACCGACAGCTTCTGTGTGGGGGCGGATTCCTGCATCAGCCCGCTGTCTATCTTAACGATCATATGGATATGATTCGGCATGATAACATATCGATCAATCCCCGGAATACTATGCATGTATTTTTCAACAATGTGTCCGCACTCCGATAATTGAACCTCCGGGGCGATGTGGGCATCGCCCCCTACAATATCACCGAGAATACAATTTTTGCCCTTTACACATATCGTTATAAAATAGGCACCCTTTTTCGTATAATCATAATGATTCAACCGAATATTCTTGCGTACCGGCAAATCCATGATGCTATCCTCGATTCATTCACAATTATAAAATTATTAAAGAGTGATAATTACATATTCTATACTCAAATGGATAAGTATACAAATTATTCTGTTCGTGCATTCGTAGGGGCCGATGCCCACATCGGCCCGCTGTTTGTCTGAACGATCATATGAATATGATTCGGCATGATAATATAAAGATATCCCCGGATGCTATGCATATTTTGCACTCTGTCCGCATTCTGTTAATTTTTATTCCGGGCCGATGCCCACATCGCCCCGCTGTTTGTCTGAACGATCATATGAATATGATTCGGCATGATAATATAAAGATATCCCCGGATGCTATGTATGTATTTTTACAATCTGTCCGCATTCTGTTAATTTTTATTCCGGGCCGATGCCCACATCGGCCCGCTGTTTGTCTGAACGATCGTATGAATATGATTCGGCATGATAATATAAAGATATCCCCGGATGCTATGCATATTTTGCAATCTGTCCGCATTCTGTTCATTGTATTTCCGGGGCGATGTGGGCATCGCCCCCTACGATATCACCGGGAATGCAATTTCTATTCTTTATATATATCAGCCTGTGTTTGCAGGAGCGAGTCATGCGCCCGGGTGCATGACCAGTTTCATAGGCTCTCCTTACCTTAATATAAAAAAGCCCCCGCCGTTCATTCGGCGGGGGCTTTGGCATAAATACTATCGGACTCTCGCGGGATATTTCTTGATCGTCATTTCCTTCTCCCACTCCTGCACCAGAAGATTGAAATACTCGTCTTTGCTGTTTGTATAGATCTCTTCATAAATATCCTCGCTGACCGTCGCATAATCGACCGGCCCCGAAGGAAGATCGCCGTAGTAGAGTATGATATGGTATCCGAAGTCGCTGGCGGTGGGCATCGATATGTCGCCGGGCTTGGCAAGTCCGAACAGGCCTGCCGTGAACTCCTCGGCATAAACGCTGGAAGGATTCATCAGCGCGTAATACTCATTGGTCTCCATGCCGGGGTCCTCGCCGAGCTCATCGATCAGCGCATCGAAATCCTCGCCGGCGGCAGCCCTCTCATAAGCCTGCTGCGCAGCCTGTTCGATGCCCGGCAGATACTCGTCCCTTTTGGCGACGGCCGCATCGTTGTCGCCGTTCTGGCGCAGTGTCCTGATTTCCGCAACCTGCTCATCCGTCAGCTTAATCAGTATGTGCTTGGCCATCCTTACGCCTTCGGGAACATAATACACCGGCTGGCCGTAGGCTGCCAGCTGCTCGTAGTTCGCCGAGCCGTCCGCATAGGCCGCCTGCTGGTCGGAAGTGCGCTGGTCGTAGTCGGCGCGCACTTCATCCTCTGTGGGCTTTTGCACATCGGCCGTGACCTGATCGACAAGCTTCTGATGCGCTACGGAGTTTTCCTTGTTCTCGCGTATTTTTTCCTCGCTCGAATCGTACTCCGCAAGGAACGCGGGCAGCCTGTTTTCGACCTCGGCCGCAAGCGCATCCTCGGTAATTCCCGGCTGCTCGGCTTCAATATCGCTCTTTAAGAGCTCCCTGTAGGAATCCAGCGTCTCCTGGACATAGGCGTCGATTTCCGCCTGCTCCTCGGCTGAGAATGCATAACAGCCGTTTTGCTGAGCTTTTACGATCTGTACGCCGTCGAGCACAAGCGCATCCAGCAGGCTTTCCTTAAAGGACCTGATATTGGCCCGCATCTCTTTGTCGGTGCTCTTTTCCATTTCCTCGGTGATGTTGTAATAATATTTATAATAGTTATACAGCTGGTTAAAGTCAGCCTTGGTGATCTCATAGCTGTTTACGGTCGCTACGACGGTTGCGGCGTCCCTTGCCTCGTCAATCTGTATCAGATTGCAGCCCGATGCCGCAAGCATCAGCGCCAAAGCCACCAGAATCAGTTTGGTTCTCTTCATAAATTTACCTCTTTGAAGTGTTATACCCGGCTATTATACTACATCGTATTTTGCTTTGCAATCGACCAGCAGCCCCAGGAGCTCCATCAGTCCGCCTGTTGCGGCCTCCGGGCTTTTGGCGCGGTACCTGAGCGCCATATTCTCCCCCGGAGCCAGCTTCAGCGCGCCGTCGTAGCTGCCGACCAGCTCCATCAGCATCGACGGATCCAGCACGGCGTCCTTATGGAACTTCATCGTAAACCCCGTGCCCTGCTGCCGGACAAGCTCAATGCCCGCACTCCTGCCGAGCGCTTTGATCAGTGCGACATCCAGCAGGTTCAAAACGCTCTGCGGCGGCGGCCCGAAGCGGTCGAGCATCTCGCTTGCCGCATCCTCTTTATCTTTTTCATTTTCGACATACGCTATACGCCGGTACATGTCGAGCCGATCCTGCGCGCCCTCGATGTAATCGCCCGGTATGTGCGCATCGATCTGCAGATTCAGCGTGATGTCGGAAAGCTCCCGGACTTCCTCGCCCTTTAAAGTTCTGACCGCCTCGTCGATCAGCTTGCAGTAAAGCCCGTAGCCGACCGAAGCCATGTGCCCGTGCTGCCGCGCGCCCAGAAGATCGCCCGCGCCGCGGATCTCAAGGTCGCGCATCGCAATCTTGAGCCCGCTGCCGAACTCCGTAAATTCCGAGATCGCCTCGAGCCGCTTTTCGGCGGTCTCGGTGATCATATGCATCGGCCGCCAGGTAAAGTATGCGTACGCAAGCCTGTTGGATCTTCCGACCCTGCCGCGCAGCTGGTAGAGCTGCGACAGCCCGAACCGGTCGGCGTCGAACACGATCAGCGTATTGACCGATGGGATGTCGAGCCCGCTCTCGATGATGGTCGTGCACAACAGCAAATCGTATTCCCTGTTCAGGAACGCGATCATCGTGTTCTCGAGCGCATGCTCCTTCATCTGCCCGTGCGCGACCGCGATGCGCGCCTCCGGCACCAGCTCGGCAAGGCGCGAGGCCATGATGTCCATCGACTCGACCCGGTTGTACAGGAAATAGATCTGCCCGCCGCGGCCTAGCTCGCGCAGTATCGCCGAGCGTATCATCGACTCGTCGTACTCTGTCACGAATGTCTGCACCGGGTGCCGGTCCTCGGGCGGCGTGTCGATGATCGAGATATCCCGTATGCCGGAGAGCGACATGTGCAGCGTGCGCGGTATCGGCGTCGCGCTCAGTGTCAGCACATCGACCCTGGCCTTTAACTTCTTGATCTTTTCCTTGTGCGTCACGCCGAAGCGCTGCTCCTCGTCGACGACCAGAAGCCCTAAGTCGTGGAAGGCGATGTCCTTGGACAAAAGCCTGTGCGTGCCGACCACGACGTCGATCTGCCCGGACCGGAGGCCCGCAGTGACCCTGTCCTGCTCGGCCGGGGAAAGGAACCGGGAAAGCTCTGCAAACACGATCGGGAAATCGCCGAACCTTGATTTCATGGTCTCGAAGTGCTGGTGCGCCAGTATCGTGGTCGGGCACAGTATCGCCGCCTGCTTTTTGTCCATGACGGCCTTGAACACGGCGCGCAGCGCGACCTCGGTCTTGCCGTAGCCGACGTCGCCGCACAGGAGCCTGTCCATGATGCGCGTGTTTTCCATGTCATTTTTGATCTCATTGATGCATGTCAGCTGGTCGGGCGTCTCCTCATAGGGGAAGCTGTCCTCGAACTGCAGCTGCCACTCGTTGTCGGGTGAGAATGCGAATCCGCGCTGCGACGAGCGCTCGGCGTAGAGCTTGATCAGCTCCCCGGCCATTTCCTCGATTTCCTTCCTGACCCTGCCCTTCGTACGCTGCCATGCATTGCCCCCGAGCGCGTTGACCTTGGGCGGCGCGCCCTCGGAGCCTATGTATTTCTGCACGCGGTCCATCTGCTCGGTCGGCACATAGAGCACATCGTTGTTCAGGTAGTCGATGCGCAGGTAATCGCGCGTGTTGCCGTCGGCCTCGAGCTTTACGATGCCCTTGTAGACGCCGATGCCGTGCACCTCGTGCACCGCAAAGTCGCCTTCCCTGAAGTCGTTCAGTATTTCGAGCCTGCGCCCGGCCGCCTTTGCCCGGCGCTTTTGCCGGGTGATGCCGAACAGCTCCCTAGCGGTGAACACCGCAAGGCGCGCGTCGCCGTATTCGAACCCGCGGCGCGCGCCGGCCGGCAGTATCAGGCACTCGCCCGGCATGGCCGTGCGCCGCCCGTCGCTCACCGCGGCATGGATGTCAAAATCGTCGAAGGTTTCCTTGAGCCTCTTTGCGCGCACCTCGTCGCCGGCCAAAAACAGCGTCACATACTCCTGCCTGGCCAGACGGTCGACGTCCTTCTTCAGCATGTCGAACCGGCTCCTGTACACGGCGGGCTCGCGCCCGGCAAAATCAAGCCTTTCTTTGTATTCGAGCCCCGCCTGCGCCGGTATCGCGTCCATTGCTATGACCGTGTATCCTTTGAGCCGCGCAAGAAGGTCGCCGTAGCGCAGTATTCCGTCGGCCTGCGACGCGAGCGCCTCGCCCGCTTCAAGCGCCTGCTGCAGCATGACCGAGAACTCGTCGGCCACCGCCTCGGCGCGGTCTTTCAGCCGCAAAGGGCTGTCCAGCAGCACAACCGGGTCGTCCATGTACTCCAGTATCGTCGAGGTCGTACGGAAAAAGCTCTTGACATAGTCCTCGAGCCCCTCGAACGGGCCGTGCTCGGCAAGCCGCTCGACAAGCGCCGCCGCAAAATCACGCGCAGTGCTGCCGGATTTGGCAAATCCCGCGACCGGCGACGCCGCGCCCTTTTTATCCATCGCGTCTGCTTCGGCGGCAAGGCTCTGCATGCCCCGCTGGGCCGACTCATTGTCGAGCGGCATCTCGACCGCCGGGAAAATGACGGCCTCGCCGGCATTCTGCACCGACCGCTGGCTCAGCACATCGAATGTGCGCATCTTTTCAAGCTCGTCGCCGAAAAACTCGAGCCGCAGCGGGTTCTCATACCCGGTCGGAAAGATATCGAGTATATCGCCCCTGAGTGAAAACTGCCCCGGGCCCTCGACCCTTGCAGTCCTGGCATAGCCCATCCAGACAAGCTCCTGCGACAGCTTTCCGGGATCGGCATGCATGCCTGCGCTGAGCTTTTGCACGGCCTTTTCAAAGGCGAACCGCGGCGCAAGCGGCAGGCAGACCGAATCCATCGGAACGACGACCGCCGTCCTTTGCCCGGACAGCACCCTCGAGAGCACGGCAAGCCTTGCGAGGTGCACTTCGCGGCTCGCGGCGCGAACCGCGCCGAGCTGCACGGGCCGGGGCGCGAAAACCAGCGCCGTTTCGCCGGTCATTGCCTCGAAATCCTCGGCCACGAGCCGCGCCGTTACCTCGCTGTCGGTCAGTATCAGCATGCTCCTTTGATTCTGATGCCAGATCGCGGAGGCAAGGTGCGCCCTCTGGCTGTCCGCAACGCCGAACGCCGAGCAGGGCGTTTGCCCTCCCCGGATTGCCCGTTGCAGGCGCTGGAACTGCCCCGAATCATAAAGGGCCGAAAACAGTGCTTGCATATTGATTTTATGATCCCTTCCGGTTATTTTTTATTGTACTTACCCATCGCGGCTTCTATGCCGTTTTGTATAAACTCCGCGGCCGCTTCGGCCGCCTGCCCTGCGGTTAACAGCAGATTCTGCAGCTGCGCGCTCGGCGGCGCGGACAGCACATAGTCCGCAAGCTCCATGACGGCCGGCGGCTTTCCGATGCCGATCCTGATCCGCGCAAACGCTTCGGTCCCCAGGTGCTCGATGACCGACCTCATGCCGTTGTGCGTGCCCGCGCTGCCGCTTTTGCGAATGCGCAAAGCGCTCTCGGGAATATCGATGTCATCGTATATGACCAGTATTTCTTCGGGTTTCGCGCGGAACCAGCGCGCGGCGGCCTTGACCGCGCGCCCGGAGTTGTTCATATAGGTCAGCGGCTTTAAGAGCACGGCTCTTTGGCTGCCGAGCTCAATTTTGCAGCAGTCGGCTTCAAAGCGCCACTTCCACGCCGGAGATCCTGCCTTTTTGTGCAGCATGTCGACGGCCATATAGCCCATGTTATGGCGTGTGCGAGCGTATTTTTCACCCGGATTGCCGAGGCCGACGATCAGACGCAAACAGCATTCACCTCATCATATTGGTAAGCATGCTCAATTATACAAAACATGGCGCTTCAAAAACAAGTGATAATATCAATTGAGCGGCGTATTTCTTGTACCGGACTCCTTTTGCGGGGTTCGCAGGGACTGGTAATTCGAGAAACCGTAAAGTATAATCAAAGGCATGAAGATATCCTTATGGGGAAAAGTCATCACAAAAAACAGGATCACGGCGCACCACACCGTTGCATGCGCGCAGCATTCGATGGACGAATATGCCGCCGCGATCACCGCTGTGTGCCGCGAGCTGGACATACCGAATCCGGTGGTGCTGAAAAAACACGAGAAGGATCTGACCGAATTCAACATGACGCGCTTTCTGCCCGACGATTTTATGGAAAGCGTCAAATTCCAGAGACTTGAAATCGAGGTCATCACAGAGCGCGGGGATAAGAAACAGAAACTCGGGTAGAATATCCTTATGAATACGCGTTTCATGCGCCTACAATACATAAGGACGGATGTGTTATCATGGACAAATTATCATTGATACTGGTCATCATCGGGGCCCTGAACTGGCTGCTGGTAGGCCTGTTTAAGTTTGATTTGGTCGCAGCCATATTCGGCGGGCCTACCGCGCTGATTTCAAGGATCATATATGTTCTTGTCGGTCTGGCCGGCCTGTGGTGCATAGGGCTGCTGGCCAGGATGTGCAGGGAGACCAAGGACAAGCATTAAGCAAAAACAACAGGTTATCGGGTAAGCGCCTCCGAAAGGGGCGCTTATTGAATTTCGTACGCAATTTCCCTCCGGGATTGACATTTCACTGCCATGTCCGTATAATATAGTTGAACAGTCATTCAACCGTTCAACCATCGGAGGTTTACAAATGAGCCCCTATACAGCGGATGCGGACAGATGCGATTGCGATACGATCCACGAGGACGTCGTTGCGGATGTCCGAGAGCATATGACGGATGAGGAACTCCTGATCGATCTTGCGGATCTCTTCAAAATATTCGGCGATTCGACGCGCGTTAAGATACTTTGCGCGCTGCTGCGCGCCGAGATGTGCGTATGCGATATCGCGGTGCTGCTCGGAATGACGAAATCCTCGATATCGCACCAGCTCAGGATACTCAAGCAGTCGAAGCTGGTCAAATACCGCAAGGACGGAAAAGTCGTATATTATTCCCTTGCGGATGAACATGTGCGCAATATATTCGACCAGGGTCTGGACCATATTTGTGAATAGGCCGCACACGGATATTTTTTACGCTGACGGTTGAACATATCTTCAACCGTTCAACCGATACCGGATACGCATCAATCACATACTATATAGAAAGATAAAACGATGGAAACGACGATCAAAAAGGAATTCATACTCGAAGGGCTCTGCTGCCCGAATTGTGCCGCCGGCATAGAGCGGGATATACAAAAAATCAAAAGCGTGAAAGCGGCCAGCCTAGATATGGCTTCACAGAAGCTGACCATAGAAGTATTCGATCCCGGACAAATGCCCTCCGTCGTGCGCCTCGCCGCGCGGATTGTCCGCCAGGCAGAGCCCGGCGTCCGGTTCTCCGATACGGCAAAAAGCCGTGCGGATGACCGCGGCCCGAATCGCAAAGTATCGATCCGCCGCATAGGCCTCGGTCTGGGCGCGGCGCTGTATGCCGCCGGTATGCTGCTTGATTTCGGGCGCACGGGAGAACTCCTGGTGTTTCTTGCCGCATATCTGCTCGCGGGCGGCGATGTGCTGCTGCGCGCCGCCAGGAATATTGCAAAGGGCCGCGTTTTCGACGAAAACTTCCTGATGGGCGTCGCGACGATAGGCGCATTCGCGCTGGGAGAATATCCCGAGGGAGTTGCCGTCATGCTCTTTTACCAGGTCGGCGAAGCATTCCAGGACCTTGCCGTCGGCCGCTCGCGCAGAGCCATTACCGCGCTGATGGACATACGGCCCGATTACGCCAACTTACAATCGGGCGGCGAATGGGTAAAGGTCGCGCCCGAAGAGGTCAAAACAGGAGATACGATCCTCGTGAAACCCGGCGAAAAAATACCGCTCGACGGACAAGTCATCGAGGGCAGCTCCTCGCTCGATACATCGGCTCTGACCGGCGAATCGCTGCCGCGCGACGCAGGGCCGGGCAGCGATGTGTTATCCGGCTCGATCAATCAAAGCGGAGTTTTGTCCATACGGGTCACAAAAGCATTCGGCGAATCGACGGTATCGAAGATACTCGACCTCGTCCAGAGCGCAGGCTCGAAGAAAGCCCCGACGGAAAACTTCATAACAAAATTCGCGAGGTACTACACGCCCGCCGTCGTGCTCGCGACGGCGATGCTTGTGCTCATACCGCCGCTGGTCGTTCCGGGCGCGTCCTTTTCAGACTGGCTGTACCGCGGGCTGACGTTTCTGGTGGTGTCCTGCCCGTGCGCGCTGGTCATATCGATACCGCTCGGATTTTTCGGCGGCATCGGGGGGGCCTCGCGCAGCGGCATACTCGTAAAGGGAAGCAACTATCTCGAAGCGCTGAACAACATCGACACCATCGTATTTGATAAAACCGGCACGCTCACAAATGGCACGTTCACAGTCACGCAGACATTCGGCGCGAACGGCTGGCGGGAGCCTGAAATACTGTATTTTGCAGCCCACGCCGAAAGCTTCTCGAATCATCCGATCGCGCTGTCGATTCAAAAAGCGTACGGGGGCGGCATCGATCCGGGCAGGCTTTCGGAGCAGCGCGAAATCTCCGGCATCGGCATACGCGCAAGGGTGGACGGCAGGATCGTACTTGCCGGAAACGGAAAACTGATGGACTCGGCCGATATCGCCTGGCAGCCTGCCGACGCTCCCGGCAGCATCGTCTATGTGGCGGTCGACGGCACCTATGCGGGGCACATCGTCATTTCCGACGAACTAAAGCCCGACAGCATCGCAGCCGTGCGGGAGCTGAAAGCCCTCGGCGTGCGCAAAACGGCGATGCTGACCGGGGACAGCAGCGCCGCGGGGGCATCCATCGCGCAGAAAACCGGCCTCGACGAGGTCTTCGCGGATCTGCTGCCGCACCAGAAGGTCGAAAAGCTCGAACAGATGATGGAGCGCAAAGCATCCAAAGGCAATCTGGTATTCGTAGGCGACGGCATCAACGATGCGCCGGTGCTCGCGAGGGCCGACTTGGGGATTGCGATGGGCGCGCTGGGTGCGGACGCGGCGATCGAGGCGGCCGACATCGTGCTGATGACCGACGAGCCCTCAAAGATCGCGGACGCCGTCCGGATCGCGCGCAGAACAAGGGCCATCGTTTGGCAGAACATCGCATTCGCATTAAGCGTCAAGGCATTCATACTCATACTGGCGGCGTTCGGAATCGCGACGATGTGGGAAGCGGTATTCGGCGATGTCGGCGTTGCGCTGATCGCGATACTGAACGCGATGAGGGCGATGAGGGTTAAATGATCCTACCGGCTTATTTAACCCTCATCCTTAATCCTTCTCCCAGAATTGGGAGAAGGAAATATTCCATCAAGCGCTGTGAGCGCTTTTTCATACTCAGTAGGGGCTGATGCCCGCATCAGCCCGCTATCCGGCCCTTCCCCGTTGCAGAAAAGAATTTATGCGAAAAAGAGTTGCCGCGCTGACAATCGCGGCGCGCCGAGGGCGTCGCGCCCTACGTTTGACCACCCCATGCGGCATTCGCCACATTTCCCCTCCGGAAAATGGCTCACTAACAATTCGTTTAAACCATCTTTTTGCGGTCAAAAGTCTTTTGACCGCATAGACAATATAAAACAGACTTGGTTCTTGAGCCATTTATGAGGGGAATTCCGAAGAAAGGCCAGGGAGCAAACGAAGACTGCTGCACGTATAAGCAGGGTGCGGCGGGGGGCAGCTTGATAATCATTCAATGCAAGTATTAGAAAAACTCATTGGGAGCATGAACGCCAAAAGCATGGATCCCAATGAGTTTCAAAGCATTATCGATGAAAATCCGGAGCCTTCCGCCGGATTCCTATTTACTGTGCCGCCTGTGCGCGATATTGTCGTAGAAATCCGGGTCGGCTTTCAATACCATTCTCTCAAGCTCATCGTCGCCCAGAAGCGTCGTCCTGTCGACCCTGTACTCGTCATCGACCATTTCCTTGACCCTGAGCACGATATCGGCGTGCTTGTCGATCCTCGCATCCTTGCGGATATTGAAATACTGGTTCATCCAGTGCGCGATCCCCGCCGTACCGGAGTGCGAGCCGACCATGACCTTGGCCGGGCGGTTTAAAATTTTCTCGGTATCGAATATATTGTAGATCTCCTCGTCCTTGAGCATGCCGTCGGCGTGTATGCCCGCCCTTGTCGAGTTGAAGCTTCTGCCGACAAACGGCGTGCGCGGCGGTATCTCGTAGCCGACCTCCTGCTCGAAATACTCTGCGATATCCGTGATCGCCGATAGATCCATGCCGTCGGCGGTGCCGCGCAGCGAGGCATACTCGATCGCCATCGCCTCGAGCGGGCAGTTGCCGGTTCTTTCGCCGATGCCAAGCAGCGCGCAGTTGACGGAGGAGCACCCGTAGAGCCATGCGGTGCCGGCATTTGAAACGACCTTGTAAAAATCATTGTGACCGTGCCACTCAAGAAGCTCGGACGGAACGCCTGCAAAGTGCTGCAGCCCGTATATGATGCCCGGTACGCTCCTTGGCAGCGCGGCGCCGGGGTATGACACGCCGTAGCCCAGCGTATCGCAGGCGCGGATCTTGATTTTGATGCCGGCCTCCCGCCCGAGCTCCATGAGCCCGACGGCAAGCGGCACGACAAAACCGTAAAAGTCCGCGCGCGTGATGTCCTCGAAATGGCAGCGGGGCACGACGCCGTACTCAATCGCCGTTTTCACGATGCCAAGGTATTTATCCATGGCCTTCTGCCTGTCAAGGCCCATCTTATTGTAGATATGATAATCCGAGCAGGAAACCAGTATTCCCGTCTCCTTGACGCCGAAATTTTTCACGAGTGCAAAGTCGTTCTCGCTTGCCCGGATCCATGTCGTGACCTCGGGGAACTCATAGCCGAGGTCAAGGCAGGCCTGCAGCGCTTCCTTGTCCTTGTCGGTATATACAAAGAATTCGCTCTGGCGTATGATTCCCTTCGGACCGCCCAATCGGTGCATCAGCTTGTATATATCCACGATCTGCCTGACCGTAAACGGCGAGGTCGACTGCTGCCCGTCACGAAAGGTTGTGTCGGTGATCCAGATGTTCTCCGGCATATACATCGGAACAACCCTGTGGTTGAACGGCGTCTTCGGGATGGAGCTGTACTCGTACAGATGCCTGTAGAGATTCGGCTCCTCCACATTCTGCAATGTATATTTATAAGCGCTCTGCTCCAACAGATTGGTTCTTTTGTCAAACTCCAATACCGACATCCAAATCCCCTCTTCTATCTGTATTTCCTGATAAATGCCTCTATCCTGTCAAGGCCCTCCGCAATGTCCTCCATCGAGGCCGCATAGGAAAGCCTGATATAGTTGTCGTCGCCGAACGCGGCGCCCGGGACTGCCGCGACGAAATTTTCCTCCAGCAGCCTCCGGCTGAACTCCACCGACCCGGACATGCCGTCCCGATAGGCACCGGACACATCCATCATGATATAGAATGCGCCGCCGGGGTACACGAGACCGACGCCATCCATCTTCTCAATACGCGAGATCGCATAGTCCCTTCTTTTCTTAAACTCGGCCTTCATCGCCGCCACCGATTCCTGCGGCCCGGCGAGCGCGTGCGCGGCGGCATACTGGGCCATGGTATTCGGGCCCGAAGTCGAATGGCTCTGGTAGGCCGACATCGCGTTTGCAGCATTCAGCGGCGAAGCCGTCCAGCCGATCCGCCAGCCGGTCATCGCATAGGTCTTGGATACGCCGTTTACGATGATCGTGCGCTCGAGCATGCCCGGCATCGTTGCAATCGAGGGCGGGGCCTCGACATCGTAGACAAGCTTATCGTAGATCTCATCGGAAATGACCGTCAGATCATGCCGCACCGCAACTTCCGCAAGTTCGCGTATCACCGCTTCGGGGTACAGCGCGCCTGTCGGATTGTTCGGGTTGTTGATGATGACCGCGCGGGTTTTCGATGTAATTGCTTTTTCGATATTGCCGATATCCAGTATCAGGTTCTCGCCGCATTCGGCATAAACGGGGGTCGCTCCGGCGAACTTGATGAGTTCCGGGTAGGTCAGCCAGTACGGGGAAGGCAGTATGACCTCGTCGCCCGGATCCAGAATTGCCTGGCATATATTGAAAAGCGACTGCTTCGCTCCATTGGAAACGACGATCTGGGAAGGCCGGTACTTCAGTCCGTGCTCCTTCTCCAGGCTTAAGCAAATCGTCTTTTTCAGCTCCGGTGTGCCCGATGCGTCGGTATAGTGCGTCAGCCCCTTGTCGAGGGCCTCCTTCGCCGCATCGCAGATCGCTTCGGGCGTAACGAAGTCAGGCTCCCCCACGCCGAAGCTTATGATGTTTTTGCCCTGTGCAGACAGCTCCTTGGCTTTTGCCGTCAACGAAAGTGTTACCGAGGGCGATACGCCTTTGCATCGCTCGGAAATATTCATTGTTCTCTCCTCCTTGAATTTGTCGGCTATGTTGTGCATCAAATATTGTATTCATCCTGCAATTATGCAGGAATTTTAGTCAAAATTAAATGCTTATCGCCGGTTTTAGCCTTAAAATGAATATTTCAAAATGAAATATTGCATTCAGCCTGATATTAGCACAGTTTTTCGTCCAATACAAGATAGCTTTACATAAATATACGAGTTTCAATCGTTTTAGCTCAAATCCGATCCGTTGCGACATTGCCGGCATCAAGAATGGGTATTGACCGGCAATGGGAAATTCGAATATAATATGTACGGACAGGATCCGTGGTCCTGTGCAATTTGATCAAATCAAGGGGGGCAGAAATATGTCTGTGAAATCTGAGGTGAAAACCGAATCATAAGCGCGCCGTTTTCGGCGTGGAAACCCCCAAACAATAAGGCAACGTACGGCGCAGGGTTTATCTTTGCGCCTTATATTTTAAAGTTGAGCCGCCTTGAACCGGGGCGGCTTTTTGCGTGCACAACTTAATAAGGAGAATAGAAATTGAACGACCTGAAAAGTTACGGATGGAACCAGTACTGGGACGAAAAAATGAAGAGCTGCGGCGGGCTCCTGCCCGGCAGGATCACATCGGTCGACCGGGGGCTGTTTACGGCGGCAACGCCGGAGGGAGAATTTCCGGCAAAGACATCGGGCAAATACCGGCTTCTGTGCGACTCGGGCAATGCGCTTTGGCCGGTGGTCGGCGATTTTGCGGCGCTGTCCCTGCAGGGCGGGCAGCATATGATCGAGGCCGTGCTCGAGCGCAAGTCATTTTTAAAGAGAAAGGAAGCGTCCTCGATCGTGGGCACGCAGGCGATGGCGGCCAACATCGACATCGTACTGATTGCAACGAGCCTGAACCGCGATTATAACACGGCGAAGCTGGAGCGCTACCTTGCCGTCGCGTGGGACAGCGGCGCAAGCCCTGTCATAGCGCTGACCAAATCCGACTTGTGCGGGGATATCCATGCGGTCATGGAGAGCATCGAAGCGGTCGCGTTCGGCGTGCCGGTGCACGCCGTGTGCGCATTGACGGGAGAGGGCATCGATGAACTGCTTGGCTGCATACCCAGGGGCAGCACCGCCGTCTGCATCGGCAGCTCCGGCGTCGGCAAATCGACGCTGCTCAATACACTGATGGGCGCAGAAGTGATGCACACATCCGAAATCCGCGAGGACGACGCGCGCGGCAGGCATACGACGACAAAGAGGCAGATGTTCGTGCTGCCCGGCGGGCAGATATTCATCGACACGCCCGGCATGCGCGAGCTCGGGCTGGCCGACGGCCAGGACGCCGGGCTTTCCTCGGCATTTTCGGACATCGAGGATCTGGCGCGGCAGTGCAGGTTTTCCGACTGCAGGCACGAGTCGGAGCCCGGCTGCGCGGTAAAAGCAGCGATCGAGTCCGGGGATGTGCCGGAAGAGCGGCTTTCCAACTGGAGAAAGCTGCAAAAGGAGCTCGCCTACCTTGAGCGAAAGACCGGAAGCTATTACGGCAAGGCAGCAATCGAGGGAAGAAAACGGCAGAAGATGATGCAGAATTATCATAAGGTGAAGTACTGAGTGATCGCGGGGCGGGTATGGATTGATATTCGCGGCCGGGATCATGAGCGGCTTGCCGCGAATCCCGGCCGTAAACTCGGCGGCAATCCATGATTGCCGCCGAAATTTCAGCTGTTTCCCCGCTCCCCGCCCGAGCGTATCAGGCGGATGGCCTTGATGATGATCTTGACAACCGTTCCGAATATACCCAATCCGAACAGAACCGGCAGCAGAGTGTGATTGAAAAGATCGAATATCGGAGCCAGGTTGCCGAGGTCGCCGCTTATAAAAGCCGTCACATCCAGCAGCGCGGGCCCCTTGATCATATAGGCAAGCACCGCGATCGAGAACATCGATATCGCCATATCGGCAATGTGCGTGCGCAGCTTCCATTGCCCCTCGGCAAGCAGCCAGCAGGCAAGCGACAGCGAGAGACCCCAGCCGATGTTCCACAACGGCAGGTATGCATGGACCGCGGCCTCGCTCAGAAACGGTATCACAAGAACATTGCCCTCGATATAGAGCACGCCGCCCTTGCTTAAAAAGATGTTGAACAGCACCATCGCAATGACGGTAAAGCATATCTCTGCGATCTGCTCGCCCATTTTGACGCGCTCCGTGCGCTCGGGCGCCTTCGGGAGCTGGTCGGGCGTCCACTCGCTTTCGTCATTCAAGTCAATATTCACAGGTTTTTTCACCACCTTGTCAAGTATAATGAATACGATCGTAACGTAGCCGAAGGCCGAAGCCAGCGACGGGATCATGGTCAGGATCGTTTTCAGATAGCTGAGCGCCGCTTCGCCGAATGGCAGCATCTGCTGGACGACCAGCACGGTATTGGATACCAGCAAACCGAATGCGGTCGCGCACAGCGCAATCAATACGACCAGCAGATACGTGTCGTAGAATGCCGGGCCGATGATCTGGCGCTGGCCGGAACGGTATTCTCTGGCGACCTCCGCGGGGGAACCCAGGTTTTTTAAAACTTCCTTCACTTCATCCTCGGTGGGCTCCCGCTCGCATTTTGTGATATCGTCGAGATTGTCCATGATCAGGGACCTGAGTTCCTTTTCAATGTCGGCGCGCTGCTTGGCCGGCAGCCTGCGCGCGGTTTCATAAAGATAGCTTTCAATCATATCCATATTGATGCCTATTCCTTTCCGATCATAAATCCATGAGTCCGTCAACCACGCGGTTGAGCTTCTTCCATTCCGCAGTAAGCAACCGGAGCGTCTTTCTGCCTTCGTCGCTGATCTGGTAGTACCTGCGCGGGCGCGAACCCTCGGTGCTCCAGTCGCTGATCAGCAATCCCTGCTTTTCAAGCCTGCGCAGCAGCGGGTACAGCGTGCTCTGCTCAATCTCCATGCCCATCTCCCCAAGGCTCTGCGCAAGGGAATATCCGTAGCGGGGCTTTTCGAGCTGGCTCAGTACGCCGAGCACGATGGTGCCCCTCCGAAGCTCCTGCACGAGGCTGTCGGTCACATCAACGGTGTTGTCCATGTCGAACCTCCTTGCAGTCGTATTATACTGTGTACTGCACATTAATGTCAATATCTAAATATTAAATTCGATAAAATAATATGAAATATACAATCATAATTGTAAGACATGCCTGGAAGGGTCAGGTGTACGCTCTTTCACATCGCCTGTGCACCGGCGCGCACGCTTTATGCCCGGCCTTGCGAATCTGCCGGCAGAACAGTAAAAAGAGGGATTTTTGTTTTAAAGCTAGATTTTATGCTTAATATTTATACAGGAATGTATAGAAAGTTTGAGGTCAACATGCCAGAGCCGACTTGTTGTATGTATCCATGCAGCCAAACAGGCGGCAGCATCGCGGAAAAACCCAGAATCGCGGTGTTCCTCAACGGCGCGCGCAATTATTATCAATACACGATATGCGAGGGCATCATCAAACAGGCCGGGGAACTGGGATACTCCGTGTTTTTCTTTGCCTCGGATGTACGGTATATCATCAATGAAAACAACGAGGGCGAGCTGAGGCTTTTCACATCGCCGGATCTGCAGGGCTTTGACGGCATCATCGTAGCCGCGAAAACCATCACCTGCCAGAAAACCCTCGATTATTTGAGCAAGGCGCTGCCCGCGGTCAACATACCGGCCGTCAGCGTCGGGCCGCCCATCGGCGGTTCCTACAGCATCGATTCAGCCGACGACGGGTGCATGGAAGCGTTGGTCGGCCATTTCATCGAAGAACACGGATTTACACGCATCAATTTCATTTCCGGCCCCCCGGACAACCCGGATGCCAAGCACCGGCTCGATGTCTATAAAAAAGTGCTGGCCGGACACGGCATCGGCTATGATGAAAACCGTGTCTTTACGGGGGATTTCAGCAGGGAATGCGCACGCGACGCCGTCGCACGGTTCCTGCAGGACGGCAGCGGGCTGCCGCAGGCCATACTGTGCGCCAACGACAACATGGCGCTCGGCGCATATGCGGAACTGACGCGCCGCGGCCTGCGCGTGCCGGAAGACATTGCATTGTCCGGGTACGACTGCATCCGCGATGCGGAGCGCCATGTGCCGCGCATCACCACGGTAAGGCAGCCGCTTTGGGAGATCGGAAGGCGCGCCGTACAGATCATAGGCGACGTGATTGCGGGCAGGGATGTACAAAAAGAGTACTTGTACAGATCTCGGCTCGTGCTGGCAGGTTCATGCGGCTGCAAAGACAATGCACCTGTGGATGAAAGACAGCTGCTCCGGGAGCTTGAGCTGAACGCCGATGAAATGCGTATGTACGACAACATCAGTGCATCGATGATGGAGCTTCTGACGGGAGCATATACGATGCAGGATATCGTAAATCAGCTTATGAATCTGTCGCGCACGCTTGAATTGAAGCATTTATACTTCTGCGTCAATCCGGACAGCCTGGCAAATGCGGCGCAGGCCGCAAGCGGTTACCCCGATGAGATCACGCTGATGCTGGGTATGGCGGGCGGCGCCGTGTACACGGATCTGAGATTCAAAACCAAGGATGTGCTGCCGGCGCTGCACGGCGATACCGCAGCGCTCGTTCTGTCGCCGCTATATTTTAAGAAAAATACATTCGGATACATTGCTTTTGATTTCCGCCATGCAAGCTGCTCGATGCAGCATGTCTGGGTCAAGAATCTGCGCCTGGCTCTCGAGAACCTGCGCACGCAGGAAGAGCTGAGGCAATACTCCGTCGCGCTCGAAGGGATCAGCCTGCAGGATCCGCTTACCGGCGTGCTGAACCGCAGGGGATTGGAAAAGTACATGGAGCCCCTGCTCGCCCCGGAGGCACAGGGCATGCTGTTTGTCATTTTTGTGGACCTGGACGGTTTAAAGCAGATCAACGACACCTATGGACACGCAGCGGGAGACGAAGCGATACAGGTTCTCGCGGACATACTCCGGCACGGTTCCCGCCCCGGGGACATCATTGCGCGCATAGGCGGCGATGAATTTGTCTGCGCCGGTCTTGTACCGAATGACGAAGCCCTGCGCTCCATACTGTTTTCCATGCAATCCTACGGCACGCTATTTAACGAACGCTCCGCCAGGCGCTACAGGGTCAACGCCAGTTACGGCTGGTACCTGCAGCAGGGCGGGCAGAAGCTTTCGATCATGCAAATGATCGACGAGGCCGACCGCCACCTGTACGAACAAAAACGCCTGCGCAGCCGGTTTTGATGGTTCCGCCTTGCCCCGGCATCGCGGAACTTCCGGACGTCATGGCAAGCATCACGTTTCCGCCGGCTCCTGCCGCGCCTCCGTCTCCTTTTTCCTTTCAATCCTCTTGAAAGCCTGATGGATCAGTATTTTTACGACTGCCGCAACCGGCACGGAGAGCATGATCCCGACAATCCCGAACAGCCCGCCCGCAACAATGACCGAGACCAGCACCCAGAAAGGCGGGAGCCCCATCTTGTCGCCGATCAGATGCGGCTGAACCAGGTATTCATCCAACAACTGAATGCCCTCGACCGCAAGGAACACCCACAAGGCCCGGAGCGGCGATTGCAGCAGCGATATCAGTACGGGCGGCAGAAGGCCGATCAGCGGCCCGATGAACGGAACAAGGTTGGTCAGCGCGATAAACGCGGCAAAGAGCGTCGAGTAAGGTATCTTCAGCAGCAGCAATACGATTTGCGCAATCAGGAATATAATCAGCATCTGCAGCAGCTTTGCAGAGATGTATCTGCCGAAAACCCAGTCGACCGAGCGCAGGAATGCGCGCACGGCATATGTCTTCTTCTCCCCGATGCAGGCGATGAGCGCTTTGAACAGCCCCTGCTTCAGGCTGCGTCTGCCCGACATGAAATAAACCGACAATACGAACGCCAGCAGCGCTTTGAGCAGAAAAACAACGAGCCGCAGCGCTGCTTCCGCCGCCCGGGACAGCGCCGTCGTGATACGGTTGTCCAGGTTTGCCTCGGCCCTCTGCATTGCCCTGTCGATCATGCTTCGCGTGTAAGGATGGGCAAGCAGCCTGTTATCGTCCCTGTTGGCGGCATACCACTCTTTCAGCGCCGCAATATGGTCGGGGACGCTCCCGGCAAAGTCCAGCAGGTTCTGAACCAGCCCCGGTATCATGAAAACTGCGGCAAGCGCCATGAATCCCGCCAACAGGACATACACCAGAGCCACCGAGCCCGCCCTGACCGCGCCGGAGTCCCTGTCCTTTTTCAGCGCCCGGCAAAGCAGCTTTTCTGCGCCCTCGACGGCAGGCAGCAGTATATAGGCAATGATGATTCCGGCAACAATGGTCGAAACCGCATTCCATATGAAACGCAGTGCCGAACCAAATTGATATACCAGGCTCCAATCCCCGGCAAGGAGTTTATAAAACAGCAAAAGCCCTGCCCCGGTGCAGAATACATGCAGCGATATTCTGAAATACCGGGAATCGGGCTTTGTTTTCCTCATGAGTCGATCAGGCCTGTCGACAATTCAAATCATCCTTTTATATCGGAATCCATCTCCTTCTTCCTCTCGATTCTTCTGACGGACTGGTTGACCAAAATCTTTATGACGGCGACGACCGGAACCGCAAGCATGATTCCCCACAAGCCGAACAGCGAGCCCCCGACCATGACCGACACCAGCACCCAGAACGGCGACAATCCCATCTTGTCCCCGACCAGATACGGCTGCAGCAGATAAGCATCGACCAGCTGCGCTCCCTGGATCGCCAGGAACACCCACAGCGCCTTGATCGGCGACTGAAGCAGCGACAGCAGTATCGGGGGTATCATGCCCAGGATCGGGCCGATAAACGGCACGATGTTGGTAAGCGCTATGATTCCGCTCATCAGCGTCGAATACGGCACCTTTAAAAGCGCGAACGCTATTTGTACTATTATGAACATAATCAGCGCTTTTATCAGCGTGGCCGATATGTATTTTCCGAAGACCCAGTCCACCGAGCGCAGGAAAGCCCGGAATCCGACCACCTTCTTTTCGCCGAAAAATGCGTTGGATGTCTTAATGAAGTTTTCCTTGATCTCGCGCCTGACCAGCAGAAAATAGGCCGATATGACCAGCGCGACCAATCCCTTGATCAGCGATACGATGAATCTGTAAATAAACCCCGCAATGCCGGACAGCGCCGCCAGAACCCACTCGTTCAGATTCGTGTTTACGGTCTCCAACGCTTTTGAGATCGCATTCTGCGTATAGTCGTTGTTGATGAACGTACTGTCCTTTACGCTTTGAAAATACCAATTCTCAACGATCTCGTAATATCCGGGCAGGCTTGCGCCCAGATCGATGATGTTCTGAACCAGCATCGGAATGACGAAGATGCCGGCAAGCACCAGTACGGCAGCCAGAAAAACATAGACGAGCGCGACGGACAGGGCGCTGATCCCCTTGGTCAGCTGCTTTTTCTTTAAGACCTTGACGAGCAGCCTTTCAAGGCCGGTCACGGCGGGCTGCAGTATATAGGCGATGACGAGCCCCGCCGCCACGGTGGCGACGGCCTTCCACAGGAAGCCGAGGAACATGCCGAGGTTCTTCATCAGGCTCCAGTCCCCGTTCAGCGCTTTCCAGAGAAGCAGCAGCGCGGCCCCCGTCATGAAAACATAGAAGGAGACCTTCAGGTACTTCGGGTCGGGTTTCAGCTTTCTCATAAAGACCCCCTCATTGCAGCGCACCGGCGCTGATTGCCCGCTCGGAAGCCGCAAATATCGTAATGCCGCCGCCGCTGAAAACAACGGGGTAGTTTGCGAAGTATTCATCCTTTGCGCCGTAATTAGCGCGCTCGTAATGCGACAAATAGATATAATCTATGCCGTAATCGCGTATGTACCGGTCGCGGTCACCGCCGCCGGAATAGATATGGTTTACGGCAGCCTCCCGGTCCGTATACGATAGCCCGTGGAAATACAGATAGATCGCGCTTCCGACCAGTATGTCCCTGCCCGCCAGCGCGGCAGGCGCGTTCAAGTGCTGCGTACCGGTCAGGAACAGGCTGTCCGGCGGCGTTCCCCGCTCGATGACCTGCGCGGTTTTCACTTCCTCGCTCGAATACAGCATGTACTCGCCGTTGCTTGCAACCTCGCGCACCAGCGTCAGTGTGCCGGAGGCAAAGAGCAATACGGCAAGCGCCGCCGCCAGTATGTATTTGCCCGGCACCGCCCGGATCGCCCGCCACAGCTCGATGATGTAGTCGCCCACCAGTATGCAGGTGAACATGTACCAGACCAGCATCAGCTTGTTGTTGTCGTAGTAATTCGGCTGGAAGGTCAGAAACTCCGCAATGATGAATATGAGCGTGGCCGACAGGTATATGCCATAGTATTTTTTATAGCCCCACAAAAAGGCGGGAACGATCAGTATGAACGGCAAGCCGATGTTCTTGATCCAGAACCACAGCCAGTTGTCCCCCGTGTTGACCCAATCCAGGTGCGGCGATACGAAGCTCCCGCCCTGATTGAAGATCCAGAACAGAAGCTGCGGCGTCGAAAATACAATGACCGGTATCAGGAATACGGCCCATAGCCGGAGCCGGTCGAACAGCTTTCTCCCCCGGTCGGCAAGCCCGGTCGCAAGCAGCCCGGCGCACAGGATGCCGAGCGCGAGGAATGTATGCGTGTGTATCATCGGAAGCAGCGAGGCAAGCAGCCCGGCCGATGCCATCAGCCGGACTTTCTCCTTTTCGAGTGCTTTTGTCAGCAGCAGGAACACGCCCATCACGACCGACCAGCCCATCAGTGTCGTGCGCTGCGGAAGCATCATGTCGGCGATCACGTTGACCCAGCGCAGGTTCAGGCTAAAGTCGCTGTGGTTGGTCGGCGTCATATAGTAGCCGGTGAATATCTGCCGGAACATTTGACTGTCGTTGAGAAAAAACAGGAATCCGAGGCCGCCGGTGATGAAAAAAAGCAGAAAAGCCGCGACGCCCGCGCTGTTTTTCTGCGATATCATGCGTGCGAGCGAGAAAAATCCGAGGAAGCACGAGAGCGACATGACCAGCGACGGAATGATGATCGACATGCGCAGCGACGTGCCCATCATGAGCATCGACGCGGACTGCGCATTGACCAGAAACGGATAGCACAGCCGCTGCCCCGGCAGGATCGAGTAATCCGGCGGGAAGGACTGCTGGTTTGCGATCGATGTGACCATGCCCATGTGCATCGACAGGTCGCCGTACGAGCATTGCCCCCCGTACAGCCCGTCGCCCGGGTCGGTCAGTATATGCCCCGAAAACAGCACGGCCATCAGCACCATGAAGGGCGTCAGCAGCACGGCCAGTATGATTTCTGTTTTCCTGTCTTTGTTCAGCAGTGATTTTCGGAAGCCCGCGCCCTTTTTACAGCCCCGAAACACGACAAGCGCCGTCATGCACAAAAGCAGCGCCAGCGCCAGCATGTGCGCCAAAATCGAGTATTTGCCCAGCGCCAGCGCGAACGCCGACGGCAGCCACGCGCTCAGCGCGATGCCGAAGGACAGCCCGATCGCAATCTGCTCATGCCGCAGAAAATCCTCGAAAAAGATGACCGCCATCGCGACCGAACAGAGAATGAATACGATATAGTAAGCTACTCCCGCCATTCAACAGCCTGCCTTATTTAAAACTTCAACCGGTATCATCCGCTGTGCCTTTTACGGCTCTAAATCCTCCAGCTCCCTGATCCAGAGTGCGCCCGATGCATCCGACGGCATCCGCCAGTCGCCGCGCGGAGACAGCGAAACCGTTCCGACCTTGGGCCCGTCCGGCAGGCAGCTGCGCTTGAACTGCTGCGAGAAGAATCTGGTCAGGAATGTTTTCAGCGCGGAAAGTATCGCCTCATGGTCGGCAATGCCGGCAAAAGCGTGCCGCGCGAGCATATAAAGCTTTTTGGGCGACGCTCCTCCCTCGAGCATGTGGTACAGGAAAAAGTCGTGCAGGTCGTACTTGCCGAGTATGTCCTCGGTGCGCTGCGACATGCCGCCCGGCTCGGAAGGCACAAGCTCCGGGCTGATCGGCGTGTCCAGGATATCGTCGATCGTCGCGGCGATTTTTCCGCCGAATACATCGTGGCCTAGATAATGAACAAGCGATTTGACCAGTGTCTTCGGCACCGAGCAGTTGACATTGTACATGCTCATATGGTCGCCGTTATAGGTCGCCCAGCCGAGCGCAAGCTCCGAAAGATCGCCGGTGCCGAGCGCGATGGCGCCCTCCTTGGTCGCAAGATCCATGAGGATCTGCGTGCGCTCCCTGGCCTGCGAATTCTCATAGGTCAGGTCATAGAGTTCTTCGTCATGCCCGATGTCCCGGAAGTGCAGCGAAACCGCAGCCGTGATGTCGATGCGCCTTGCGTCGCAGCCGAGCCCTTCCATCAGCTTCAGCGCATTGGCAAGCGTCCTGTCGCCGGTGCCGAAACCGGGCATCGTAACGGCGATGATGCCCTTCGGGTCCCAGCCGTTCATGCCGAACGCACGCGCCGCCACCAGCAGCGCCAGCGTGCTGTCAAGCCCGCCTGAAATGCCGAGCACGACCTTCTTCGTGCCGATATGCTCCAGCCGCTTTGTCAGCGCGGCGGTCTGTATCATCGTTATTTCCTCGAGGCGGGGAATGGCCGCGCCGCCCGCCGGTACGAACGGGTGCGGGGTTACCGGGCGCATCAGCCGTTCGCCGCCCGCGCAGTCCATGGCAAATTCAATGGTTCTTGCGCCATTTCCCTGCATTTGGAAAGTTGTGTTGCGCAGCCGGTGGAAATCCAGCCTGCCGACATCGATGTCGGCAATGACCATCTCCGAGTCGCGCGTGAAGCGCTTGTTTTCATTTAGGACCGTTCCGTTTTCGCACACGGCGCACCAGCCGCCGAACACGACATCGGTCGTGGATTCATCGTGGTTGGCGGAAGCGTACACATAGCCCGATATGCACCGCCCGGACTGCTGCACGGCAAGCGAGCGTCTGTAATCGTGCTTGGTCGCAAGTTCGGTGCTTGCGGACGGGTTGCATATGATATGCGCCCCGGCCTGCGCCATAGTGCCCGACGGCGGATTGGGAACCCACAGATCCTCGCAGATCTCAACGCCGAATTTGACCGGGCCCGCCGCAGACTTGCCGCAGAACACAAGCCCCGGGCCGAACGGCACGACCGTGCCGCAAAGCTCCGCCGTTTCCGGGCAGTCCCCCGAGGCCGGTACAAACCAGCGGCGCTCATAGTATTCATTGTAGTTCGGGATATGCATTTTCGGCACAACGCCAAGCAGTCTTCCGCCCGATACGACGGCCGCGCAGTTGTAAAGCCCCGTGCCGAGCTTAACCGGGAGCCCGGCGACGCAGGTCACGGGCGAGTCGGCCGCAATGATGCGCCCGAGCCCCTCTTCGGCGGCTTTTTGCAGTTTGGACTGTAAAAAGAGATCGCCGCAAGTGTACGATGTGATGCCGAGCTCCGGAAAGCACAGCAGCGAAACATGGCTTTGTTCGGCCTTTGAAAGAAGGCCGAGCATTTGGTCCACATTGAAATCGACATCCGCAACTTTCAGCCGCGGCGAAACCGCGGCGCACCTTACAAACCCGTATTCTGCTATCATATCATCACCTGGCATTTCTGCGCTGATGCCGCCGTCGGCGTCAGTCAACGATTTTCTTCTTAAAGTATGCCTGCACCACGATCTCCGCATCGCCGCCGCCCATCGGCACGGCCACAAGCGTCAGTATCGTGTCGCTCTTGTACGGCGTGTATTCGGACTCGTGCGCCGACTTGGCCTTGCAGGCGAGCGCAAAGTCCTCGAAATCGAACTTGTCCTCAAAATCCGTACGGTCGAATGCGAAAGCCTCCGTTTCGCCGCCCGCATTTTCTTCGCCGTCCTCCGCCCGGTCGCCGCTGCCCGGCTTATAATAGGCGAAAATCTCAAACTCGTAGGTTGCATAGATCGTTTCGAGTATCAGCTTCCGGTTCGATTTAAAAAAGCTCTCGCTTGAATAATTCTTCAGTTCTCCGAATTTCATGTTGTCCAGCGTGCCGTACAGCACGATGTTCGCGCTCTCCCTGAGCTCGTGCACCGGGTAAGCCGCGTCCACGAACACCTCGCCGGCAAAATCCTGCTGCCCCGAGGCGTTGTGCGACAGATAATAATCGTTGTCGGCGCCCTGGTACAGTATTTCGGATATCGAGGTATCGGTGATGTATAGCAGCCCCACGACGCTTGCGTTCCTCCTGTAGGCGTCGGAAAGCACATCGGACATAAACATCCGGGGCGTCGGCATCGGCGTCGGCGACGGCGAAGCCGTCGGGCGCGGCGTGCGCGTGACGACCGGCGTGCCGATCAGTGTCAGTTCCTCGTCATAGCCGATCGAATCGTCCGAGATCCACCGGATAAAGAAGATGAAGCCCGCAACAATACCCCCCAGCATCAGAAAGACCAGTATGAATTTGAATACCCGCGGGGTTCCGCGCTCTTCGGGTATCTCCAGGCCGTATCTTACGATATATCTCTTTTCTTTCGGCATTGACCTTCCTCTTATTTCCTATTATTATACAGCGCCGGTATACGGTCAATATATATTATAGCGGATTTGGCCGCTATGGCAAATCAAAGCGCGGCAAGCCGGTTCAAATGATGCAAAGAAAAAGCAGCCTGCCGGGCCCGGGCCCGCCTGAGCCGCAATATTCATTGCCGCTGCCTTCGGAATCCCCGAACAGCGGGCAAAATCCGGCAGGAATACGAAAACCGCCGGAATCGCTCCGGCGGTTACTCCGATTCTATCTCTTCAGCCTCTCGATCGCCTCTTTGGTCCGCTCCTTCGTGCCGAAGCCCGTCAAGCGGAAATACCCCTCGCCGCAGGCCCCGAAGCCCTCGCCCGGCGTGCCGACAATGTTGTAATCGGCCAGCAGATGGTCAAAGAACGACCACGAATCGTAGCCTTCGGGCGTTTTGAGCCATACATACGGGCTGTTTGTTCCGCCGTAGGCCCGGTACCCGAGTCCCGCAAAGCACTCCCTGATCGCGCGCGCATTGGCAAGATAATAATCCATGTTTTCCTTTAATTGCTTTTTCCCTTCGGGTGAATACACGGCAAGCGCCGCCTTCTGTATGATGTACGACACGCCGTTGAACTTGGTCGAATGCCTGCGGGTCCACATCTTGTGCAGCGACACGAGCCCGCCGTCCCTGACCCGGCCTTTGAGCTCCTTCGGAACGACCGTGTACGCGCAGCGCACGCCGGTAAATCCGCCGGTCTTTGAAAACGAGCGGAACTCGACGGCGCAGGATCTGGCGCCCTCGATCTCATAAATGCTCCGGGGTATGCCCGGCTCGCGCACGAAGCCCTCGTACGCACCGTCAAAGAGTATCAGCGAGCCGTGCTTGATTGCATAATCCACCCATGCCTTCAGCTGGCTGAAATTCAGCGCCGTGCCGGTCGGGTTGTTCGGCGAGCACAGGTAGATGATATCGACCCTGCGGCTCGGTATATCGGGCGCAAAGCCGTTTTCGGCCACGCACGGCATCAGCCTGATCTTCGAGAATTCGCCGTTTACGCCGGCCTTGCCCGCTTTTCCGGCCATGACATTCGAATCGAAATACACCGGGTACACCGGGTCGGTGATCGCAATGATGTTGCCGGAGCCGAACATGTCGGTAAAATTCGCCGTGTCGGATTTCGCGCCGTCGGACACAAAGATCTCATCGATGTCCAGGCGGATTCCGCGGGCCGTGTAGTCGTTGTCGAGTATGGCCTGCTTTAAAAAATCATAGCCCGCGTTGGGCGGATAGCCCTCGAATGTTTCGGCCCGCGCCATGTCGTCGACGGCCGCATGCAGCGCTTCGGTGACCGCGGGCACGAGCGGCCTTGTCACATCGCCGATGCCGAGCCTTATGATATCGGCTTCGGGATGCTTTTCAAGATATTCGTTTGTCTTCTGGCCCACCGTATAAAAAAGATAGTTCTGCTTGATCAGCTGGAAATTACCGTTCGCGTTTATCATGTGCGCTTCTCCTTGCATCAATGGCTTGAAGCCGAAAAATCGATATCCACCTCGCCGGTGAATACATTTTTAGCCGGGCCGGTCAAAAACACGCTGCTGCCGGGCTGCCACTCGATGGTCAGTGTGCCGCCGGGCAGGTGCACATCGGTCCTTGCATCGATCAGCCCGAGCTTCATCGAGGCAACCGCCGCGGCGCAAGCGCCGGTTCCGCACGCGAGCGTCTCGCCGCTGCCGCGCTCCCACACGCGCATATCGATCGAATTGCGCGAATGGACCCTGACAAACTCGATGTTGCACCGCTCCGGGAATACCGGGTGGGATTCGAGCGCCGCGCCGACGCCGTGCACATCGAACTTTTTCGGGTCGTCGACGAATACGACGGCATGCGGATTGCCCATCGACACGCAGTAAAGCGTGTATTCGCCGCCGCAGACCGCGAGCCTGCCGCCGAACGGCGGCTCCAGGGCCGTCGGTATGTCCGCAGCTTCGAACGAGGGCTTGCCCATGTCGACCCTGGCCCTTGCGACCGCGCCGTCCGCGCCCAGGAACATGTCGACGAATTTAATGCCCGACAGCGTTTCGATCGAAACCTCGAGCCCCTTGACCATGCCGCGGTCGTGCAGGTACTTGGCCATGCAGCGTATGCCGTTGCCGCACATTCTGCCTTCGGAGCCGTCGGCATTGAACATGCGCATGCGGTAGTCGGCAACATCCGAGCCGCAGATCACAATCAAACCGTCCGCACCGATTCCGAAGTGCCGGTCCGACATCATGCGCGCGGCTTTCGGCAAATCGGGTATTGTTATGGAAGTTCCGTCGACATAGATGTAATCGTTGCCGCAGCCCTCCATTTTGATAAACGGTATTTTCATAATGCGCATCATCCTTTATGCTTCGTTCATCAGGTAACGGTCGATTTGCTCGGCGGCGCGGCGGCCTTCGTGGATCGCCCAGATCACAAGCGACTGGCCCCGGCGCACATCGCCCGCCGTGAACACCTTCGGATCGGATGTCCCGAAATCCATATTGAAGAAATCGCCCTGCGGCTGCACGCCGGCATCCTCCAGCGGCGTTTTTTCGGCTCCGGTAAAGCCCATCGCAAGCAGCACCAGATCCGCCGGATATGTTTTCTCCGTGCCTTCGATCGGAACCGGCACAAAGCGCCCCGCATCATCCCTGCTCCACCGGATCCTGACCGTGTCGGCCGATCTTACATGTCCATGATCGCCTCGAAAGCGCACCGTGTCGATTTCATAGACCCTCGGGTCATCGCCCTGCAGATAAATCGCCTCCTGCTGGCCGTAGTCGGTCTTTTTGACGGCGGGCCATTCGGGCCACGGGTTTGTCGCAAGCCTGTTCTGCGGCGCTTCGGGCATGATCTCGAACTGTACGACTCCTGCGCCGCACCGGAGCGCTGTACCGACACAGTCGTTGCCGGTATCGCCGCCGCCGATCACAATTACATTCTTGTCCCTTAAGGACTCCTTTAATGCATCCTCGCCCCGCTCCAGCAGCAGTTTTGTCGTGTCCGTCAGAAAATCGACGGCGAACAGGATTCCGTCAAGCTCCCTGCCCGGCACGCGCAGATCCCTCGGCACCGTCGAGCCCGTGCACAGCAGCACCGCATCGTACTGCTCTGTAAGCTCTTTTGCCGGAAGATCCCTGCCGATCTCGCAATTGAAGCAAAACTCGATGCCGACAGCCTTCATGGCCCCGATCCGGCGCTCGACGACCCTCTTGTCGAGCTTCATGTTCGGTATGCCGTACATCAGAAGCCCGCCGGCGCGGTCGGCGCGCTCAAACACCGTGACATGATGCCCGAGCTGGTTCAGCCGCCAGGCGGCCGATAGCCCCGCGGGCCCCGAACCCACCACGGCGGCCCTTTTGCCGGTCCTCTGCGCCGGCATGCCCATTTCCTCGACCCAGCCGTTTTCAAACGCCTTGTCGGACAACAGCCGCTCATTGTAGCGGATGGTCACGGCCTCGCCGTGCAGCGCATTCGTACACGCCCCCTCGCACGGCGCAGGGCACACCCGCGATGTCATTTCGGGCAGCGGATTGGTGCGCGCCAGCCGCTCATAGGCTTCGCGGTCATTGCCGAGGTAGATCAGCTCGTTCCACTCCGGTATCAGGTTGCCGTTCGGGCAGCCCGAAACGGCCCTGCCGTACAGCACGCCCGAGTGGCAGAACGGCACGCCGCAATTCATGCATCGCGCCGCCTGGCGGCGCTGCGCTTCCTCATCGAGCGGCACGGTGAACTCGCAGAAGCTTTTGAGCCGCTCCGCGGGTTCGACACTGGCTGCATTCTCGCGCTTATATTCCAAAAAACCTGTCGGTTTTCCCATAGCATTTCTCCTTCCCGCCGGGTGTCCCCGTCATTTCGCGCCGCCCGCGGCCACCTTGCGCTCAAAAGCCCTGGCAAGCAGCGCATCGCCCTCAAATCCTTCGCTGCGCGCGTTTTCGATTTCATTGAGCATCTGCGCATAATCCATCGGCATGACCTTGACAAAGCTTTCTTTGCAGGCATCCCACGAGTCGAGTATTTCCTTTGCGCGCGCCGAGCCGGTGTAGTTTAAATGGTTTGTCAAAAGCGTCGCCAGCCTCTGCTCGTCCCCGGCGTCCAGGCCTTCGAGCGTGACCATCTCGGTGTTGCAGTGCGCGGCAAAATCCCCGTGACTGTCATAGACATAGGCGACGCCGCCCGACATGCCCGCGGCGAAGTTGTACTCCACCGGCCCGAGTATGACGGCGACGCCGCCGGTCATGTACTCGCAGCCGTGGTCGCCGACGCCCTCGACGACCGCGCACGCGCCGGAATTGCGCACGCAGAAGCGTTCCCCGGCAAGGCCGCGCACATAGACCTCGCCGCCCGTCGCGCCGTAGCAGGCCACATTGCCGATGATCGTGTTGTCCCCGGCGGCATACGCCGCATCCCGCGGCGGATAGATGATGACCCTGCCGCCGCACAGGCCCTTTGCGACAAAGTCGTTCGCGTCGCCCTCGATTTCGAGCGTGATCCCCCCGGGCACAAACGCGGCAAAGCTTTGGCCGGCCGTGCCGGTGAATTTGTAATGCACAAAATCATCTTCAAAGAAGCTGTCGCCGTAGCGCTTTGCGAGCCACCCGCCAAGGCGCGTGCCGGTCGAGCGCTCGGTGTTGCCGATCGGCATTTGGATCGTCACGCTCTGCTTTTTGTCGACCATCGCCTTGACAGCCGCAAAGAAGTGCTCCCATTCGGAGGCTCCCGCAAGCGGCGCCATGTGCTTTTTGCCGATCGGGATCGCTTCGGATATCAGCGGCCCGAGGTCAACATGCTCGGCTTTGCCGGCGCGCGGCTCCCTCTGTTTTAATAAATCCGTCCTGCCGACCAGCTCCCCGACCGTGCCGATTCCGAGCGAGGCCATGATCTCGCGCAGATCCTGCGCAATGAATTTCAGGCAGTTTTCCACATATTCCGGCTTGCCCGCAAAGCATTTGCGGAGCTCCGGGTTCTGCGTGGCGACCCCGACCGGGCACGTGTTCAAATTGCAGACCCGCATCATCACGCAGCCCATCGCGACCAGCGGCAGCGTCGCAAAACCGAATTCCTCGGCGCCGAGCAGCGCCGCGATTGCGACATCGCGGCCCGACATCATCTTGCCGTCGGTCTCCAGCAGCACCCTGTCGCGCAGTCCGTTCATCGCCAGCGTCCTGTGCGTTTCGGCCACGCCCATCTCCCACGGAAGGCCCGCATGCTGTATCGAAGTCCTCGGCGCCGCGCCGGTGCCGCCGTCGTAACCGGAGACCAGTATCACGTCGGCCCGGCCCTTGGCGACCCCGGCCGCGATCGTGCCGACCCCTGCCTCGGACACCAGCTTGACATTGATCCTGGCCGAGGGATTGGCGTTCTTTAAGTCATAGATCAGCTGCGCCAGGTCTTCGATCGAGTAGATATCGTGGTGCGGGGGCGGCGATATCAGCCCGACGCCCGGGGTCGAGTTCCGGACCCGTGCCACCCACGGGTAAACCTTGTGCCCGGGCAGATGCCCGCCTTCGCCCGGTTTTGCGCCCTGCGCCATCTTGATCTGAATTTCTCTCGCGCCGGCAAGATACTGCGCGGTGACCCCGAATCTGCCCGAGGCGACCTGCCTGATCGCAGAGCTTGCGCTGTCGCCGTTTTCCATCGGCTTTTGCCTTGCCGGGTCCTCGCCGCCCTCGCCGGAATTTGATTTACCGCGCAGACGGTTCATCGCGATTGCAAGGCACCTGTGCGCCTCCTCGGAAATGGAGCCGTAGCTCATCGCGCCGGTCTTGAAGCGGGTCACGATGCTTTCGACCGGTTCCACCCGGTCGATCGGCAGCGGTTTTTGACTGTAATTGAATTCGAGCAGCGAGCGCAGCGTGCCGCTGCCGCTGTTCTGATCGATCAGTTTCGTATATTTCCGGTACAGCCCGTAGTCGCCGGTGCGCACCGCCTGCTGGAACAAATGGATCGCCTCGGGGTTGTACAGGTGGCGCTCGCCGTCCTTTTTCCACTGGAAGATGCCGCCGGAGCGCAGCGTGTCGCCGCTGCGGCGTCCGAAGCCCATGGCGTGCCGCCTGGCTGTTTCATCGGCGATGTGCGAAAGCCTGACGCCGCCGATGCGGCTGACCGTGCCGGTGAAATATTTGTCCGCGACCTCGCTGTGCACGCCGAGCGCTTCGAATACCTGCGCGCCCTGGTAGCCCGCGACGGCCGATATGCCCATCTTGGACATGATCTTGATGATTCCGTCGACGACGGCCTTTTGGTAATTGGCGAGCGCCCTGCCGCAGCCGACGCCCTCCAGGTATCCCCTGCCGGCAAGGTCTTTGATCAGCTCATACGCACCGTAGGGGTGCACCGCCGACACGCCGTAGCCGACCAGCGTCGCAAAGTGGTGGACCTCATAGGCTTCGGCGGTGTCGATGACAATATCGGCCCTGCCGCGCAGGCCGCGCCGGATCAGATGGTGGTGCAGGCCCGCTCCGGCAAGTAGCGCCGGAATCCCGGCGCGTTTCTCACTAAAATCCCGGTCGGACAGCACCAGTATCGTGGCTCCGGCCCCGATCTCGCGCTCGGCGGCCAGGAACATGTCGCAAAGCGCCGATTCGAGCGCCGCTCCGCCGCCCCCGACATCGTAGAGCATCGGAACGACGGCAGTCTTAAAGCCGGGCTCGGACAGGCGCAGCAGCCGGGCATAGGTCCCGTCATCCAGTACGGGGCTCTGCAGCCGGAGCTTGCGGCAGTTTTCGCCGACATCCCGTGTAAAATCCCCGGAAGCGCCGAGAAACACCTCGGTGCCGGTGACGATCTCCTCGCGCAGCGCGTCGATCGGCGGGTTGGTGACCTGCGCAAAGAGCTGCTTGAAGTAGTCGTACAGCGGCTGCGGGTTTTCCGACAGCACCGCAAGCGGCACGTCGATCCCCATCGACGTGATCGGCTCGTGGCCTTCGCGGGCCATCGGCACGACGATCTTATTGATTCCCTCATAGTGGTACCCGAAAGCCTTCAGCGCCCGGCCGAGCCGCTCTCCGGCAAGCGTATCCACGGGTTCGGCCGCTTTGGGCAGGTCGTCTTCCGTCTTTCTGAACGCGGCGAGCCACTCGGCATACGGGAATCTGCGCGCATAATCCTCTTTGACCTGATGGTCGAGCAGAAGCTCGCCCTTTTGCGTATCCACGAGTACCATTTCGCCCGGGCCAAGGCGGCCCTTTTTGATGATTTCGGACGCCGGGATCTCGATCACGCCGGCCTCGCTTGCCAGCACGACCCTGCGGTCACGTGTCACGGTAAAGCGCGCGGGCCGCAGGCCGTTGCGGTCCAGTATCGCGCCGGCAAAGCGCCCGTCGGAGAAGCAGATGGCCGCCGGGCCGTCCCACGGCTCCATGACGGTGGCCGAGTACTCATAAAAGGCCTTCATTTCGGGCGACACATCCTTTGCCTTTGACCAGGCCTCCGGTATCATCATCAGCAGCACCTGCGGCAGCGGCCGCCCCTGCAGGCATAAAAACTCCAGGCAGTTGTCAAATTTCGTGGAATCCGAGCCCTCCGCGTCGATGACCGGTATGACCGCGTCGCGCACGTTCCGGAACACACCGCCGTCGTTGACCGACTCCCTGGCCCGAAACCAGTTTTCATTGCCGCGCAGCGTGTTGATTTCGCCGTTGTGCACAATCACGCGGCAGGGCTGCGCCCTGTCCCACGACGGGAACGTGTTGGTGGAAAACCTGGAGTGCACGACGCATACGGCGCTCTCCATACGCTCGTCGGCAAGATCCGGGAAGAACTTTTTCAGCTGGTACGCATGCAGCATGCCCTTATAAACAAGCGTCCCGGAGGACAGCGACGCGATATAATAATCGGGATTGTCCCGGCGGATTTTTTGCTCGAGCATGCGGCGGAGCACATAGAGCTTCAGCTCAAAGCCGCCCTCGACGCCGATGCGGCCCTGCCCGGCGATAAAGAGCTGGAGAAACTCGGGGGCGCATTTGCGCGCCGCGGGACCCGCTTCAAACAAGCTGTACGGAACCGGCCGCACATGCAACAGTGAAAAACCCGCTTCCGAAATGACCGACCGGGTTTTTTCCATCAGTTCTTCGCGCCCGCTGCCGCGCGGCAGGAAAAGCATGGCCACCGCATATTGCCCGGGCGGCGGCAGCTCGACGCCCGCTTCGGCGCATTTTGCGCGCAGGAATCTGTCGGGCATGCCCATCAGTATTCCGGCGCCGTCGCCCGTTTCCTCCTCGGCCCCTGTTCCGCTGCGGTGCACAAGCCGCTCCAGAATGGTTATGGCATCCTCGACGATCCCGCGCGAAGGTATGCCGTCCATATGCGCGATAAACCCCATACCGCAATTATCGTGTTCGAATTCGGGGCGGTACAGCCCCTGAGCCTGCGGCCTGCTGTTGCTTTGCATGTTCTTCCTCCATTGGCCCCATAAAAACGAAATGGCGCGCTAATATCTGTAGAATTCCCTTCCCTCGCTGTCTATGATCGTCCGCGCGATCTCCACGACGGGAATACCGGTGTCCATCGATGTCTTTTGTATCGCGCGGTACGCGTCGGGCTCCGACATGAGCTGCTTTTCCATCAGCACGGCTTTTGCCTTGGCCACAAGCACGCGCCGGTCGAGCGTCTCCTGGAGCCTGGCGTTGCTTTTCTGCAGGCTGCCCAGCTTGCAGCGGTACTTCCATACCATTTCGAGCGAATGCTGCAGCAGCGTCCTTGACACGGGCTTTACCAGGCATGTGATGTCGTAGCCGGCGAACTTTGATTCGATGTAGCTTTTTTCATTCTCCGTCGTGATCAAAAGTATGCCGGTATCCTGCAGCTCAAGTATGTCCAGGGCGGCATTGAGCCCCGTTGTGTCGGGAAGGCTGCCGCCGATGATGACGATATCGAATTTCTTGACCGCAGCGCTCCGCAAGGCCTTGCCGCCCGAGTGGCTGACCTCGCCGATCCGGTAGCCCAGCGAATGAAGCAGCCTCTGCAGGTGCTCGACGACCTCGCCTTCGCGCATGACGATCATGATATTGCATACTCCGCCTATCAAACTGTGCCTCCGCCTGCCTGCCGTGATGCCCGCCGCGCTCGCTAGAAAATCGCGCCGGCGGGCTTACCGGTCAGTCCATCGATGTCCCGGGCTTTAGTATGTCGCAAGATACCTTTCCACTTCCCATGGCGTGACCCTGATCCTGTACGCGTCCCATTCGGCAAGCTTTGCCCGGATATAGTTCTCGGCGATATGGGGGCCGAGCGTATCCATCACGAGTTTGTCGCGCTGCATCTCACGGACCGCATCGCAGATGTCGGCCGGCAGGCTGGCGATTCCGGCCTGCTGCCTTTCCGAAGGAGTCATGTCATAGATGTTGCGCTCGACCGACGCGGGCGGGGTCAGCTTGTTCTTAATGCCGTCAAGGCCCGCCGCAAGCATCACGGCAAGCGCAAGATAGGGATTGCAGGCCGGGTCGGGATTCCTGAGCTCAACCCGAGTGCCCTCGCCGCGCGACGCCGGTATCCGGATCAGCGGCGAGCGGTTCCTGGTGGCCCAGGCGACGTAAACCGGGGCTTCGTAACCCGGAACAAGCCGCTTGTAGCTGTTCACAAGCGGGTTCGTGATCGCCGTCATTCCGGAGATGTGACGCATGATGCCGGCAATGTAGCTGTAGCATTCCGCGGAAAGGCCAAGCTTGTCATTCGGATCGTGGAACGCATTTTTACCGTTCCTGCACAGCGACTGGTTCGTGTGCATGCCTGAGCCGTTGATACCGAAAATGGGTTTGGGCATGAATGTCGCATACAGCCCGTGCCTTTTTGCGGTCGATTTGACGACCATCTTGAATGTCATGATCTTATCGGCGCAGACAAGCGCTTCATCATACTTAAAATCGATCTCATGCTGCCCGCGCGCCACCTCGTGGTGGCTTGCCTCGATCTCAAAGCCCATTTCCTCGAGCGTCAGGCACATGTCCCGGCGCGCGTCCTCGCCCAGATCCACCGGCGCCAGATCGAAGTACCCGGCTTCATCGTGCGTGTCGGTCGTCGGCCGGCCGTTTTCATCCACATGGAACAAAAAGAACTCGCACTCAGGCCCGACATTGAAGGAATATCCCAGATCGGCCGCTTCGCCGAGCACCTTTTTTAGGACATACCTCGGGTCCCCTTCAAAGGGCTTGCCGTCCGCCGTATAGATGTCGCAGATCATGCGCGCGACACGCCCCGCCTGCGGCCTCCACGGGAAAACCGCGAATGTGTCCGGGTCCGGCCGCAGATACATGTCGCTCTCCTCTATGCGGACAAAGCCCTCGATCGAAGAGCCGTCGAACATGCATCCGCCATCCAGCGCCTTGCCCAGCTGGTCAATGGTTATGGCGACATTCTTGAGCATACCGAACAGGTCGGTGAATTGCAGCCTGATAAACTTGACGTCGTTTTCCTCGGCGATCCTGATGACATCTTCCCTGGAGTATTTCGGCATTTTATAATCCTCCCAAAATCTTATTATGTTAGTATCCTTCGATGCATTCGATCAGATTCATGATTTCCTTCATCACTGCCGCACCCGATGAAGGATGATTTGCAAGATTCTCGTCATCATCTTGCATGATACAGCTATTATATCAATATAAGCGCCATTTGCAACCGCATTTAAGAAAATAGAAAATATTTCTCCTTCATCTTAAAAGCAAAAAGAACGGCCATCCAAACACGCTTACAGCATCAAAAATCCGGTCATGCATATTGCGGAACCGTAAAAAAAGGCGTTCTTAAAATAAAACCCGCAGGGTTTTACAAGAACGCCTTTGTTCTGCTTTATTATATCGGAAAGCAAATCATGCTGCAATAAAAAACATCAACAAGTTGACAGAACCGGGAATTTTGCATGCTCCCCGGCCGCTCACGCTGCCGTATGCTTTAGATCGCTTCGATGCAAAAAGGATGTCCTTCCGGATCAAGCAGCACCGTCCATTGGTCGGAGTACTGATGCTCTGCCTTTCTTGCGCCGCAGGAAACCGCGTATTGAATCCAGTATGGATATTCCGCTCCGTCCACGGCAAAATCAAGATGCAGCATCTGCTGTTGTTCATTTTCTTTTTCAGGCCATACCGGCGGAACATAGTCCGCATTTTTTTGAAAGCCGATATCGATGCTGCCGGTTTCCGAGCCGATGATGACAAACTCGCCGTTGTCAAATCCCTTTACCCAGCCGAGAAGCCTGATATAAAACTCGGAAAGCGATTGGGGATCCCGGCAGTCGATCACGACCTTGTCAAACATGATTTTTCTTTCCATTCCATTCTCCTTTTGATTTAACGCTTCGATATTCCATCGATCCCTTGCGGGATGCGGGTCCGCGCTTTCCGCCGTACCGCTTCCATCCTTGCCGGATGTACCGGTTTCAAATATGCTCTCAGCCATGTCCATGATCCCCGCCTGATCGCAGCATGCAGGCATTATGTATCGTTCCTGTTCCGGCCGAGACCTCTCGACTCCGACAACACCAATCCGCACAATATCAAAGCCGTTCCGGCCACCGCCATCCAGGTGATCCGCTCCTTCAGCACGATGGCCGAAGCGACCACGGTGATCACCGGAGCGACATAGATATAGACGCTGGTCTTGACTGTGCCGAGCACCTTCATCGACATGTTCCATGTGACAAAGCACAGCGCCGATGCGCCGACCGCGAGGTAGAGCAGATTCAATATATTGACCGGCTTTAAGAACCGCCCGAGCCCGAGGGAAAAATCCGAAAGCAAAAGCACCGGCAGCATGAACGCAATACCGTACAAAAACGCCCGCCGGGTGGCCAGTATCGTGTTGAGCCCGCGCTCGGCGATCTTTTTCATCAAAACGGAGTAAACGGCCCAGACCGCGGCCGCCAGCACCGCAAGCAGATCCCCGGCGGGATTTAAATGCAGCACGACGCTTCCGTTGAAGCTCACCAGCACGATTCCGGCGATCGCCACGGCAAATCCGATCAGAAAACCGGCCTTCAGCTTCTCGCCCTTTAAAAAGATGTGCGCCGCGAGCGCGCAGAAGAACGGCGCGACGGAGAGTATGATGCTGACATTGGACGCGTATGAAAATGTAAGCGCGATGTTTTCGAGCAGGAAATAAAGCGTCACACCGCTCAGCCCCGCGCCTGCCAGCATCAGTTCCAGTTTTTTATCCCCGGTTTTCAAAGGCTTGGGGTAAGCCGCAAGCAGTGCGATATAGCCTATGCCGAATCTGAAAAACAAAAGCTCCGCCGGCGTAAAGTCCCTGAGCAGCAGTTTTGTCGATATGAATGTGGTGCCCCAGATGATGATGGTAATAAGCGCCGCCAAGTGCGCGTAAGCTTCCCTTTTGATCTTCAATTCCGATCCTCCGCAATACTTTTCAGGCCATAACCCCTATATGATAATGAAACAGAATCGATATGTAAATATGTTTATGCTCCTGCCTCATAAGCTGGTAAAATGCTGTTCGTTTACAAACCCGAGCCCTTTGGATTATAATATTCATATATTGCAATGGATATTGAGAGAAACCGATGTACGAGCTGTATTACAGATTAAGAAAAGCCTATATGAACTGGAAGCGGCGGCGCCTTCGCCCGGCGATGTACAACTTCGGGTCAAGCCTGCGCTACCAGCGCGGATTCAGGATTACAACACTGCTCGTGATCCTGACGGTGCTGGGCTGCCTTTGTCTGATCGTATTGTATTTTACGGGACCGCTCAAGCCGTTTGTCGATAAAACCTTCGGTCTGTCTTCCGAACCCATATTCCTGACGCCGACCCCGCCCGGCATGACTCCGACCCCTGTACCCCAAAACACCGAAAGCCCGGAACCCGCGACGCCGACGCCCGATCCGCTACCCGATCCGACCGCGTCCCCCCTGTACCTGTCATGGGTCACGCCGTTGCCGATCTACGAAAACGCCGAGGTTGTCGCGACCGGCACATCCAGATACAGGCTCAATGTCCGCACAAAGCCCGACGATACGGAGGGCGAGATCATCGGGATACTGGCCGAGGACCAGGTGCTGTATATACTCGAGCAAGGCACGCAGTGGCACAAGATCGTATTCGCCGACGGCTGGGGCTATGCCTATGCGCCGTATATCCGGCTTGACAAGGAGGTCGAACTGCCCGAATTCCCCGGCCTGCCGCAGCTGAGATAAAAACAGACTGCCGCGCCAAATAGCGCGGCAGCTTCATATTCCTGCCCCTATTCCTTTTTCACACCGAGCGCCTTATCCTCCACATGGATCGTCGCGCCTTTGGCGGACTTCAGTTCATCGACCGATTTCACTTTGAGCCTGGCCGCGCCTTCAAAGCCCTCATACCGCGGCTTCACATAGTGATCCTTCAGCCTTTGCTTCGCGCGCCCGACCTCGTCCGCGTACTGCGGCATCCATTCGGCAAGCGCGACAAGCATCTCGTCGGTCATCTGCCATATCTCATTCGGGTCGCATACCGCCCCGACCAGCGGATCGAGCATCATCGCCTGCCGGAGCAGCGCGATGTCCCCGGCCGCGGCGGCCTCCATGCCGAGCCTCTGCACCCAGATCGATTGTGATATCACGGCGGCGCAGCCGAGCGGCAGGTCGCCGATGACGGGTATGTTCACGCCGGTCGCGTCGACATAGCCCGGAACCTCGACGACGCACTCCTCCGGCAGGTTTTTGATGCAGCCGTTGTTCATGACATTGAAATGCCCGCGGTAGATGCAGCCCGTTTCCAGCGACTCGATGATCCGGGAGCCGTGCTCAAGGCTGCGGTTTTCGGGCTTGTACTCATAGGGCGGCTCGGCAAGCCAGCGCGGGAAATCCTCCTCGAACCAGTTGCGCCTTTCCGTGCATTCACGCAGGTACCCGCCCGTTTCGCCGTGGATCCATTCATCGAGCGATATCCATTTCGGGATGTCCTCAATGCACTTCCTGTACCACGGAAGATATTCGGACAGATGCCCGTTGGACTCGGTCGAAAAATACCCGAAACGGTCGATCATGTCGATGCGCACCTTTTCCTGGCGCGCGATCTCCTCATCGGCCAGCATGGCCTGCTTGAGCCGCGGCAGCATATCCTGCCCCTTGTAATCGGCCTTGATGTACCAGGTCTGGTGGTTGATGCCCGCGCAGACGATATCGAGATCCTCGTATGGTACACCGAGCGCCCGCGCCATCAGCGCATGCCCGCCCTGCACGCCGTGGCAGAGGCCTATGGTCGGAACCCCGCCGTACTTGATGGCCGCCCAGGTTGCCATCGCGTTCGGATTCGAATAATTCAAAAGCATGCAGCCCGGTTCTGCGACCTCGCGGATGTCCCGGCAAAGATCCAGCATAAAGGGTACCACGCGCTGCGCATAGAATATGCCGCCCGCGCACAGCGTGTCGCCCACGCACTGGTCAACGCCGTATTTGAGCGGTATGTTGACATCGTGCGCAAAGGCCTCCAGCCCGCCGATGCGCGCAACATTGAACACATACCTCGCGCCCGAAAGCGCTTCGCGCCTGTCCATATGGCACTTGATGCGGATATCCAGCCCGTTGTGCTCAATATCCCGCTGGCAGAGCTGATAGACCATGTCGAGATTGTCGCGGTTGATGTCCATGAACGCGACCTCGGTGCCCGAAAACTCCGGAACGGCCAGCAGGTCGGCCAACAGCTTGCGCGTAAAGCCGACGGATCCCGCGCCGATAAAACATATCTTGAAAGACATTGCAAACCTCCATACATTATGGTGCTACAATATATAATACTTGCACCGGCCGAAGAATCCTCTTTTTCATGTGAGCCTACAAAAGAGCCGCCATCCGGGCGGCCGTACGAATGGGATTGAAAATTCTATAATATGCCGTCCAGCAACAGAAGCATCGCGACCCCCGGCACGCCGAGCGCACCGGCCGTGAGCGCCGTCAGCGGGTTTACGGCGATCCGTATGCCGAGCGGAGCGCCGGCCCAGTTCACGGCCACCAGCGCAACCGCGCCCAACAGAGCCCACAGTATACCCTTTAACAGCCATTTCATCGGCGACATCAGCAGCCACCCCGAAAGATACAGAAGCACGAGCCCGAGGCCGAAGGCAATCACAAGCATATAATTCACGCTTTATCCTGCGCCCCTTTCCTGCACATATATATATGTAGGTTATATGTTTGCAGGAAGTAAATTATGACAGCTTCAGCACCGCCCAGAAATCATTGGTCAAAAACACGCTGCACCCGAGCTCCACATACCGGTCGATCTTCTCCTGATCATAGGTCAGAAGCAGGTACCCCGCGCCGTAGCTGCCGGCATATTCGAGCACATCCTCCGGCGCCATGCGCGGCAGCGCTCTTTCGTGGCTGATAAAGCGCCCGTCCGGCCCCTTGGACACAGCGCCCATTCTCTCGAGCCTTGACACCCATTCCAGCATGCCCTCGTCGGTAAACGGCATGTTCTTGAATGTTACGACCGAGCTGCGCTCGGAAAACAGCCTGAAATACGATGTGTTGATGTTATACGGATCGCCCAGGAACAGCGCGTCCTCCCCGGTCCGCTGCTTGAACTCCAGCGCGATCGATTCGATGTCCCCGGTCGCGTCGGCCGGTGCAATCCTGCCGGCAACCGATTTGAATGTTACAGCATCGAAACTGCCCCGGACATCGACAAACTGGTATCCAAGCATGCCCGCAAACAGCAGCACCATCACCGCACCGGCATAGATGCGCCTGCGCCCGTTGTTCTCAAGCGCCATGAACACGCCGCCCAGACCGATGATCATCAGCAGGCCCATCACATAGGAGATTGCCAGCAGCACCTTGTACACCGTCGTCGCGGTCAGCTTATACCAGGGCAGCCAAAGCAGAAGTATGAAGGCCAAAGCAGCGATGCACATGCCGAGCATTTTGCGAAGCGGCGAATCCTTCCTTGCGCCGGATGCGAAAATCAGCGCGCCGAAGCCCTCGACGCCGACGAAGAAGCCGCTGTACGACCGGTTGGTAATCTGCGGAAAAGCGGCCGAGAATATCAGTATGACGGCCAGGGTATAATGCTTTTTTTGCACGAGCCTGGCCGCGCAGTAAGCAAGCAGGCCCGCCAGGAAAAAACGGTAGATGAACACACTGCGCGCCGGCTGTATTTTGGCGATGAACGCGACCGGTATGATCTCAATCATCAGCACATTGGCGGCCAGTATCATAACAATCATGGCCGTGGCCGTATAAAAGAGCGCCATCAGCAGCCTGCGGTGCTCGTCCTCCTTCAGCGCGGCTTTCGCCAGAAAGAATACGCCGGCTATATAGCATGCGAAATTCAGCCACTCCCCGGGCTCCCACGAGGTCGGCACATGATGGTGCGGGTGGCGCAAAAAGCAATGGATATTGACAAACTGCTCGGAAGTCAGAAGCCCGGTGCTGGTGGTGCCGGCGATAAACATCATCAGGTATATGCCGACACACACGCCGACCCATATCGCAGGCGCCCAGAACTGCCTGAACTTCTTGTTTTTGATGCTGTCATACAGAAAAAACGGTATCACAAACGCCGCGCAATAGGCGCCGGCCGTAAAGTGCAGCAATGTGGCAACGGCAAACAGCGAGAACGCACCGAACCACTTCTTTTTCAGGCTTAAGTAAAAGCCCCACACGCCGACCGCAAAGCCGGACTGCGCATAGTAAAAACTGCCGTACCAGATCGGATTCCTGCCGATGCGGATCCCGGAATTGGCATAAAAGCTCAGCAGCAGCAGCAGCGCGCTCATCAGCCAGTAGCCCTTTCCCCTGCACAGGTGCCGGGAGATCGCGATGATCCCTGCGGCAAAGACCGCCGTCTGCAGAAAATACGCCGCAATCACAAAGGTTTTCCACGGCATACCGAGCTTCAGGAACAATGCGCCGGCATAGTCGGAAAACGACTGCGGGTTCGGCCGGAGGAATTCCTGCACGCTGAAATCATTGGAAAATATGCCGCCGTCGGCAATGGCCATCGGCGCCGTGATATAGGTTGTCAGGTCTCCCTGGGCATAGATGAATCCGTTGATGCAGATCATCGCAACGGCAAGGAAAACACTGACCAGCAACTCGCCCCATTCTCTCTTTTCAGGCATCGCTACAACTCCCCCCGGTAATTAATGATATTAACATAATAGCATCATTGCATCAACTGAAGCGGCATTAAGTCTCGGGCAGCGCCAGCACGATCCACCCGTCGTTTTCCGCCCGCACGCTGCATCCGATTTGCAGGTACGCATCAATCGCATTGGCCGGTTTTTTGAGCAGCAGATACCCTGCCTGATATCCGGCCGCATATTCGACGATCTCTTCGGGCGTTCGCTCGGAAAAGGCGCTTTCATTTCGGATATAGCGTCCGTCTTCACCCATCGTGATCGCGCCGATGTTAAGCAATCTGTCCCTCCACTCAAGCATGCCCTCGTCGGTAAACGGCATGTTCTTAAACGCGATGACGGAGCTGCGCTCGCTGTAGAGCCGGAACACGGAGGTGTCCAGATCGTACGGATTACCGAGAAACAGTGCATCCCGATCGGTTTTTTCCTTGAACTGCTTTGCAATGTCGATCACAGAGCCCGACAGCCCGGACTGATATCTTGAAGAAACCGGTCTTAAGGTGATTTGCTCAAACCGGCCCGCAACATCAACCAGCGGAAGCAGATAGGTGGAAGCACCCACCAGCAGAACAGCGGCGATGGCAGCGGCCCTCCTGCCGAACCCGGAAGTCTCCGCATAAGCGCCGCCCAAAGATATGACCATCAGCAAACCCACAACCGTTCCGATCACGATCATGTCCGGGATGCCGCCGAACGGCAGCCACAGCACAATGATCGCAGTGATGATGCACAGCAGCGCGCCGAGTGTTCTCAGTACCGGCACGGTGCTTTTCTTTCCCCAGGCATCCAGCACGATCCCGATGCCGCAGAGAAAAGTCAGGAACCCGCTGAAGGTCTTTAATCCGATTTGCGGAAGACAAACCGCCAGCATCAGCGAGGCGGCCGGCAGATAGGCTTTTCTGTCATAGAGCTTTACGGCCGCATACGCCAGCAGCCCGGCCAGAAAGAACCGGTGAATGAACACGCACCGGGCGGGCTGAATCTTGGCAATAAACGCAAGCGGCGTCCTTTCGATGAACAGCACATTGGCGCACAGTATCACGGCGGTCATCACCGTTGTAGTATAGAACAGCGCCATCAGGAATTTCTTCTGCGCATCGCCCTTTAAGACGGCCTTTAAGACCAGAAACACCCCGGCGATATAAGCGGCATAGTTCAGCCACTCCAGACTGTCCCACGAAGTCGGCACATGGTGGTGCGGATGCCGCAAATAGCAGTGTATGTTCACAAACGACGCATCGGTCAGCAGCCCGGTGCCGGTCGTTCCGGCGGCCACCATCAACAGATAAACGCCGATGCAGACGCCGACCCAGATCAGCGCGGCCCAGAGCTGCCTGAACTTTTTATTGCGGATGACCTCGTAGGCAAAAAACGGCAGTACAAACGCGGCGCAATAGGCCCCTGCGGTAAAGTGCAGCAGCGTGGCAGCGGCAAACAGTGAGAACGCACCGTACCACTTCTTTTTCAGGCTTAGGTAAAAGCCCCACATGCCGGCCGCAAAGCCGGACTGCGCATAATAAAAGCTGACGTACCAGATCAGATTGCCGCCGATCCGAAACCCTGAGATCGCATAAATGCTCAATAACAGCACCAGCGAACTCATCAGCCAGTAATTTTTGCCGTTGCACAGGTGCCTGGAGACCGCGATAATCCCGGCGGCAAATACGGCGGTCTGCACCAGATAGGCAGCCAGTGCGAAGGTGTGCCAGGACAGGCCGAGCTTTAAAAAAAGCGCGCTCAGATAATCCGAAAACATCTGAGGATTGGGCCGCAAAAACTCCTGTACGCTGAAATCATTGACAAACAGGCCGCTGTCCGCAATGGCCATCGGCGCTGTGATATAGGTTGTCAAATCGCCCTGTACGATCACAATGCCCGCCGCAGTCACAATGATGACAGCCAGAAATATGCTTAAAAAGAGCTCCCCCCGCGAATGCTTCTCCAACATATGGTTCCCTTTCCATCTGTCAGTATTAATATGATGATATTATCACATGCCATGCGGATTGACAATTATCCGGTAATCTACGTTAAAAAAGGTTCCGAGCAAAAAAGCGGCCCCGCAGAGCCGCTTCTGTAAATGAAAGATATCAGATATCATCGATCGGTTTGATCATAACAAGGCACGGGTTCTCTTTGCCCCAAAGCTCCGGCAGCTCCTCGAACTCAACAAACCCCATGGCTTTGTAGAAACGGCGGGTGTTCTCATAACTCTTGTCGGCGCGCTGCGCACTCAAAGTCTTGACGGTCAAAAAACGCAATCCGAACTCGCGGCAGAAATTCACCGCCGACTCGACCAGCGCGCGGCCCAGGCCCATGCGATGGAAGTTGCGGTAGATGCCCATGACATAGATCTCGCCCATATCCTCGAAGTGCTTTTTCATCGCGACGAAGCCGACCACAAACCCGAACAGCCGGATCGTCACGAAATCGAGCGCGCGGACATTGCTTGCGTAGTCCTCGATGGCCTCGGGGACGCCGAACCAATCGGGCAGCTCGGACAGTATGCTGCGGCAGATGTGCTCCTTCTCGTCGGGCTTTTGCACCTGGAAGTACGATGCGTCGACAAGCGGGTCCTCGTCGATGACTTTGCGGATGCGCTCGTGGAACACGACCCAGCTGTCGTTGTATTGATCCAGCGATATGATCCTCGAGCTGAGATCCTCGAGACTGAAGATCTTCTGATCCTCGCAGGCCGCCATCGAAGCCAGGTGCGCTTCGTTGAAAAGCTGCTCGTCGATCTGGCAGCGAATCATTTTGACGCCCATCTCAAGCAGCACATAGGCGCGGTGGTGGCCGTCGAGCAGCAGCGTGCCTTCGCTCAGTTTCTTCACGGGCAGCGGCGGGTAGTCATCGCGGTGGGACTGCATGTATTGTCTGGCGCGCTCAAGCTTCAGGTCGCACAGATAAAATTGCGTGGGCCGCAGTTTTGCAAGCTCCAGATAGATGATGTCTTCCATAATTCCCTTCGATACGGTCATTGCCTATAGTATAGATAGCTGTATTATACAATATAAATAGGGAGATTGAAATTTTTAGTGGAAGTTTCCATAATGCTGCCACTATTAGGATATCGGATATCCATAGGTATCGTATAGTATGCGGACTGCCCGGTGAAAGCGCGGGGCTCTTTCGGAAATCAAGCCCTCGAAGGTGTTGGCGATGCATAGCTGGCGGTTGACGATGATACGGTTTCCGTGCCGTATCCCCATTCGCAGGGGCTTGACCAGCCTTGGGTGGCCGCCTGCTGCTACTCTACCCCTCACCTTCCTGTTCCTCTCACCGGCTGGTCATACGCTTCGCGTATTGCTCGCCCATGCAACCCGTTGAAACGCTAGAGGGACGATTGTGTCAACACAAAACAATCATCCGATAAATAATCAGGCCGGTAAACGGCCTTTTTTAACCCTCTCTCCCGCCCCCTCCTAAAATCGGGCGAGGCATATTTGTAATAACGCCGCTGACGCGGCCTAAAATACCATACCCTTGCGAAAATTGCAAACCCGCGGAAATGGCGGGGCGCACGAGCAGGCATTATGCTGTTGTTGATCGGCGGTGGCGCTTAAAATACGGCATAAGGACGCATTATGATGAAATTGAGACCGGCCGAGAAATCGGATCTGGAGAGCATACTGCTATTATATTCGCAGCCCTGCATGGACGACGGGAATACTCCCGCGCTTAGCGAGACGAAGCGCATCTATAACAAAATGAAGGATTACCCGGATTACCAGGCGTATGTGGCTGAGCGCATCTAATATCATATAACCTATATACCTCAGTCCATAAAGTGTTTTTTGTCAAAAACACTTTCTAACAAATTCACCATTTAAAATCTCCCTACTCCTGACAAGAGAATATTTACTAATTTGCCAGCATATCGGCTCCTATAGGCTAAGATCACCCCTTTGTTGCGTATTGTACTATCCCATAAGAAAGGTGATTTTTGTAGTAATAGCTGCCATTATGGTAAACTCTAGTATTTACCGTATTATAGTATGCTTAAATAAATATTAATAATATAAAAATAGCCAGTTATAATATATTTATATATTATTTAAATATTTCATTGCATTAATGTAATATTATGAAATATAATGTCCGCAAATAAAAAAAGTGAATTAATGTATGATAAAACAAAATCTAAAATTTCTAGTTTCTACAATAATTATAATTTTAATAAACTCACTACTAATTATGATAGTGCCCTTAATTTTAAATGGAGTTTTTAGTAATAAACAAACATTAGATTATAGAATTATAGGAATTATTATAGTAATTATGGTTCTGTCATATTCTTTACAAGTCTTATTAGTAATTTTAAGAGAGAACTTTTCTATAAAATTTAATATTTCAAATGCCACAAAACTGTTTGATAAAATGTTTCATATCAACTATGACACTTTTATAAAAAAAGAGCCAACTTACTTAGTGGAACGTATTAGTATTGCAGTAAATTCTCTATATATGTTTATTTCATCTAGTCTTACAAATATAATTAGCAGTTTAGTAATCATTACTGTTTCTTTAATTATAATTTGTACAATAAGGATTGACCTAGCAATTTTCTTTTTTATAACAGTACCAATTAATTATTTTGGTTACAAGTTTTTAAATAAAGAATTGCAAAAAAGATGTGAGGTTATGCAGAATGATACTTCAACAGGATATAAAAACATAATTGGAATATGTAAAAATGTAGACTATATTAAACAACTAGGATCTTATTCAGATATATTGAAGATAATAAATTCTTCTCTTGAAAAAATATATAGTAGCATGGCGAATGTGAACAGATATGCTCAAAGTATGAGCACTTCACTGAAGATGTTTAATTATTTAGTTCAGAATATTACATTTATTTGGCTAAGTATCAATGTTCTAATAGGGCATAATAATATTGAAAACATTATTATTGTAAGTATACTCTTACCTATTTTTTTCAATGCATTAAGTAATCTAACATCTGCAAACATTGAAATTCGTGATTTACAATCAAGTAATAATTTTATAAAAAATGAGCTTGATCAATGTTTGGAAAACAATGGCACCATTATTATTAATAAAATTAATAAAATATATATTAACTTAACAAATTTTATATTAGATGAAACTCAATGTCCTTTAAATATAACCGGTGAATTTGTAAAGGGCGATATTGTATATGTATCAGGGGTATCCGGTTCTGGCAAATCAACTTTTATTAAACTAATTCCTAGATTTAGGGCATGCAATAATATTTTAATAGATGATATTAACTTAAATGAAATAGACATTTACTCTTTAAGAAATAGAATATCCTATGTACCTCAAGAACCAACGATATTTCCTTTAAGTATACGAGAGAACATTGCCTTAGGAAAATCTGATAGTAAAATTAATTGGGATAGTATAGAAAAAAATGGGTTAATCCAGCCTATATTAAAAGGAAAAACTTTAGATACTATAGTTTTCGAAAACGGAAGCAATCTTTCTGGTGGAGAAAAACAAAGGATATCGTTATGTAGAGAATTATTAAATAATAGCGATATATTACTTTTAGATGAAATAACTAGTAATATTGATTCTGAATCTTCTAGTGATATATATAAAAGCTTGGTGGAAAATAGTAAGGATAAAATAATTTTTATTATTTCCCATGATAAAAATATTAGACAGTTTTGTAATAAACAAATTTCAATAATTCCATTCAATAATTGTACATAAATACTAGTTCTCGTGATTTAGTGTTATTAATTATAAGTATTTTGCTTTTTAGAAGGGTCAATTTTACATGAATGGATTTTACTGAAAGGAGGTGAAAACAATGAACATAGATAATGAATTTAATGTAAAAGAACTTCCTCGTGAATTACTCGACGAAATGGAATCTTGTATGTGTGCTTGCGGATCAAAAGTAGGTTCAGGTGGTGGAACAAGGTAGCAGTCAAGAATTTTAGTATAAACACAAAGTTTTTATTAGATCAGTAATATCTCATTATAATCAGGAATCCTGGAAACAACTGTAAACAATGGTTATTGATTCATTGGGGCTAGATTACATACCCTCTCTATATATTCCAAATGCCAAAAAAGATATTAATATGATGGTTACATGTTTTGACGATTTGTATGATGATTGCAGTAAAAATAATTATGCAGGAAATATTTGTGGAGCATCTTATAAAATAATAGCAATTGACTCAAATGGAGATATATTTCCTTGTCAAAGTCTCGTTAATAAAAAATACTTAATAACTAATATTCTTAGGGATAACTGGCTAAATGAACTTAAAGAAAAAAATCTATTGTTAATTAATCGGTGCGCAGTTGTGTTGCTTGCAACATGACTGAGACTCCAAAAATCGGAGAAACAGATCTTTTCAGCATGAATCCAGTCAGTTTTTCAAGACCCTTCGTGCAACCTTCACTCCCCGCACCTGTCAATTGTTACAAAATATTTAAGAATTCGTATGATCCTGTTTGAAAACGCCATTTAGCTATGATAAAATACGATATACGAAGACATATATTGTGATTCATTAATATCTTTGGAATGCCGGGGAGAACTTTATGTACGAAAAAGTCATCCGCAAGCTTATGATGGGCGCGGCCGACGCACTGTGGTGCGTGGCTTCGCTTTATATATCCTTCTACCTGACGATGGGCTCGCACCTCGACTGGCCCTACAATATCGCCAACATATTCTACAACATCATGATCGTGACCGTGATCCTGATGTGGGTCGTCAACATCTTCGGCAAGCTGTACAAAATCCGCTGGGAATTTGCGAGCATACGCGAAATGCTGCGCGTCGTGACGGTCATAGCGGTCTATGCGGTCCTGCTGATCGTCATCGGCAGGATCTTCGCAAAACAGGTTCTGATTCGCCTTTACCCGATCTTCGTCGTGATCTACGGCATCGGCATCATGACGATACGCCTGAGCTACCGCCTGATGCGCTACCTGCAGGCCGAATATATACGAAGCCGCGGCGGCGAGGGCGGCAGAATACTGATCGTCGGCGCGGGCGAGGCGGGCAGGCTGCTGCTGCTTGAAGTCACACGGAACCCCGAGCGCGGCTCGGTGCTCGGCTTCATCGACGACGACAAGGACAAGGAAGGCACGTCGGTGCGCGGCATACGCGTGCTCGGCACGACCGAGCAGATACCGGAAATCTGCGAGAACACCGACGCGACCGAGATCATGATCGCTCTTCCGTCCGAAAGCAGCATCACATTAAAAAGAATACTGAATATCTGCACCAGAACGACATGCAAAATACTGATCATGCCGTCGATCAATGAGATGACGCATAGCGCGCAGGCCGTCACGCAATTGCGCTCGGTCGAGCCCGAGGATCTTTTGGGGCGCGCGCCGGTCGACCTCGACGTCGAATCGATATCGGGGTATTTAAGCCAGAAGACGGTGCTTGTCACGGGCGCGGGCGGCTCGATCGGCTCCGAGCTTTGCCGCCAGATCGCCGGCTACAATCCGAAGTGCCTGGTGCTGCTGGATATCTATGAAAACAGCGTGTTCGAGCTGCGGCATGAGCTGCGGCGCCGATTTGTCGAGCAGGAGATCGAGGTCGTCATCGCATCGGTGCGCGACCGGGCCAGGATGGATGTCGTATTCAACCGCTTCCGGCCCGAAATCGTGTTCCACGCGGCCGCGCACAAGCATGTGCCGCTGATGGAGTTCTCGCCGGGCGAGGCGGTCAAGAACAATATCTTCGGCACACTGAATGTCGCCGAGATGGCCGACAAGCACGGCGCCGAGCGCTTTGTCATGATATCGACCGACAAGGCCGTGAACCCGACCAATGTGATGGGCGCGACCAAGCGCGTGGCCGAAATGGTCGTCAACGCGGTCAACGCCAAGAGCGCGACCGAATACACGGCGGTGCGCTTCGGCAATGTGCTGGGCTCCAACGGCAGCGTGATACCGCTCTTTAAGAAGCAGATCGAGGCGGGCGGGCCGGTCACGGTCACGCACCCGGACATCACAAGATACTTCATGACGATACCGGAGGCCGCACAACTGGTGCTGCAGGCCGGCGGGCTGATCGACAAGGGCGGGCTGTTCGTGCTGGACATGGGCGAAATGGTCAAGATCGACGACCTGGCCCGCAATCTGATACGCCTGTCGGGCCTTGTGCCGGGGCAGGATATCAAAATCGTTTACACGGGCCTGCGCCCCGGCGAAAAGATGTACGAGGAGCTTTTATTAAACCGCGAGGAGCTGCAGGACACGCCTTATAAGAAAATATTCATCGCGAAAGCGGATTTTTATGAGTACGACCACCTGATGAAGCAGTTGAACGAGCTCAGGGAGCTGCTGGACGGCGACGACGGCAAGATCGTCGAAGCCCTGCGCAGAATGGTGCCGGAGTTCGGCATCGAGCATGCGGCGCCCGCCGAAGAGGAAAAGGAGCCGGTCAAGATCTACCGTATGAAAAACAGACAGAAGGCCGACGGAGCGGTATAAACAAAATGAACAGGTTCTATGTACGCTTTGTGAAGCCTTCCGCCGATTTTGTGTTTTCGCTGCTGGCGATCCTTGCGCTGTCGCCTTTCCTGCTGCTGACGGCGGCGATCATCAAGCTGGGCTCGCCGGGCCCGGTTTTGTTCTGCCAGGAGCGTATCGGCAAAGACCGCAAACGCTTTACGATGTACAAATTCCGCACGATGCGCAGCGACGCGCCGGCCGATGTGCCGACGCATCTGCTGGAAAACCCGGAGAGCCATATCACGCCGATCGGGCGTTTTTTGCGCAAATCGAGCCTCGATGAGCTGCCGCAGCTCATCAATGTATTAAAGGGCGACATGTCGGTGGTCGGCCCCCGGCCCGCGCTCTATAACCAGTACGACCTCGAGGCCGAGCGCGAGCGGCACGGCGCCAACTCCCTGAAACCCGGCATCACCGGCTGGGCCCAGGTCATGGGCCGCGACGAGCTGCCGATACCGGTCAAGGCCGGTCTGGACGGCGAGTACAGGCACAGGGTCAGCCCCGGATTCGATCTGAAAATCATATTCCTGACCGTATTCGCGGTGTTCGGGGCCAAGGGCGTCCGGGAAGGCAAATCATAGCGGGGAAAAGCATATGAAATTATTTGTGACCGGCATCACGGGGCATACCGGCAGATTCTTTACAAAAAAGCTGATGGACGAGAGAGCGCGCGACATTGCGCTGTCCTGCCTTGTGCGGGAGCAGAGCGACACGATGCTGCTGGAGCTATCGGGCCTGCCCTATGAGACGCACATCGGCGACCTGACGAAGCTCGATACGATCGTAAACGCGATGCAGGGCTGCGACATGGTGCTGCACACGGCGTCGATTTACCAGAGCGGCCATGTCATCGAGGCCGCAAAGCGCTGCGGCATACGCGACATCATACTCGTGCACACGACCGGACGGTTTTCGAAGTACAAATCCGCGTCGGCGGAATACATCAAGATCGAGGACGGCATACTCGCGGACAACCCGGATCTGAACATCTGCATACTGCGGCCGACCATGATCTACGGCACATCGCGCGACCGAAACATGGTGAAGCTGGTCGATTTTTTATACCGGCACAGGTTTTTCCCGGTGTTCGGTAAGGGCGGGAACCTGATGCAGCCGGTGCACGCCCGGGATCTGGGCGAGGCATATTACGCGGTTATACGGAATTGGGAAAACTGCCGCGGCAAGCAATACAATCTGCCCGGCAAAGCGCCGCTTGCGTATGCGGAACTGATCAGGACGGTCGCGGCAGCGCTCGGCAGAAAGGTGATCCTGGTCCATATACCGATCCGATTGTCGATCCTGGCGGCAAAAGTCTATAACAGGGTGTTCGGCAGGCGCGCGATCATATCGGTCGAGCAGGTCATGCGTATGATGGAGGACAAGGACTTTTCGTACGACGACGCCTCGCGCGATTTCGGCTATGCGCCCATGGGCTTTGAGGAGGGCATCCGCGGCGAGGTCGCCGAGTACCTGGAGGCAAAGCGCAAATGAAGATCCAGGTCGTTTCGCAGTATTTTTACCCGGAGGACTTCCGGGTCAACGATATCGTCAGACAGCTGGTCGCGGACGGCCACGAGGTCTGCGTGCTGACCGGGCTGCCGAATTACCCGGAGGGCACGGTAAAGCCCGGGTACCGCGGCGGCAAAAATAGAAAAGAGACGCTGTTCGGCGCGCAGATCCGGCGCGCATGGCTGCTCGGGCGCGGCAAAAGCTCCGTCACGCTTTTTTTAAATTACCTGTCGTTTGCGATATCCTCCTGCTGGATGGCGCGGTTCATGAAGGCCGACGCCGATATCGTATTGATCATGCAGTACTCGCCGGTCACGGTCGCGCACGCGGGCTACATACTGGCCCGGCGCGCAAAGGCGCCGTCGGTGCTGTACTGCCTGGATTTGTGGCCCGACAGCATCTGTTCAAGGCTGGATGCGCCGCAGGACTCCAAATTCTTCAAACTCATGGTCAAATACTGCCGCTTCCTATATAATAAATGTGACGCCCTGGCCGGCACTTCGGCGGGCTTTGCGGATTATTTTAAAAACACGCTGCATGTGCGCCGCAATATGGTGCATATCCCGCAGTTTGCCGAGGATCTGTTCGAGGCCAGGCCGTACCTGAAAAAGGACGGCGTGGATTTCGTGTTCGCGGGCAATGTCGGCGGCATGCAGTCGGTCGAGACCATCATACGCGCCGCCGCGCTGTTGTCGGACAGGCCCGGCATACGCTGGCACATCGTCGGCGCCGGATCGTCGCTCGACGAATGCAAAAAGCTCTGTACCGAGCTCGGCGCGGACAGTGTTGTGACATTCCACGGCAGGCTGCCGATCGACGAGATGCCGAAGTTTTATGAGATGGCCGACGCGATGCTCGTGACGCTTAAAGCAAACGAGCAGATCTCGCGCACGCTGCCCGGCAAGGTGCAGGCCTGCATGGCGGCGGGCAGGGCGATACTCGGCGCGGCAGGCGGCGAGACGGCCAAAGTGATCGCCGAGGCCGAATGCGGGCTGTGCGCCCCGGCCGGGGACTTCATCACGCTCGCCCGGATGGCCGACGAGATGGCGCGGGACAAGCAAAAGCTCAAAGAGTACGGAACCAACGCGCTGTACTATTACGGCGAAAACTTCACAAAGCGTATATTCTTTCAAAGGCTGTACAGGCTTTTTGATCTGTTAAAGGAGAACCATCATGCATAACTCATTCAAGGGCAAAACACTGCTGATCACAGGCGGCACCGGCTCGTTCGGCAACGCGGTTTTAAAGCGCTTCCTTGCCACCGACATCGCCGAGATACGCATATTCTCGCGCGATGAGAAAAAGCAGCACGACATGCGCGTGGCACTAAAGAACGACAAGGTCAAGTTCTACATCGGCGATGTGCGGGACATCCATTCCCTGAATGCGGCGATGTACGGCGTCGACTATGTGTTCCACGCGGCGGCCTTAAAGCAGGTGCCTTCGTGCGAGTTCTATCCGCTGGAAGCGGTCAAGACCAATGTGCTCGGCACCGAAAACGTGCTGGACTCGGCGATTGTCAACGGTGTAAAAAAAGTCGTTTGCTTATCGACCGACAAGGCGGTCTACCCGATCAATGCGATGGGCATCTCCAAGGCCATGATGGAAAAGGTCATGGTCGCGAAATCGCGCACCGTGCCGGCCGACAGGACCACCATCTGCGGCACAAGATACGGCAATGTGATGGCGTCGCGCGGCTCGGTCATACCGCTCTTTGTCGACCAGATCAGAGCGGGGGGCGACCTGACCGTCACCGACCCGAACATGACGCGCTTTCTGATGTCGCTGGAGGAGGCCGTCGAGCTCGTGCTGTTCGCGTTCACCAACGGCAGACCGGGCGATATCTTTGTGCAGAAATCCCCCGCATGCACGATCGATATACTCGCGCAGGCCGTCAAAAAGGTGTTCCATGCACCGAACGCGATACGGGTCATCGGCACGCGCCACGGCGAAAAGCTGTATGAAACATTGGTGACCCGCGAGGAAATGGCCGTGGCCGTCGACATGGGCGGCTACTACAGGATCGCACCGGACAACCGGGATCTGAACTATGACAAATACTATTCCTCGGGCCAGGAAAAAGTATCGATGATCGAGGATTACAATTCGCACAACACCGAGCGGCTCGATTTGGATCAGGTGGTCCAAAAGCTGATGCAGCTCGATTATATCAGGGAAGAGCTGGCAAAATGAAAGTACTGGTTACGGGATCCAAGGGCTTTGTAGGAAAAAACCTGTGCTCGGTTCTGGCACTGCGCGGAGACATCGAGCTGCTGGAATTCGATTTGGGCAATACGCCGGAGGAGCTTCAAAGCGCGGCTCTGGCGGCGGACTTTATCATACACCTTGCCGGGGTCAACCGCCCGCTGTCGCAGGATGAATTCCTGACCGGCAACGCCGGGCTGACATCGGACATCGTAAACATTTTAAAGGGCGCGGGCAAAAAGACGCCGCTGCTGCTCTCCTCGTCGACGCAGGCCGCGCTCGACAACCCGTACGGCAGGAGCAAGAAGCTCGCCGAGGATGTCGCGTTTGACTACGGCAGAACAGGCGCGCCGGTGTATGTATACCGCTTTACGAATTTGTTCGGCAAATGGTGCCGCCCGAATTACAATTCGGTCGTCGCGACCTTCTGCTTCAACATCGCAAATGATCTTCCGATACAGATCAACGACCCGGACCATGTGCTGCGGCTTGCGTACATCGACGACGTCGTCGAGGAGATTGTAAGCGCCCTCGGCGGCAGCGCCCGCGTGCGGGCCGACGGCTATTGCTATTTAAAGCGCGAGTTCGAGATCACGCTCGGGGCGCTGGCCGAGTTGATCCGGTCCTTCCGGGATATCCGCGAAGCACGCGTGATACCGGACATGTCGGACCAGTTTACGAAATTCCTGCACTCGACCTATTTGTCGTACCTCGAGGAAAGGCAGGGCTTTGCGTACCCGGCGCTGATGCATGCCGACAACCGGGGCTGGCTGTTTGAGCTGATCAAGAGCCCCGCCGCCGGGCAGATCTTCGTGTCGCGCACAAAGCCCGGCATCACGCGCGGCAATCACTACCACCATACCAAGGTCGAAAAGTTCGTCGTGATCGAGGGCGAAGCGGTCATTTCATTCAGAAAAATCGATTCCGACGAAGTCATCGAGTACCCGGTTTCGGGCGAGCATATACAGATCGTGGATATTCCGCCCGGATACACGCACGCAATCAAAAACACCGGCGATACCGATGTGATCACGCTGTTCTGGTCGTGCGAGATGTTCGACCCGGAAAAGCCGGACACGGTGTATTTGGAGGTTTGATGACCCTCACCCTCGATCCCTCTCGCAGCTGGTCGCCCATGTGTCCCGGGCGTCGCGCCCTACTCATTGCACCCTGCATACCGTTGATCCATATTGTAGGGAGTGGTCTTGGCCATTCCTGACCCTGCAAGCAATATAGTAAGATGCCTAGGCATAGCGCTGCTTATTAGACCACCCCACGTGACCTGCGTCACGTTTCCCCTCCGGGGGAGGGGAATTCCTATGACTAGCCGGAGCGCAGATGCTCATTATATCCGGTATCGGAGAATCTTTTTACATCTGCCTTTATACAACATCTGTCATTGTATAACAGCGATGATCACCGCACGGCAGATTTTATGTCCGTATAATTCAATGTCTTATGTTATAATAAGAATTGCCAAACCGGCAACATTGAAGCAATTCGGGAGATTCTATGGGAAAATTAAAAATCATGACCGTCGTGGGCACCCGCCCCGAGATCATCAGGCTGTCGGCCGTCATCAAGGCATGCGATAAATACTTCGATCATGTTCTGGTGCACACGGGTCAGAACTGGGATTATAACTTAAACCAGGTGTTCTTCGACGATCTCGGTTTGCGCAAGCCGGACATGAGCCTCGACTCGGTCGGAAAAACCCTGGGCGAAACGGTCGGAAACATCATCGCAAGGAGCTACGATGCGATGCTTTCCGTAAAGCCGGATGCGCTGCTGATACTCGGCGACACGAACTCGGCGCTCGCCGCATATTCGGCAAAGCGGCTCAAAATTCCGATCTTCCATATGGAAGCGGGCAACCGCTGCTTTGACCAGAATGTGCCCGAGGAGATCAACCGCAAGCTGGTCGACCATATCTCGGACATCAATCTGTGCTACACCGAGCATTCGCGACGCTATTTGTTGTCCGAAGGCATACGCAAGGACCATGTATTTGTGACGGGCTCCCCGATGCCCGAGGTCCTCTACGCGCATATGGATCAGATCAACCGTTCCGACGCGCTTGAAAAGCTCGGACTGACCGAGGACGGGTACATACTCGTGTCCGCGCACCGGGAGGAGAACATCGACAACGAGCAGCATTTTCATTCGCTTGTCAATGCACTGAACAGCACCGCCGAAACATACTGCATGCCTGTCATTTACTCGACGCACCCGCGCTCATGGAAGCGCATCGAGGATGCCGGCATCCGGTTCAACCCGCTGATCCGGCAACTCAAGCCGTTCGGGTTCTTCGACTACAACCGGCTGCAAAAGAGCGCGTACTGCGTGCTGTCCGACAGCGGCACGCTGTCGGAGGAATCGGCGATACTCGGCTTTACCGGCATACTGATACGGAACTCGACCGAGCGCCCCGAAGTGCTCGACAAGGGCACCGTGATTATCGGCGGCATGACATTTGACTCGATCTGCTCTTCGATCGAGCTTGCGCGCGCGATGAAGGCCGCAAATGAGCCGACCGTGCTCGCATCGGATTACACGGACCGGAATGTATCGGTCAAGGTCGCCAAGATCATGCAGAGCTATGTGCCGATCGTCAATGAAATGATATGGAGAAAGCCGAAATGAAGGATGACGGATGCATTTTGATGATCGCAGCCTTCGGGCAGGGCCGCGACGGCATGAGCCACGCCAGCTGCGCGCTGCGCGATGCCTGGCGCCAGAAAAGAATCGGGTTTGAAGCGGTCGATTTCTTCGAAAACGGCGGCGCGGGCGTCGGTGTAAAGGCATCCGATAAAATCAAATCGACCATACGGAACAGGCGCATCGCCAAAGATCTCGCAAAGGAGGCCACGGCATGCTATATCACACCGAAGCTGTCCCCGCTTGGCTTTCTGTCGTGCATACCGTATTTCAGGCTGTGCCGGAAAAACAAGCTTCCGTATACGCTGCACTTCCACGGCAGAGCGCTGCTCGGAACCTATCAGAAGCATATCCTGCTGCGCCCGGCCATCAAAAAGTGGATCTCGTGCGCGCATAAAAATATCGCGCTGACGCCGAGCCTGCAAAAAGAAATGCAGCAGCTGCTCGGTGGCGCCGGAGACTGGACGGCCGTGGGCAACTTCGCCGGAAACGACATGATGATCAGCGCCGCGGAACTTGAAAAAAAGCGCAGTGTCTATGAACAAAAACCGCTGCAAATCTGCTATCTGAGCAATGTGATCGGCTCAAAGGGCATTTTCGAGCTGATGCATGCGGTAGCCGGAGACGAGCGCTTCAGCTTAAAGATCGCGGGCGGCGTGTTCCCCGATGAGCAGCAGCGATTCAATAAAATACTCGAAGGCAGCCGCAATATGCAATACCTTGGTTTTTTATCGGGCCAGGAAAAGCGCAGACTGCTGACGGAGTCGGCCGTGCTGGTGTTGCCCACCAGGTATCCGACCGAGGCGCAGCCGATTTCGATCATCGAGGCGCTGTGCATGGGCTGCGCGGTCATTGCGACGCCGCTGCCGGGAATCCTCGACACGCTCGGGGAATACCCTGCGGAACTCATCGTCGAAAAGAACGCGCTGAGCGTCAAAGCCGCGCTCGAGAGCGTATACAATGAACCCGAAAAATACTATGAATTCATCAAATCGAACATGGACGCCTGTCATCAGAGGTTCTCGGTTGAGCACTTCGCCGCGGAAATCTACAAAAACACGGCCGTAAGGGCCGACTGAATCCATGACAAGACAACAGGCACATGTCCCAAATCACTATCCCATGTGTTCAATCAATATCTTAACTCCCAGCACGATCAGTATGATGCCCCCAACCGCGTCAAAGAATTTCGCATAACGGCAGCTGCCGAGCCTGGCGCCGAACAGCACGCCCAGAAATGACAAAACCATTGTCGTCACACCGATGGCCGCCGCGGGAACGGCGATCGGGGCCCTTACAGCCGAAAGACCGATGCCGGCCGCCATTGCATCTATGCTGGTCGCAACGGACAGCGCAAGCAGCATCTTCATCGACTCGAGCGTCACGGGCTCTTCCCCGCGCCGCGCCTCATAAATCATCTTAAGCCCTATAAAGGCAAGCAGCCCGAAGGCGATCCAATGGTCGACCGCCTCGATGTAATGATCGAACAGGTCGGCAAGCAGCCACCCCGCAAGCGCCATGCCGGCCTGGAAAAGACCGAAGGCTGCCGCGCACGAGACGGCTGTCATCATTCTGTTTTTATTGCCTGTAATCCCGCAGGATATGGAAACCGCGAAGGCGTCCATGGCAAGGCCGACGGCAAGCAGCATAACCGACCAAAAAGGCACTTGCAAACTCCGTTTATTACCAGATTTTGATGATACCAAAGCATGCATACGTAAACAACGATGCAAATATAACAATATTTTAAACCCGATTCATTGAGCAGTCATCAATCAATCGGCGGCATTATTATTTATGGCTTAAGCTTTGCTGATTATGTATAATGATAGCATGCCTACGCATTTTGATTTACCCCCTGCGCTGCCGGGGCTCGCGCAGCTCTTTTGCGCCGCCGGGCGAAAGCTGTATCTGGTCGGCGGATTTGTGCGCGACACCCTTCTGGGCAGGCCGAGCTGCGACATCGACGTATGCTCGGATCTGGCGCCCGATGCGGTCTGCAGGCTGCTGGAAGCCTCGGCGTTCATGATACCGCAAAGCAACATGCCGCTCGGCACGCTGATCATCGTATCCGGCGATTTCAAATGCGAGTATACCTGCTTTCGCACCGAAAGCTACCGGCCCGGCGGCGGGCATGCGCCCGAAAGCGTGGCCTTCCCGGCCTCGATGGCGGAAGATGCGCTGCGCCGGGATTTTACGGTCAATGCGCTCTACTATGATATCGGAGCCGGCCGGGTCATCGATCCGCTTAAAACGGGGCTCGGCGACCTTGCGCGGAGGGTGGTTCGGACAACCAGGGATCCGCATGAAGTGTTCGGCGAGGATCCGCTGCGGATCATGCGGCTCTGCCGCATTGCGGGCGCGCTGGGCTTTGACATCGACAGCCCGACGCTCGCGGCAGCCGCGGAGCTTGCGCACACGGCGGCTTCGCTGACCCGGCACAGGATCGGCGACGAGCTTTTCAAGCTGCTGGAAGGCGGCGGCGCCGGGCTTACGCTGCTGTACGACACGGGCGCCGCCGCGGTCGTGTCGCCCTGCATCAAAAGGGAGTCGTGCCGGCTGGCCGACGGCGCGGGCTTTGAGCCTGCGGTCGCACTGGCTGTGCTCTTTACGGGCTGCGATCCCGAGCGCGCCAACGGCATCATGCGCGGGCTGGCCGTGCCTGCCGCGACCGCCGATCTTGCCTCCTTCCTGATCCGGAATGCGGGATACCAAAGCGCCGGGAATGCGCTGAAGCTCGATATCGCCATGATGGGCGCTTCAAAAGCCCGGTGCCTGGCGGCGTATCTTCATGCCGTCGGCAGCGCATTTGCCGCAAGCTTCGAGGCCGCGCTGTCGGAACTGCTGGCGTCCGGCGCGCCTATGAGCCTGCAGGAGCTGAAGCTGACCGGCAGACAGATCATGGAATCCCTCCGCATTTCCCCGGGGCCGGATCTCGGCGCGATGCTGCAGCGGGCATTCTGCCATGCGGTGCGCAACCCGTCGAAAAACAATGCGCGGGATCTGATACAATATCTTAGCAATGGACTTGACGAATGAAATTTGATATATTGAATATCTGGATCAATCAAATCATCTGGTGAGGATAATGGTAAGAAAAGCTTTCTGCGCCCTTGCGGCCGTTATCATGATCATGGCCTTTGCTGGCTGCGACGGAAGGATCGACGTGTCGCGCCTCGTGGAGGAGCCGTTAGCGTACACGCCGCCGGAATACAGCGATTATCCCGAGAAGGTATACCCCGGCAAGGAAGACTACCACCCGGATTACGAGGGGCATTATATCGTCGTAACACCGGTCATGGGCAACAGCGTACGCTTAAATGAGATGGAGTACCTGGTACAGGAGATCTTCGACGCCTATTCCAATACGAACCTGCTCGTCGGCATGGATATCAAGACACGGTTTAAAAACAAGCTGACCGTGTACTCGTCCTCGGGCATCGAGCTTCTGACGCTGACATTCGCATCGGATGACTCGCTGTACGCGCGCCCGGGCAACGACGGCCCGATCTTCCGCATGCCCCAGTACATCTATTATACATTGGAGTCGATGCTGTGGCAGGTCGGCGGCTCCCTGGAAGACCCGCTTACGAAGTGGACGCCGTATGATACGACGCTCGAGGAAGACCAACAGCTCTCAGGAGCCGGCAACGCGCCGGTCGAATTGCAGATACCGCATGATATAAAAACCATGCTGGTCAGCATATACGGAAAGCACGATTCCTACTTCATCAACTTTGAGATATACTCAACGGCGGTCAGCGAGCAGACCGTGCGCGTGTACCTGATGGCCGGGTACGCATGCTATGATGAAGTGGACAAGGACGGGAATATCGTCAGAAAGGGCAAGGTCGTCATCACCGAGGAGGACGGCAGCAAGCATACGGTGATACCGGAGACCATCGAATACAAGCCCGTCATACGCGACGCGACGCCCATCAAGCTCGTCTATCAGTGGGTCGAGGGCAAAATGTGGCGGATCACCGAGTTCAACTTCCCAAGAAACTACAATATCAAAAAGAGCCACGCCGAAGCGGACATACGCTATATCATGCCTTTCGAGGACACCAAGCGCGCGCTTGCTGTGCTTAAAAATACCGACGACATCTACCTGGACCTGTACAGGCAGGCGCTCGACCATCTGCGCGAAACAGGGCGCGGACAGATGCCGGTAGTGAAATAAATATTACAAAACATTAACGTTTGCGAAGTTTTAATTACAAATAATAGGTGCGAAACTTGACACGCCCATATTTAATTAATAAAATGTATTTTATAGTAATATGATTGATTTTGAAGTTTGGAGGTTGTCTACATGGCATCGGAGTTCGATTTTCTGAGGGTTAAGTGGCCGAAGCTTGCCGCCATCGCGGCCGACGCAAGCAGGCTGGTCGACATCAGCCCATCCAGCGCGATCAATTCACTTCAGACCTATTGCCAATGGGCGGCCGATATAGCGCTCGATATATTTGAGATTCAGGTATCCGGCGGCGCTTCGCAAATGGAGCGGCTGGAAGCCATCCAGGCCTCGGGGCTTGTACCCGCAGAAATTTTACAGAAGTTCCACAATGTGCGCTCGGCGGGCAACCGGACGCTGCAGGAGCTCAAAAGCAGCACCGACCTTGCGCGCGCCTGCGTGTCGGACTGCAGAGACATCGGCCAATGGCTGTTCCGCGAAGCCGACAAGGAGGGCTGGCCCCGCAGCGAGAGCTACGCCCCCAGATACGGCAGAATACCGATCGAGGGCATGGCCGGAGCGCCGAAATACGATCCCGAATTCGGCGGGAGCGGCATGGGATTCTCGCGCATCATGCGGCGGTACGGGTCCTATATTACGCTGGCGGCCGGACTGCTGATCATCGCGGGCATTGCGGCGGCGGTCATCATCGGCCTTTCAAACCGCGCCCAGAACCAGCAGCAGCTTTTGATCACGCCTACGCCTGTCGCGGAGACAACGCCCATGCCGGATTCGATATCGCTTGCGACCGCCACACCCGAGCCGACCGCGACGCTGGAGCCGTTTGTATACATCGAAGAACTGCAGCCGTCCAATAAATGGGATGAGTATTTCCATACGGGCAAGTGGAATTACAAGGGCAATACAAACAACTTCAAGGTCAACGGCACGGTATATGAGCATGGTATCGGCATGTTTATAGACTCAAGAACCATCCTGGAGAATGAGGCCCGCAAGGAGGCATCCTACAACCTGAACGGAATGTTCAATAAAATCAGCTTTTCGATCGGCGCCGACCAGGATTTCGGCCGGTACGACAACCGCCAGATAAGCGGCACGTATATTGTGGTCATTGAATGCGACGGCGTTACCGTCTATGACAGCGGAAGGCAGGATTATGAGTTCTTTGCGGAAGAATCTGTGACGCTTACGCAGTTGGGAGCTCCGAGCCCGCAGCGTATGGTCATAAAGCTGATACAGAGAAAGGGCGAGAAGGGTACGCTGAACATCGTCCTTGCGGACTTTAAGCTGTACTATGACCCGAGCGTGTCTTCGAATTAAAATTAAGTCAAATGGGGAGGCCGTTGGTCTCCCTTTTGTTTAGGAGAAGGAGAACATTATGAAGTATTTCAGCATCATGGACCTGCAGCGCGATTCGATTTCGCATATCCGGAGGGATTATTGGAATGCCGTGGTGATCGGCGCGATACTGTACGGCGTATCCACCGCGATCGGCATGGTATCGAGCATCTTTACTTTTCCGCTGCAACTATATACGGGGCTGATCGGCAGAATGTCGATAACGGGATTTAAAATCACCCTGGACTCCCTGCCCCATGCCTTCCGGCAGATCGGCGCAATGCTGCTGCCCTATTCGCTGATATCATTAATCCCGGCGGTGCTGGCCATCGCAATGGAGCCGGCCAACGCGGGCGCGAGGCTTGCTTATCTGGATATCGCATCCGGGAACAGGGCCAAGGCCGACACGATCTTTTCGACATTCAAAAGCTTCTGGAGATTCATCGGGGCGGCGCTGTGGCAGGCGCTGTTCGTGTTGCTGTGGTCGCTGCTGTTTCTGATTCCTGGCATCATCAAGGGCTACGCTTATTTCATGATGCCCTATCTTGTCGCGGAGTACCCGGATCTTCCGGTGCAGGATGCGATGAAGCTGTCTATGCGCATCACAATGGGCTATAAGCGCAAGGTATTCCTGATGTCCCTGCTGCTCTTTGCGTGGGGGCTGCTGGTGATTCCGGCCGCCGTCATCACATGCGGACTCGGAGGGCTCGCCTATTCGCTGCTGTGGATTTCGCCGCTTTCCGGGCTGATGAATGCGGCGATGTACAACAAGCTGAAACTGCTCGCCTTCGGGGAAGGCCGCATCACGCCGAAGGATCTGCATATCTCGGCGCAGCACACGCAGATGTGATTGCAACTGTGCCAAACCGGAACGGAAGCTTTCAGACGCTTTCGTTCTTTTTTCTGTTTATAATCAGGGCAAAATGGGTAAATATCTTATAAGGCATAAATTTTGAACCGGTTTCATTTATATTTTACAAGGATTCACTGACAATAGTGCGGAGGACAAGGCTGATGGCAAAAAAGGTGGTTATCGTCGGCGGGGTTGCGGGCGGAGCGAGCTGCGCGGCAAGGCTTCGGCGGCTCGATGAGAAGTGCGAAATCGTGCTCTTTGAAAAGGGAAATTACATATCGTTCGCAAACTGCGGACTGCCATATCATATAGGCGGAGTCGTTAAGGAGCGCGACCGGCTGCTGCTGCAGACGCCCGAATCATTCCATACGCGCTACCATGTCGATGTGCGGATCAACAGCGAAGTCGTATCGATCGACAGAACCGCAAGAACGGTGACGGTAACCGATCATAAAAATAAAAAAGAGTACAACGAGAGCTACGATTACCTGGTGCTCTCCCCCGGCTCGACGCCGGTCCGGCCGCCCATCGACGGAATCGACACGGAAGGCGTCATGACGCTCTGGACCGTGCCGGACATGGATGATATCCTGAAGCGCATCAAAGAAAACGAAGTCCGCAGCGCCGTCGTGATCGGCGGCGGCTTCATAGGCATCGAGACGGCCGAAAACCTGCGCCGCCTCGGCATGGACGTGACGCTGGTCGAAATGCTCGACCAGGTCATGGCGCCGCTCGACTTTGAAATGGCGCAGATCGTGCACAGCGAGCTGGCCGGCAACGGCGTCGGGCTCGTGCTCGGCGACGGCGTCAAAAGATTCGAACAGGCCTCCGGCGGCGTGTGCGTGACGCTCGCAAGCGGCCGGCAGCTGGAAGCCGGCATCGTCATACTGTCCATCGGCGCGCAGCCCAACGGACGGCTTGCCGCGGATTGCGGGCTCGAGGTCAACCGCCGCGGCGGAATTGTCGTCGACGACCATTTAAGAACCTCGGATGACAGGATCTACGCGGTCGGCGACGCGGTCGAAACGACCGACTTCATCACCGGCGAGCGCAAAATGATACCGCTTGCGGGGCCCGCGAACAAAATGGGCAGGATGGCCGCCGACAACATCTGCGGCATGGAGCGCACCTATGTCGGAAGCCAGGGCTCGGCCATCATCAAGGTGTTCGACCTGACCGCGGCATGCACGGGCCTGAATGAAAAAGATCTGCTTAAGGCCGGCAAGGAGATCAACAAGGACTACAAGGTCACGATATTGCATCAGCAGTCGCATGCCGGGTACTATCCGGGCGGCAGGGCCATGACGCTGAAACTGCTGTTCAGCCCGCACGGGCGCATACTCGGCGCGCAGGCCGCAGGCTACGGGGGCGTCGACAAGCGCATCGATGTGCTGGCGACGGCCATCCGCATGGGCGCGACCGTGTACGACCTTCAGGAACTCGACCTTTGCTACGCGCCGCCGTATTCATCGGCAAAGGACCCGGTCAATATGGCCGGCTTTTCGGCGGCCAACATACTCTCCGGCATCGTGGACAACATCACCTGGCGCGAAATCGATGCGGCGGCGGACAGGGACTTTGTGCTGCTCGATGTGCGCTCGCGCACGGAATTTGACCTGGGCGCGATCAAAGGAAGCGTGAACATACCCGTCGACGAGCTCCGGGGCAGCCTCGGCGCGCTTGACCGGAACAAAAAGTACTATGTGTACTGCGCGGCCGGGGTCAGGGCTTACACGGCATGCAGGATCATGCTGCAAAACGGCTTCAGCGATGTGAAAAACGTCGCGGGCGGCTATACCACCTGGTCGGTGTATTCAAAGGATTATACGGTAAAGGAATGACCCTACGGCAGCAAAGAAGGCGGGCGGCAGCCCGCCTTCTTTTTTTATCGCACCAAATCCGACCCGAGCGCTCATACAAATCCCTGTTCCGGGCAATACTATGGCAGGCCGGTCCGTTCAAGCCCGACAGGATATCAATGAATTTTACCGATTATCTTAAAAATATTAATTAATATAATGCTTAATATTAAAATATTTAATATAGTCCTTGACATATTCAATATTTTTTCATATTATTATAAATATCAATCACTGAAAGAGGACCTAAACCAAAAAAAGGATTTCAGCGACTATATAGAAGGATGTGTAAATGATGGCAAGGAAATACCCGATACCGGAGAGCTGTCCGGTATGCAAATCGAAATACATGGTGTCCCAGCTGCGGTGCGAGGGCTGCGGCACACGGCTCGAGGGAAGCTTCTCGGCGGGCAGGCTCAGCAATTTGAACGACAAGCAGACCAACTTCGTCGAGACATTCCTGATGTACCGCGGCAACATACAAAAGGTCGGCAGGGCGCTCGGGATCTCGTATCCGACCGTCAGGAACCGCCTTGACGAAATACTCGATGTGCTCGGATTATCCTCCGAGGAGGACGATATACTGACCCGCCTGCAAAACGGCGAGATCTCGGTCGAGGAGGCCGCGGCGCTGATCAGCAAAAACAAGGAGGATGCGAAACATGGATGAAAAGGTTTTGGATATACTGACCCGGTTCAAAGCGGGCCGCATCGGCGAGGAGGAAGCGCGGCGCCTGCTGAACAGACTTGGATACGACACCGGACTTTCAGAGGCGCAGCAATACGATGAAAGCGGCATAGCCCCGCCGCCCGCTCCCCCGGCTCCGCCGGCGGAACCCCTTGCAAGCCCCGGGCGCAATGAGGATGCCTATGCGAGCGGTTCCGGAGTCGTCATCAACGGCGACATCGAGGGCGACTATGTCGGCGATCTCACCGGGATCGTAAACGGCGACGTCTGCGGCTGCATACGCGGCAATCTGCTCGGCGAGGTCAGGGGCGACATCGAGGGCAATCTGGCCGGAACCGTGCGCGGCGATGTGGCGGGCAATGTACTGGGTATGCTTACAGGCAGGGTATCGGGCGATGTCGAGGGCGATATCCGCGGCGATATGGCCGGCTCGGTCGACGGCGACATATCCGGCTCGATCATGGGCGATCTTATCGGAACGGTTTCGGGCGATATCTGCGGCGATATACAGGGCTCGGTCATCGGCAGGGTCTGCGGCGATGTCTGCGGCAGCATCTACGGCTCGGTAACGGGCCTCATCGAAGGCGACGTGCTGGGCGACATCATCGGAACCATAACGGGCAGGGTCAACGGCGAGGTTACCGGCGCTGTCCGCAACGCACCCGGCGCACAGGCGCTGTAAACAAGCAAAGCGAGGAACGAAAAATGGATGATCGGATTTTGGAAATATTGAATCAGTTCAAAAGCGGCGAGATCGACGAGCAGACAGCCAAGCAGAGGCTTTCGGAGCTCGGCTACAACCTCGACGGCAGGCAGAATGAGGGCCCCGCACGTGAAAACACGCAGGAGAACGATACGGTGTGGAAGAGCTTCGGCAAAGCGTTCAGCATGCTCGGCGACGAGATCAGCAACGCGTTCAACGGCCTGCGCAACGAATTCAACGAGAACTATGTGATCGAGGGCGACGTCGAGGGCGGCTACATGGGCGACCTGCGCGGCTCTGTCAAGGGCAATGTCAACGGCGACATCATGGGCAACCTGTACGGAACCGTGCACGGCGACGTCAACGGCAACATCAAGGGTAACATCATCGGTTCGGTCAGGGGCAGCGTCAACGGCAGCATCATGGGCGATCTGCTCGGCGCGGTCTACAACGACGTCGGCGGAAGCATCACAGGCTCGGTCATGGGCAGGGTCGGCGGAAACGTCAAGGGCGACATACAGGGCTCGGTGTTCGGCTCGATCGGCGGTGATGTCGGCGGCAACATCAACGGCTCGGTCATGGGCTTCGTCAAGGGCGACGTGCACGGCAAAATCAGGGGCGCGATCATGGGCTCGGTCAAGGGCCGCATCAGGGGGAACTCGCAATGAGCATCGAAGCCTATCTTTATGAACCGCACCTGGACATGACCGCGGCAGGAGTGAAGCACACGGAAATGAAAAACAGGAGCGTTGTCAAAATGAAGACAAAAAATCCGGGCAGGATTTCGGAAAACCATCTGGACAGCCTTGCCATGATGCAAAGGGAAAGGCTGCAGAACAGATAATCTATGAGCTATCAATCTCCTTTTTATGCAAAATACCGGCTGTATCATGAGCCGGTATTTTCATATTCTTTTGCGCAAGTCTTTGATGCAATAAGCCGCAGCGGCGCGCATTGCGCGTCCGCATACTTAAAAAAATATAATGTAAGGGAGGAATCTCTTCCTCCCCAAATATATATGAAAACCGCAAAGCGGTTTAACCAAGCGATACGAATTCCAAAACCGAAATATATTATATTGCCGATTAAACCGCGTGTCAAGCGAAAACCCATCAATTATCGGAATGGATCTTCGCTGTCGATCTGCGACGGCACATCGATGGGAACCGCCGCGCTGTGCCTGCCCAAGTGCGCGGCCAGACGGTTGTGCCTTGCCGCCCTTCCCCGCGCCGCAAGCGCCGTGATAAACCCAAAGAGCGACAGCACCGCCAGCGCAGCGCCGCCGATCACAAGCTTTTTGCTCAGCTCCCTGCCGCCCAGCATGCCTTCGTATTCGGCGATGTTCTCCGGGTTATCATGCCGGGTTCGTACAAACAAACCGGCGGGCCCCGAAAAACCGGCGGTGATTTCGCAGCCGTCTGCGGTTTTCTGCCCGGAGGTCTCAACAACCTCCCCGGGCAGCGACAGCCTGACAACCACGCTCGAGTCTTCGAGTAATTGCCGCACGTCGGCCTCGATATTGTACGGAAGCGTATCCATGACCTCGCCGGGTATGATCCCGCTGAAATCGCACGAAGCGCTCAGATAGTACTCGTCGCTGAAATAGGATTCGGAATAATCGCCCGAAACATCGGTAAACGGCGAGGCCTCGGAGCGCATCATCGCAAGCAGCGCTTCAAACGCCTTCTGCCGGCTTTTCTCCTCCTGCCGCATCACGGCGGTGAGCTCGGCCGTCCGATCGTTATTGACGATATCGGTCTCAAACCCGGCTTTCTGCCAATGGCTTTGGATCGTGCGAATGAGCCCTACGGCTTTGGTCCATTCCGCGGCGGCCGTTTCGCCCCTGTGGGCCAGCACATGGTATGAGAGCGTTGCGACATTCTGCTCATCCAGCCCGCACTCCACCGCCATATCGGCGCAGCCGCACAGTATCAGCAGCAGCGCAAGGGCAATCAGCGCAATGAACAGCGGCTTTTTCGCGCGCATATCAAAACTCCCTTTCCACCGCCGGCGAAACCGCGGCAAAACCGTCCGGGAACGTGACGACCACTCTGAAAACGAGCTTCTCCGGCATGTCGACATCGAGATAATAATGAGAGTACACGACCTTACCCATATAGGCCCTGGCCTCCTCCGAGCCGTTGATGGTCTTGACGCCCTGGTGGATCCCGCCGTCCTCGTAGTACGCGACAAGCGTATACATCACATTATCCTCCGTCCAGGGCTTATTCCATGTGATCTCGTAATGCGCGTAGCCGGCGGAATAGTCCTTGTCTATGTCGATCCGTATGCCTGAAGCGTCGTACGGATTTTGCGGCGTTTGGACGCCCAGGCAGTTTTCAAACATCTCCCGCAGGCCCGGGATGCGGTCGGGCATGTCCAATACCGCATTCAGGTGCGGCGAAAGATTGAAGCTGTCGAATGTCAGGCTGTCGTAATACTCGTTTTTCTTTTTTCTGCTGCGTACATCGAGCCTGAGCACCTCGAGGTCGTCCAGATAATCCTCGGTATAGCGCGTGCGCGGCGAGCCGTAAAAATAGACATAGTCGTCGGCCGCCAGCTCCCAGAGATACCAGCTGTGGTTATCATAATAGTGGTCGATATTCTTCCACTCGTAGAAAATCGTATATGCGGGGTTGTTCCTGATCCGATAATACTCGCTTTGCGAAAGATCGTCGTAATCATTGAAGAAATAATAATTCGTGAAGTGATGCCCGTATTCATGCGACAATGTCCGGGAAAGCTGCGCGACATCGGTATAGGAATCCCCGCCGGTCAGCTCGATGGTCGAAGACAGGCCCGTAAAATTGTATGCAATGCCCTGCGGCAAAAGCCCCGGCATAAAAAGCCCGACGGGATAAAACCGCATCGCGTCGTCATGGTAGCCGAGCGCGTCGGAGTCCTCCTCGGCGTATATGATCACCTGGTCGAGATAATCGATCTCGGGCCCGTGCGTGTTCGACAGCAGCTCATCCTTGAGCTCGATGAGCTTTGCCTCATTCCAGTACTCGCTGTAGCTTATGAACTCGATGTTGTCATACATGTAATGGTACAGGTATTCGCCGGCCGGCTGATCCTCGGACTGATAGGCCGCATCCGCATTCCGGTTGTGCCATCTCTCCCCTTCCCCCGCCGCAGCCTCCGGAATCGACAGCACCCGCCTGATCTCCGAAGACAGGCTGTTGTACCTGTTGTAAAAAAACAGGCTCGCTGCCATTGCCCCGGCAAACAGTAAAAATGCCAAAACAGCAGCGGCCGTCAGGGCTCCCGTCTTTTTCTTCTTCATCCGCCAATCTCCCCATACCAGCAATCAGGAAGCAACCGCTTTCCATTTGAATATACTATAATATCTATATTTTTACAATGCCGATCATATAACAACCCCCTCGGTTGCCTGTGCCGCCGTGTTATGATAAAATATGCCTGTTCAAAGCCATACCGATACCGAAAAATTGATGCGGGGCAGGAAATTCTTGTTTCCTGCCGTTTTATAATACTTATAATTATAATATATCGCGGAGGTGCAGGCATGGACATCAACAGCATGATACAAAAAATTATCGACGAGGACAGGCCCTGTGCGCTCTATGAAGCGGGCGAGCCTTTCTGGACCGACCCGTACATCTCCGGGCATTTGCTCCAAACGCATCTGGATGACAGCACGGATCTGGCAAGCTACAAGCCTGAGCGGCGCGTCAGAACCGCCGGGAACATCATACGGTCCTGTTTACTGTCCGCGGGTTCCCGCGTGCTGGACCTCGGCTGCGGGCCGGGGCTGTACTCCGCCCTCTTTGCCGAACACGGCATTCAATACACGGGGGTCGACATCTCCGGGCGCTCGCTCGATTATGCGGCGGCGCACCGGGGGCGGCATGAGAGCCTTGTTGCTTACAGGCAATTGGATTATACGAACCTTGACTATAAAGATGAATTCGACGCATGCTTTATGATATGGTGTGATTTCGGCGTGCTGTCGCCCGATCACAGAGCGAAACTGCTTGCGGGCGCTTATTCGGCGCTGAAACCGGGCGGGCGGCTCGCATTCGATGTCTATTCGCCCGAAGGGCCGGACCAAATGCAGCCGGGCTCCTCCTGGCAGGCATGCAACGGCGGCTTCTGGGATCCGGGTTTTCACCTGGTCCTTGAGCGGGTCGAATACTTCGTACAGCACCATTTGCGCGTTCAGCAGTGCATCGTTGCCGCCGGCGGGTCCGTAAAGACATACCGCATCTGGGACAAGCGCTATGAAAAAGAGGAGATTTCCGGCATACTTGCGCAAGCCGGATTTTGCGATATCGAGTGCATCGACGGAGGCCTCTCGGGCGAGCAGCCGGGGGTCTGGGGAATATTCTGCTCAAAAAAGAGATAAAGGAGTTTTCTATGGAACAGCTTTGGAAGGATCCGCAAAAAAGCTTTGAGGAGCGGGCGCGCGATTTGGTCGGGCGCATGACGCTCGAAGAAAAGGTCAGCCAGATGGTCTACAACTCGTCCGCATTGTCGAGGTTCGGCATCATGGAGCACAACTGGTGGAACGAGGCGCTGCACGGCGTCGCACGCGCAGGCGTGTCGACCATGTTCCCGCAGGCGATCGCGATGGCCGCGAGCTTCAATACGGAGCTTATGGGCAGGGTCGCGGCGGCCATATCGGACGAGGGGCGCGCCAAGCACCATGAAGCCGCGCGGCACATGGACTTCGGCATCTATAAAAACCTGACCTTCTGGTCGCCCAATGTCAATATATTCCGCGATCCGCGCTGGGGCAGGGGGCATGAGACCTACGGCGAGGACCCGTACCTGACCTCGCGCATGGGCGTCGAGTTCTGCAAGGGGCTGCAGGGCGACGACGAAAAGTATTTAAAAGCCGTCGCGACGCCGAAGCACTACGCGGCGCACTCCGGGCCCGAGGCCGACAGGCACCATTTTGACGCCAAGGTGTCGCAAAAGGACATGTACGAGACCTATCTTCCGGCTTTCGAGGCCTGCGTAAAGGAAGCCGGCGCGTTCTCGGTCATGGGCGCTTACAACCGCACCAATTCCGAGGCCTGCTGCGCCAGCCCGACGCTGCTGCAAAAGATACTGCGCGACGACTGGGGCTTCGAGGGCTATGTCGTGTCCGACTGCGGCGCGATCCAGGATATTTTCAAGGAGCACAAGCTGGTCCCGACCCCCGAGGAAGCCGCCGCGCTGGCGGTCAAAAACGGCTGCGACTTAAACTGCGGCTTCATCTACCCGCACCTTGTCGAAGCGGTCAAAAAAGGACTGATCACCGAAGAGGAAGTCGACCGCGCGGTTTACAGGCTGATGCTGGCGCGCTTTAAACTCGGCGAATTCGATGATGAAAAGTCGGTCAAATACGCGCAGATACCGTACGAGGTCAACGACTGCGAAAAGCACCACGAGCTGAGCCTCGAGATGGCAAGGGAGTCGCTGGTGCTCTTAAAGAACGACGGCATGCTGCCGCTTAAGAAAAACAAGGTCAAAACCATCGCCGTCATCGGCCCGAACGCCGACAACCCGGACGCACTGAAGGGCAACTACTTCGGCACGCCTTCGGTTTACTACACGGTGCTCCAGGGCCTGCGCAAGGTCGCGCCGGATGTCAGGTTCATCTACGCCGAGGGCTGCACGCTGACGCAGCCCAACCGCGAGGCCTCGTGGCATGAGAAGCCGACCTGGGGATTTGCCGAAGCGCTGGCCGCCGCAGAGCGCGCCGACGCGGTTCTGCTCGTGACCGGAATGACGGCCGAGGTCGAGGGCGAGGAAGCGGGCGTGACCGCCGAGGGCGGAGACCGGCAGGATCTGGCGCTGCCCGGCATGCAGCCCGCGCTTGTCGGCGCGATAGCGAGGGTCGGAAAGCCCACGGCGCTTCTGAACATGACCGGCAGCTGCGTGGATCTGCGCGAGGTCTCCGGCCAGGTCAACGCGTTGATACAGTGCTGGTACCCCGGGCAGTTCGGCGGAATCGCCATCGCCGAGGCCGTATTCGGGCTTATATCCCCCTCCGGACGACTGCCCGTCACATTCTACGGCGACCTGTCCCAGCTCCCGGACTTTGCGGACTACTCGATGGAGAACCGGACCTATAAATACTTCAAAGGCGACGTCGTTTACCCGTTCGGCTTCGGGCTTTCGTATTCGGACATTGCCTACAGCGGCCTGACGCTTTCCGGCGGCACAGTCAAAGCCGGGGAGTCGCTGACCGCGAGCTTCACGGTCAAAAACAACGGCGCTTTGGATGCAAGCGAGTGCTGCCAGGTCTACATCACCGACGTCGAGGCCTCCTCGAGGGTGCCGAGATGGAAGCTTTGCGCGTTTCAAAAGGTGCGGATTCCCGCCAAAAAGAGCAAAAAGGTCGAAATCACCATCGGCCCCGACGCGATGACGCTCGTCCGCGACGACGGCTCCAGGGTATTGGAGCCCGGCGCATTCAGGCTCTATATCGGGGGCTGCCAGCCTGACAGTCAATCCCGCGAGCTTTCCGGCAAAGCGCCGCTTGAAGCGGAGTTCCGCATGGTGTAAACTTTGAGCCATGGGGAGTGCCATGAATCCGTACGACGAACTATTACAGGAAATACAGGGCTGCTCGCGCTGCCATCTGGCAGCCGGGCGGCTCAATACCGTGCCCGGCGAAGGCAGCCTGCAGGCGGATGTGATGCTGGTCGGCGAGGGCCCCGGAGCGGATGAAGACGCATCGGGCAGGCCGTTCGTCGGAAAGGCCGGGCAGCTGCTGGACAGGATGCTCGAGTTTGTCAAAATTGACCGAAGCGCCGTCTATATCGCAAACGTCATCAAGTGCCGCCCGCCCGGCAACCGCAATCCCCTTTCCGAGGAGGTTGAAGCCTGTTTGCCCTTTCTGCGGCGCCAGGTGCAGATCATAAAGCCCAAGCTCATCGTTTGCATGGGCTCGGTCGCAGCCAAGGCCGTGATGGATCCGGAGGCGATGATATCCAAAATTCGAGGAGAGTTCGTTGAAAAAAAGGGCCTGCTGTTCTTTGCGACCTACCATCCGGCGGCGCTTTTGCGCAACGACGATCTGAAGTGGGATTCCTGGCGCGACTTTAAAAAAATCAAGGCATACATGGACGGAGAAACCGGTGCTGAACACGAAGAAAATTGAAGAGTTATACACCGTATATGCACAGCGTTTCGACGACACGGGCCATATACCGGTATTCGGCGAAGGCTCGATGCGGGCCGGCGTCATGCTTGTCGGCGAAGCGCCCGGCGCAAGGGAAACGGAGCTGCGCAAGCCCTTTGTCGGCAAGGCCGGACAGAACCTGGATGAATTCCTCGCGCTCCTTGAAATGGGGCGCGGGGATATTTTCATCACCAATGTCGTCAAATTCAGGCCCTACAAAGTCAATGAAAAGACGGGCCGCAAATCCAACCGCCCGCCCACGCGCGAGGAGATCGCGCTGTGCGCCGGGCTGCTGTCTGAAGAAATAGCAATTTTGGACCCGCGCATCATCGTCACGCTCGGCAATACCGCGCTGCGCGCCGTGCTCGGCGATCAAAGGGCCGTCATCGGCGATTACCACGGCAAAATGACGCCGCTTGGCGCGCGGAATCTGTTTGCGCTGTACCACCCGGCAAGCATCATTTACAACCGGTCTCTGGTCGATACGTACAGGGAGGATGTGCTTGAGCTCAGGAGGCTGCTGGCCGAATAGCGACCTGCCGGGGCCGTCACTTTATTCCATAGCGGACGCATACTGCGCGCCCCTGCCCTTGATTCTGCATGAAACCGTACAACTAATATTTTAAGACCCCGCTGATCCGGCAGGGTCTGAATCAATCATTTTAAAAAGATTATTTCGTCAACAATGCGTGCGCATCCTTCAACACCTGTATGATGCCGATCTGCTGCGGGCACAAGGTTTCGCAAGCACCGCATTCGATGCACCGGTCGGCGCCGTGCCCCTTTTCCGCCAGATCCATATACAGCGCATGCCGGTTGTTGCCGAACACCTTCTCGTCATTGTACCAGGACATTATGTCGGGTATATGCACATCCTGCGGGCACGGCTGGCAGTACCTGCACGCCGAGCACGGCACCAGTTCGAATGCGCCCCGCGCCTGTTCGACCAGTTCCCTCTCCCTGCCGGACAGGCACCCCGGCAGCGCGCCGCGCGCGATTTCAAGCTGGCCCTTCAGCTGCTCCGGCGCGGACACGCCGGACAGTACGACCGTAGGCTCCTTAAAATCATAAACCCACCGCATCGCGGCCGCAACGGGATCGACGCCCGCCGCGTCAAACAGCCCGCGGACATCTGCCGACAGCTTGTTGGCGAGCATGCCGCCCTTCAGCGGCTCCATGACCACGATGCCGACATTCCTTGAGTCGGCGTACCGCATGCCCTCGACGCCCGCCTGGAAGTTCTGATCCACATAATTGAGCATGATCTGCGCCATCATCCAGTTGTCATAGGCATCGATGATCTGCTCGAACACGCCGACGCTTCCGTGATAGGAAAAACACGGGTATTTGATGCGACCGTCCGAAACCGCTCTGTCCAAAAACTCCAGCATGCCGGCTCTCTGAAGGTTTTCCCACCGGTCGTCGCCGAGGCCGTGCATCAAGTAGAATTCGATGCAGTCCGTATCGAGTATCTTAAGCTGCTCATCAAGATAATAATCCAGATCGTCCGCCTTGTTTACAAACCATGTCGGCAGCTTGGTGGCCAGATGGATTCTGCCGTAATGTGCTTTGAGCGCGTCACGCGCGAACTCCTGGCTCTGGCCGCCATGGTACGGCCATGCGGTATCAAAGTAATTCACGCCTCCGGCCAGCGCGGCCTCCACCATATCCCCGGCCGTATTATAATCAATATCGCCCTGTTCGCTGCGCGGCAGGCGCATCAGCCCCATTCCGAAAACGGACAGCTCGACTTCGGGCAATTTAGGAAATGTCCTGAACAGCATACTACCACCTCTTAAGTATTGATACCTATATAAATACGATACGGCGGGCACAAAGCCTTGCAAACAAATCATGCAAAATATATGAAATTTGTGTATACATTTCGATAATCTGTGCTATAATAAATACAAATGTTCGTTTTCGAAAAACACGCTGTCCCATTTTAGGTACATGCGGTTTTATATAATCAAAGCAAACAGAATGAGAGGGATACCATGAGATACGCAATAAAATTACTGAAGCGCGACCTTCCCGTTATCATCACACCGTTTGTACTGCTCGGGCTGTTTTATATCATCGCCATGGTCATTTACAGGCAGGCTCCGTATCTGTCATAAGCCGATCCGGCAAGCATCGGCAATTTAAGCATTTCCCGTCTGCCAGAAATTTGCTATAATAAAAGAACGCAAAATGAATTCGGGACGGCAATGTAATGGAGCAGACAAAAAGCAAACTGAAAACACGGTTTTTGGGCGAACTCAACAAACTCAGGAGCTACCTGAAGGCCGACATCATACTCGCCATACTATATGTGGCGTCGATCCTATCCCCCACGCTGTCGGCCGTGACACGCATCAGCCTGTGGACCTACCCGGCGTTTTTCGCAATCTATGTCGCATGGTTCGTGCTTGCAATCCTGAGATACCGGAAACTCGGGCGCAAATTTACCGTCGACAAATCCCGCCTGCCCGAGATGGCGGCGCTGCTTCTGTGGCTGGCGGTCATTGCGGTCAACATACTGCTCGGCCGGGGCGAAAACGGCTTCTGGGCCGTTATCTACACGATCATGTTCATGACCGTCTATATGATGGACTATGTTTATTCGACTTACAATGACAGAAACACGCTCGAGTTCATCATGATGGCCGCGCTGTTCATGCTGGCATTTGATGCGGTGCGTTCGATCATCCTATTGCAATCCGCACCGGAAAATGCATTGCTGGCCCGCGAACTGAATGCATTGTATGATACCAACCCGGGCAAATACCTCCCCTATGAGCTGAAGGGGCTGGGCGATTATCCGTTCTTCACCACATTGGCGCTGATCATGCCGGTTATCATGTTCATGGCAATCAAGGCAAAGCACTGGATACCGGCTTCGATACTTGTGCTGATATGCACCGCGTCCATCTTCCATTCCGGCTATACCGGCTCAACGCTGTTGGTATTCTCGGCAATGATTGCCTTTTTGATATACACTCTGTTTTTCTATAAAAACAAGAAGCGCAAGATCAGAATATTGCTGCTGATTGCCGCAATGGTTGTCGTCATCGCTGTACTCTGGGGAATCTTGCTTCCGCTTGAAACACGATTTGAACTCAATAATAAATATGCCGATTTGCTGAATCTGAACATCGGAGACATCAAGATCACACTGATACCGGATCCGGGCGGAAACCCCGATGATTGGGACAGGCCCGCATGGCGGACCGAAACCCGCATCAGCTTTTATATGCGATCCATAAATACATTGATCAAGCACCCGCTGTTCGGGGTCGGCCCGTTCTTCCGCACGGCGACGGTCGAGAACGGCATCGGCGGGCACTCAAGCTGGCTCGATTTCCTGGCCATGTTCGGTGTCGTCGGCTGCCTGCCGCTGATTGCGTGCTTCTGGCTGTACTTCAGGCGCACATTCAGAACGCATAAATATACGATAAACAAGTTCGTGCGCATCGTCGGCTGGATGTTCTTCATGGGCTATGGCCTCGTCAACCCGGTGTTCGTGGCCCGGTGCTTCCCGGCCGCGCTGTGCCTGTTCATTGCGGGCAGCTCTCCGATGGGGCCGAATGTGCCGGTCGGCGTCTGGGTCAGCGGATTGTTCCGTGGGAAAAAGGCCAAAGCGCAGGAATAAAAAAGCAGCAGGTATTCGCAGTATTAAAAAGGCCTCCCGTTATAGTCCGGGAGGCTTTCATTCTCTAACGGAATCCTTTCACATATTTCCCTTTATGAACGCCGCAACCTTCCCCATCTGCGCCTTATAGTTCTTATGCTCGGCCACAAACCGCTGCGCTTTCAAGCCCGTATCATGCAGTTTGCTCCCGGGCTTGGACATGATCTCCATCAGTGCGTGGGCCATGCCCCCGGCCGTCTCATTCTCAAGGATATAAACATACTGTCTGTACTCTTCGGGCATTCCGGGCAGCGCGGTCGTCAGAACCGGGGTGCCGGACATCATGTACTCCATGTTCTTGGACGGGAACGAATACTTCGTGTATTCCTCGTGTGAAAAGCGCGGGTTTACAAGAAGCGTGGCGGATAGCTCTGCCCTCAAAATCTCGCCGTTCGGCACGACGCCGAAAAATCTGATATTGTCGTATTTCCTGGAAAGCGCTTCGAGCTCCCGCTCCATCTCGCCCGCGCCGTAAAAATGCATCTCGGCATCAACGCCGGATTTTAAGAAGCCCTCCGCAAGCATTCTGAGCCCGTATTTTTCAAAAAGCGCGCCGGCAAACAGTATGACCGGCGGCCTTGCCTTTCGGGCAATGTCGTTGCCAGCCGGCAGCGACGACGGGTCGACCATGCCCTCGATCACAATATAGGGTTTGTTATGCGGATTGACGACCCTGCTCATCTCGTCGGTCAGCAGCATGTACAGGTCGTATTTTTTCATCGCGCCAAAAGACATCGACGTGAACAGCCTGCGGGCAACGGTCCTGATTCCGCGTTCCTTTTCGGCGCCAAGCGCCAGGAACGACGGCAGGTCGGTCACGACCGCCATTCGCTTAATTTGAAAGAAACGGGATATTGCGATGCCGAGCGCCGACAGTGTCGGCGAAAGCGCATCGCAGATCACAATCCTGTCCCGGCCCTTTGTGCGCCGCGCCCACCGTGCCCCGGCAACGAAACCCGCGATGCGCGCCCAAATCTGCTTTACGACCGGCAAATTGACGACCGGAATGTATACATAGCGGATTGCGCCCTCAAAGTCGCCGGGAAACGCCAGATACCGCCCCCCGGCCGCGCGCGGAACCGGCGGCAGCGACAGCGCTGTGACGGAGCAGCCGTTTTCGGCAAGGCCCTTCATCATCATGCCGTCGAAGCGCTGCACCTGCTGGCCCGGCTTCTGCGGGCTCATATCGAAGATCGATTGGAAAACCCCGGGGGATACCCGGTTGGACAGAAAGAGCACCTGCATATTATCTGCCCAATATCCTGGCCTTGACCCGGCCCAGCTTATAGCGCAACGGGTTCTGCGGCCTGATGTAGGTTTTGGTAACAAAATCAAAGCCCTGTTCATCGAGCGCCCGCAAGATCTCCCCGCGCTGCGGGTGGGGCTTCGCGGAATGCACGATTGCCGGATTATAGGCAACGGCGGCCTCCTGTGTTGTTTCCCTGTATAAAAACCCGTCCTTGATGCCGTCAAACAGCTCCATACCTTTTTCGGAGTTCACGATGACGAGCGAAGTACCGGCGTCGTCATCCAGTCCTTTGTCAAAATGCTCGATGCCCCAGAAGTCGCCGAGCGTTATGTCCGAAGCTCTTTTGATCCCCTTAAATTTGCACGCATGGCACGGCGTGTTCATATACATGCCCTCCAGGAAACCCTTCATGTACGGATTCAGCTGCGCGGGCTCGGTCAGAACCCTGCCGCCCTCCAGCGTGATCTCGATATCGTAATGCCTCCAGCTTTGCGTTTTCATCCTGAACCCGATGTTTTGTACACGGGCCCCGTATTTCTGCTCAAGAGATTCGATATACATTCTGAACGCCTTTTTCATCGGCGCGCCGTGGCATACGACATCGAGCACATACAGGTTTTGCATCTCCTCGAAGTAGCTGCGTATCGCACCGGCCTGACAGGGCGTGCCGCAGAACAGCGTCGGCCTGCCGGAGTTTTGCTTGATGATGCCGAAAGCGTCGCGCATCGAGCTCTGTACATACTTCGCGCCGCGAAGGCGGTCCAGATCCTCTTTTTGATCCGCGGCGATGTGCGCAAGCTTCATGCCTTGCCGGAATACGGGCGCGATGACGATGCCGCCCGCGCCGAGGATATGCTCGGCAATGGGCGTGAACACGCCGCCCGAGGAGCTCTGCCGCCTTACATCGCCGTCCCTGTTGATCGCCGCATAAAGCTTCGGCTCAAACACATTACTATGCATTCTGACTCCTTATCAAACCAATACGCCGTAAAAAGCTCCTGAACAGGTCTTTTTCAAAGCGGTTCATCGTAACCAGCCAGTTGACCAAAAAGTATATCAGCGAATAGACCAATATCCACAGCCCAAGGCTCAGCCATGATTGCCGCACCGGCCCGTTTACAACGAAGTACCCGGCGACCGGCGGCAAAAGAAGGCCGGGCAGCATATAAAGCAGCGTCTCTTTGAAGAACCGTCCGACCTCGATGCCGATCTTCTTTCTATAGTAAATGTTGATGATGATGACATTGCCGACGACAAGCGACAAAGCCGTCGCGGCCGGCGCGCCGAGCGCGCCGAACAGCTTTACGAATAAGATCGTCGCGATGATGTTCAGAACCGCAATGATCAGGTATACCGCGGAGCGGAATTTGTGCTTGTTCTTTGCCTGGAGTATGGCGATGCCGATGTTCTGTATCAGCGGTATGGTCAGCGGCAGCATGATGATGACCGCGACCAGATACGCCGTGTTGAGATAGGCCGGATTGTCATTGAGCAGCCCCACCCAGAGCCCCATGAATACCTTGCCGAACAGCGCAAAGCCTGTCAATACAAGCCCAAGCACCAGAAGCTGCACGCGCCCGACCTTGATCATAAGGTCCGTAAGCTCCGTTCCGTCCGCGCCCTCGACGATCATTTTGGTGACCCGGGGCAAAAACACATCGGAAATCGCGGTCGAGAACCTCATGTAATACACATTGATGGTGATTCCGTATGCGCAGATGGCCGCGATCTCCAGGCCCATCATCCTGCCGAGCACGATTTTGTTGACCCTCCAGAACGCCATATCATAGACCATCGTCATGAATATGAAAACGGCAAACGTCAGTATCTCCCTGACCAGCGTTTTTTCAAACCTGCTCATATGGAACCTGATTTTCAGTTTGAATACGACATACAGCATGATCACGATCTGCATCGTAAGGTTCAGTATCGTGTCCACCACCACGACCATGACGGCCCGGTAACCCATTCTGATGAATATGTAGACAAGGACAACCCTTAAAACGGATCGGACGATATTTAAAATCCTCGGCAGCACGAATTGCTCGTAGCCGTCCATCGCCGCGCGGAATGCTCCGAACGGCAGCGACAGCGCCATGTTGACGATGATCAGTATGAACATGATCCATCCGGCTTCCAGTTGCTCCGGACTGATATTCGGGAAAATGACGTCGAGAAGGCTGGACGCGGCATAGCCTATCACGAGCACCGCAGCCGCCATGACGCCGTAGATGATCAGCGATGTCGACAGGAAATTCTGTTGGGCCTCGATATTCCCTTCGGCGCGGTATTTGGCGATATAGCGCACGATGGTCACGCCGATGCCGAAATCCATGACCGCCATCAGCCCGGCCGCCGCTCCTATGGTCTCATAGAGCCCGTATTCCTCCGCGCCGAGCGCCGAAATGAAGCGCACCACCAGAAGATTTGCGATGATGCTGACAAACATCAGCAGATAGGAAAGCCCCGCCCCGGCCTTTGTCTGGTCCCCGCCCTTACCGCTCATAAAACACCTTTCATTGCATCCAGGCCCTTTTGCGTCTGCGCGATGTAGCCGTCCATGACTTCTTCCAGATGCTTTTTCGTTTGCTGCGCGCCATCGGCCAGCTTTTTGTATGCTTCGGCCAAATCGTTTTCATGCTTAATGTCCTTGACCGACAGCACGCGGCCCGCAAGCTCCCCGAACAGATCGAGCGCGATGCCGCGCGATTTGACCGAGTAACCGAGCACCAGCGTCGGCACGCATGTCGAGTATGCCGCGATCGTCGCGTGCGTGCGCGCGCCGATGAACAGGCTGCATTGGGATATGATGTATTTCAGCTGCATCGCATTATGTTCCGCATGGGACACGAGCAGCACCCTGCCGGTATCCTGAAATCTCTCATACACCGGAAGGAGCGCATCCAGATCGTTCTGCGGCCCGGCGAGGCTGTGGTGCACGACATGCGGTACAAGCGCGATCGCCGAATCGGTCGAATTCAAAATATGGCCGACCATATTGAAAACGGCCTTCTGCACCGTATCGCTGCTGTCCGCGTAGCGCATCGAAAGCGGGCTTAAGTTCAGGCCGATCGTATTGCCCGCCCTCCAGCCCTGCGGCAGCGCGCAAGCCTCGGGCTCCATCATAAAAGCAGGATCGGGGCACACATGCACATTGGCAAGCCCGAGCTTTGTGAGCGCCTGGTACGACAGGCTCTCGCGGACGACGATCAGGTCAAAGCCCTTTAAGTCCTCGCGCATACGGTGCGTGATGAGCTCCCCGTCGATCGAAGCGCCCCAGAATACAAGCTTCTTGCCGTGATCCCGGATCATGCGGTCGATGCCGTAAAAATCGACCGGCTCCTCGTAGCAGTAGTTGTCCCCGCCCACCGACACGAACACGTCGCCCCAGCGCACGAGCTTTGAAAGCCAGCGCTTCTGCATCCAAAGGTCGGCCCTCTTCAGACCGATTTTCCGAAAGCCGTAGGCCGCCAGGTGCGGCGGGGAGTAGCGCACATTCCGGTGCGGTTCGATTTTATCCACGATATGATACGGGCATTCCCTGTCCTTCCGATACTCGTAGCTTGCAAGCCGGATCCGAGCCTGCGGGTCGATCTTCCTGATTGCGTCGGCGGTCGTTCTGACGATCGCCTCGCAGCCTCGGTTGTAGAATCCGCCGTGTCCGTACAGAACAAATTTCATAGTCTATTCCCCTAATCCGTCGAGCGAATCAAGCAATGCGCCGATGTCATCGCGCAGTGTGTCAAAATCATGGTGCTTGACGCTGATCTCAAAATTCTTGATCACGATTTCGCCGCGCTTTCCGGCGCCGGGCGCATCCGGGAACAGCACGGCATTGAGCTGGCCCGCAAGCGCAAATGAGTTCCCGGGCATGAACGTATACGCATTGTAGCGGTTTTTGGCAAACTCGCGCGTGTTTGCAAAATCCGACAGCACGATCGGCCGCCTGTAGAACCCGGCCTCGTAGATCGGCATGGCCTGATGCGGCAATCTCGACGGGAAGCAAACCACGTCGCTGGCCGAATACACCAGGTGTATGTCGTCGACCGGCGGCATGAACAGTATCTTATCCCGCAGATGGTGCCTGTCCACATACTGCATGACATTGGCTTCATAATCCATGTGCAGCAACCGCCTGATTTTCCGGTTCCTTGTACCGGCGTGCTCCGGCTTATATTGCTCGGGGGGTTGGGGCTCATATTGCAGGAATATCAGCTTCGCATCGACCTGGCGGATCGCCGAAACCACGACATCGGGGCCCTTGACGCCCCACATGCCGCCCGTATAAAGCACATATTTTTGGTTCGGATCAAGCCCGAGCGCGAGACACGCTTCCTCTTTTTCGATGATGCGCCCGTCGTATTCGACGCGGTCATAAATCAGCACGCCCTTCGGGGCTTTGAACCCGGAGCGCTGCATATCGTAGCCGGATATGAAGCAGACCCTGTCAAAATAGCGCTTGAGCGCACGGTTGATGATGCCGTTCCTTACGCCGAGCGAATCATACGGCATCGTCTCGCGGAAAAAGCAAACGGTCTTGATGCCGCGCTTTTTGGCGGGCTCGCCCATCCAGAACAGCGTCATCGAATTGACAAAAAGCAAATCGGGCTTTTCTTCATCCAGTATTCTTTCAAAATTCTCATACTGCCTGCGTATATACCAGCGGTTGGCCATCGCGCGCGGGTCGAATATGAAATAGCTCTTGCCGTTGAAATGGTTGTACACCCACCCGAGGTCGAACCGGCCCTTTGCCTCGACGCCCATCGCCTTGAGCGCTTCGAGCATATCGGCAGGCTCGGGCGGCACATAGCAGACGATTTCGTACCTGTCCCGGTCGATCGATTTTAAAATATGCGTAAGGCTCCTGCTGCCGCCGCCTCGGCTGCCGCTCTGGTGCATGATCAGTATTTTGGGCATCCGGCATCTCCTTGCTGGTAGTCCTATGATTATACCAAATAAAAAGGCACATCGGCAACTTTTGCGCGCCCGATTGCGCCTGCACACTGCCTTTTGAACAGTATCACTTTATTATAGGCAAATCACGCGTCACAATGAGATCGTTTTTCCATATGCAATTGCTCCCAATATTGGGGTATGATAATATAGGTATTGAAATAAATTTACGGATGATTGAATATGAATGCGAGAAAACACAGGTTGATAAAGCTTCTGCCGTTTTTGGCCTACGCGCTGCTCGTCGGCGCGCAGGTTTACGCGACATTCTTTGTGGAATTCCAGAGCGACTCGAGCAGATATTACAGAATGGTGCTGTTCGCATCGCTTGCGCTGTCGGTGCTTGCGCTGCCGGCAGCCTGTCTGATTTGGCGCAAAAAGAACCTGCACTCGGCCAAGAAGGCGGCGATCATACTCTGCTGCGTCCTTCTTGCGTTCCAGGCCGCGACGCTGCCCATAACCAATCTGTTTTCCATGACGCTGCCCGTATGGCCGCCCCGCGGCTCGGTCTATGAATTCCCGACGATGCGCGATTCGGTATCGCTCAGCGAGCTCCCGCTCTTTCTGAGCTATTACCTCGACGGCAGGAAGCTGACCGCAAACGCCGGGGACGATCCGAAGGATTTTGACAACGGGTATCTGTTCCTGCTCGATGAGTACCGCTTCCATGCGGCGGATACAATGGTGCTTAGCGGGCAGCAGGCCGGTCATTACGCGGAAAACCCGGATTATTATAAAATGACCGTGCTCGGCGACCCGAAGCGCAAAATACCGGGCTTTTCGGTGTATCTGTACCAGGGCGATGATTTTTCGAGCATCAAACACCTGATTTTATTTAAGGACGCAGACAGCAACTGGTATCTGGTTCCGGCGGCGGAGGATAAAGCACTATGACCAAACGAAAAGCAAACATCATCTATCTTGCCTTTCTGGCATTTTTCCTGCTTGCGGGCGCATACCTCGTGTACCGCATGAACCGCATCGTCGGCTCGGTCGCGATATTTGACGCGATCACCCCGCCGATGCTGCCGCAGATATTGAACCAGACTTTATTCATAACGGCGCTCTGCGCATTCGGCATGGCGCTGCTCTTGTCGACTGGCATACTGCCGCACAAGGGCTCGCTGATTGTGACGGCGCCGATCATCGGCGCGTATGCATGGTGCCTGCTGTCGGTGCTGATACTGTGCGCCGGCATACCGTTTACGAAATGGTCGGCCATCGCGGCGTGCATACTGTCGCTCGGCGGATGCATCGCATATAAACTTACGAAAAACAAATCCTGCCCGCCCAAAGGGGATTGGCGGCACTACGGCATGGCGCTTGTCATGTACGCCGCCGCCGCGTTCTTCTTTTCAAGCCTTTGCATCTTCCGCTTCTCGTACGATTCGTATATGTACATCAACGGCGGCGAGATGCTGGCGCGCCTCGGCAAACTGACGCCGGAGCTGATACCGATGGCTTCGAGCTTTTCGCTGTTCACGCAGATGCTGTTCGCGCCCGCCGTGTTCTTCGGCTATGATTTTTCGCACGGGCTGTACATGATGCTGAACACCGCGTTCGTGCTCGCGGTCGCGTACTTCGTTTTCAGCGACTTAAAGGGCGAATGGAGCATGAAAAAGGCATGGCTGCTGTCGGCTGCCGCGTTCGTATACATTGTGACAAGCAATTTGTTTTTTGAGATCATGTACTGGCCGCTGTCAAATCTTGTGACAGCCGCGCAGATTTTCTTTGTGCTGTACTTTGCCAACAAACATAAGATGTCCGAAGGCAATCTTGTGCTGTCGCTGTTTTTTGCGGTCTGCATGGTGCTGACGCGCTCGGAAAACGGGCTTATCATGGTCATCACGATATTCATCATAAGCCTTGCGGATATTAAAAAGGCGCGCATGCTGCCATACTGCGGCGCAGTGTTCGCCGCGATACTCATCTGGTACCTGCGGTTCTTCCTGGTCGCCGGGACCGCGTTCAACGAGGGCGAGTTCTTAACCATCGGCCGCGCGCTGCCGATCGTGGCCGTCTATGCGGCCATGCTGATCTACATTGCGTTCATACGCGACACGAAGATTATCACAAATCATAAAAAAGCGCTCGAATACCTCTTCTTTGCGGCCTTTGCGCTGGCCGCCATTGGGCTGATGCTTCTTGATACCGAAAAAGCCCTGTACAATCTGACAAGCACCGCCGTCAATATGTATAAGGAGGGCGGCTGGGGCGCGGCGCTGTTTATCGCGGGCGCGCTGTATCTGCTGCGCTATGTGTCCGGCGAGCCGGTCGGCATATGGGACAGGTTCACGCTCGCGTTCCTGCTGTTCTATCTAGCGATCTACATGCTGCGCGGAACGGGCTTGCGCATCGGCTACGGCGATTCCGGAAACCGTTACTTCGTGCACCTGATACCGGTGTTTGCATACCTGTTCGCGACGAGCTTTACGAGGTTCATGAAGCCGCTGAAGGGGTCGAGCGCGGATGATCTTTCGGCAGGCTGACGCAAGACGAATGTCATGAATATCCCCGGGCTCGCTTCGCTCATGCTCCGGACAGTTTTACGTTTTAAGCATAGAACACACATATAAGACCCCCGGCAAATGAACGGCCGGGGGTTCTTATATCTGCATCCTATCGGGAAGGTCAAGACCTTCCCCTACAATATAGATCAATGTATCCGCAGGGCGCGACGCTCCCGGGATGCTTGGGCGGGCAGCAGGCTCTGCCTGAGACCGGCCCCGGCGCGCCGCATTCATTCGCACAAACAAAAAGGAGCGACGAGGGCGTCGCTCCCTACAAGTAAGTTGAAAAGTTCCTCTCGTCCAATTCCGGGAGAGAGGGTTAATAAGGCCCTACAAGGGCCTTCTTCCTACGATCGCCCTGCCCAGGGTTACCTCGTCCGCATACTGCAGATCCGAGCCGACCGGCACGCCGTGCGCGATGCGCGTGACATTGATGCCCATCGGCTTGATCAGCCGAGCGATGTACATGGCCGTCGCCTCCCCCTCCAGATCGGGATTGGTCGCGACGATGACTTCCCTGACGTCGGCAAGCCTTGAAAGCAGCTCTTTGAGCTTGATGTCATCCGGGCCGCGGCCCTCGCCGGGCGAGATCGTGCCGTGCAGCACATGGTATTTGCCGTGGAACTCTCCGGTGCGCTCCATGGCCGAAACATCCCGCGGGTCGCCGACCACGCAGACAAGCGACGCATCGCGCTTCGGGTCGGCGCAGATCGGGCACAGGCCCCCTTCGGACAGGTCAAAACACTGCGGGCACAGCTGCACCCGGCGCTTGACATTGACGATCGCCTTTGCAAGCTCGGTCGCCTCTTCCTCGCTGACCTCGATGATATGGTATGCAAGCCGCGCAGCGCTGCGCCTGCCCACGCCGGGGAGCTTCGAAAACTCGTTGACCAGCCGCGCGATCGGTTCTATATATTCAGCCATTTGATTTAAAACATGCCGGGCATGCCGCCGGAGAACGCGCCCATCTTGGCCTGGGTGGTCTTGTCGATCTCTTCCAAAACGGAGTTGACAGCCGCAAGCACCAGATCTTCGAGCATCTCGACATCATCCGGGTCGACCGCTTCGGGCTTTATTTTAACGGACAGTATCTGCTTGGCGCCGTTTGCCGAAACCGTCACCATGCCCCCGCCCGAGGAGGCCGTAAACTCGGTCGCCTGGAGTTCCTCCTGTGCCTTCAACATGTCCTGCTGCATTTTCTGAGCCTGCTTTAAAAGCTGCTGCATATTGCCCCCGCCCATGCCGGGCATGCCGGGGAATCCGCCGTGCTTTGCCATTTGGGATCAATCCTTTCAATCGTCGTCGTATTTGATTTCAATATCCACACCGGGGAAGTCATTCGACAATCTGTCTATGGTCTTCTTCTCCCGGTCATTTAGTTTTTCAACGCCCATGCTCAATATAACACTGCCGCCGCACAGCTCGCGCAGCACCGCAGCCAGCTTTGTTTTAACGGCATCTTCTCCGAGCCTGTCTATCGATGTATGCGCATCCGGCGGAAACAGTACCGAAAGAGCGCCCTGCTCAAAAGCCACCGCGCGGCCCTTCTTCATCGCGGTCGCGGCGCTCATGAGTCCCCGTTCCTCCATCCGCTTGATCGCGCCTTTCCATAGATTCTTGGCATTGCCCCTGCCGTCGCCGCAATCCGCCGGTTCAGCCGGCTCCTCTTTTTTTTGCTGCTGCTTGACGGGCGGCTCCTTGTGCTGCCCTGCGGGCTTTGTCTGCGCCGTAAAAGCGCTCGGAAGCTCCTGCTCACCGAGCGGTATCTCCTCGAGCATCACAGGAGGGTTTTCCGGATAGCTCCGTATATCCTGGTCGGTCACCGGGAAGAATTCCTCCTCACGTACGGGCTCCGGTTTTACCGCCAAGGTCTCCGTGCCTTTTGCGGCAGCCGGCACCGCAGCGTGCGCGAACGCCGTTTCGAGCTTCTGAACGCGCTCCAGCAGCGCCTCGTACGCATTCGGGCTCTCGGCCAGGCAGCATTTTCCGATCGTAAGCTCAAGCCACGTGCGCGGGCTGCCCGCAAACCGCAAGTCGCCCTCGAGCCTTGCGAACAGATCCATAAACCGTATCAGCGAAGCCGACGCGGCCTTTGCGCTCTGGGCCCTGTACCGCGCGGCGGTCGCGTCATCGACCGGCAGCGCCGCCGAAAGATCGGCCGCATGCATTGCGACGAACAAATCCCGGAAATGCGCAAGCATGTCCGCCGCGACCCTGGCGGGATCGCAGCCGGTTTCCATCATGTGGTGGAGCCCTGCGAGCGCGCGCTTCAAGTCGCCCTGCAGCATTGCTTCGGCCAGCGCGAAATACAGCGACGAATCGGCCGCGCCCAGCATCGCCGCGACATCGCGCATGTCGATGGGCTGCTTGCCGAGCGCCGCGCACTGGTCCAAAAGCGATATCGCATCGCGCATGCCGCCGGTTGCCGCGCGCGCGATGTAGGACAGCGCCTTGTCCTCGACCCGGATATCGGCCTGGCTGCAAATTTTCACAAGCTGTTCGACGATATCCTTTGCCGACAGCCTTTTAAAGTCAAACCGCTGGCACCGCGACAGCACCGTGACCGGGAGCTTGTGCGGCTCGGTCGTCGCCATGATGAAAACGATGTGCGCAGGCGGCTCCTCGAGCGTCTTTAAGAGCGCGTTGAACGCCTGTTTTGAAAGCATGTGGACTTCGTCGATGATATAGACCCTGTATTTGCTCGAAGCGGGCATGAACCGGGTATTTTCGCGCAGGTCGCGTATGTTGTCGACGCCGTTGTTCGACGCCGCGTCGATTTCGATGATGTCCATGGTGCTCTGCGCCTCGAACGATCTGCAGCCCGGACATTTGCCGCAGGCCTCCCCGCCCTCGGGCTTCTCGCAGTTGATCGCGCGCGCGAATATCCTGGCCGCTGTCGTCTTGCCGACGCCGCGCGGCCCGCAAAAAAGATACGCATGTGAAATATGGCCGGCATGGACCTGGTTTTTCAATGTTTCAACCAAGGCATGCTGGCCCGCAATTTCGGAAAAGGTCTCCGGCCGGAACCTCCGGTACAGGGCGATGTATCCCATAAAATGCCCTCTCTAATGGAATATTAATACTATTATAAGCCATATCACGATTGTCTACAAGGCGGCAATCGTGATATCATAAGCTGGTATGAAAATGACAGAAGATAACAAAAAGCGCCTGATATCGGTAATCATACTGGTATTCATTCTTGCGGCATTCGCCGCGCTGTACTTCTATGCCAAGTCGCGCGGACTCATCGATATCTTTTCCTCATCCGAAGCGCTGCAGGACTACATCAAGTCGTACGGAGCCCTGGGCCCGCTGATTTTCGGACTGCTTCAGGTCGTGCAGGTCGTCATATCGCCCATACCGGGCAACATCACGACGCTCGCGGGCGGCGTGATGTTCGGCTTCTGGCCTGCGCTGCTGATTTCGTCCTCGTCGATATTGATCGGCTCGCTGATATGCTTCGGCCTGGCGCGCGCCTTCGGAAAGCCGCTGGTCGTGCGCATGGTAGGCACCAAAATTACCGAAAAGTACTTGAGCGTGTTTTCGACGCGCCAGAGGATCGTTCTGATCTTCATGTTCCTGTTCCCGTTCTTCCCGGATGACGCGCTGTGTCTGATTGCAGGCATTTCCGGCATGTCCTGGGGCTTTTTCATCGTCGCGATACTGCTGACGCGGCCTCTTGGGCTGATTGTCGCGGCGCTGATCGGCTCCGGCGCGATCAGCATGCCGATTTGGGGCTGGGCGGTCATTGTCGGTATCACCGTCGTTCTGTTCGCGCTTTCGATCAAGTACGCGGACAAAATACAGGCGTTTGCTTCGCATATCATGGATAAGCTCCGTAAGCACGGGAAGGCGGAGTAAATAGCCGATCCATCAATTTTACTGTTTGATACAATCGCGGGCGTCAACCGATCGCCCGCGATTGCTGTATTCCTGATTAAAAGATCTATGGGAACCTGGAAAAACGGTCAGTTCCCCCACTCCGCCGCATTCTCATACTTCGGCACAAGCGCCTCGCCCTCGGCAAACGCGACATGCCCGGATTCGTACGGCTGGCCGTCTATCGTGATCATCATTTTCGATGCGCCATAGATGTTGCATATCGTGTTGGTCAGGCTGTCAAGTATCGCGCCCTCGGTGGCGGATCCCGCGTTCATTTCGGTTATGAACTCTTTTGTCAGGTCCACATAGGCCGTTGTGCTCTCGCCGTCATAATACACCTTGTTGATGCGCGCGTTGGCCGACATCACAGGCTGCAGCGACGCATCCGGCGGAGTCTTCATGTGCTGTGCCAGCACATCGGCAAGGCCCATATTCGTAAACATCTCCGTCCTGATGTCGGAGTAAACCAGTTCAACATCCGTTTCGGTCATCTTCGGATAATAAAAGCGTATGAATGTCTCAAGCGGGACCCCGGCGTCGCGCCGCTCCAGCTCCTGTATGATTTCATATTCCCCGGAAATCACCATCTTGATGAAACCCATGCCGCGCGCATAGTACTTTTTGGTCGTGATGCTCGGATTCTGCGCGGTGACCTCGATGGCCTCGAACTGCCCGAGCGGCGTGTCGACGATCGAATTGACGCTTGTGATCGTCGCGATCTCCTCGCCGTTTTGCCATGCGGTGCCTACCGCGATCGGCTCTTTCAGCACAATTTCCTGCATGTCCTCCTCGTATTGCGTCAGATCCTCGCGGATATAAAATTCACCGACGCTCTTTACGAGCAGCAGCTGCCCGTCCCGGTACTTGTAAAGCCTGCCCATCACCGTGCCGCCGTTGTCATAGCTGAGCTGTATCGAGTCATCGTAGACATAGTCGACATATGCGTCCATCGGCGCATACTCATTGCCCTGGCCGGCATATTCGTAATATACATCCGGCTCAAACGGGAAAAAGTCCCGTATACCGCCTGCCGCCTGCTGGCCCGGCACCAGCGTCGCGGTCATGGTCGGCTCCGCGCCGATCGTGGCCGTTTGGGTCGGAAGAGCCGACGCATTCGGCGGATTGCTGTCAAAATACTGGCAGGACGCCGCCGCAAGCACGACAAGTGCCGCCATCAACAAAAAGTGTATCTTCTTCATGTCTTTCTCCTTGGTTACATACTATGGAATTATTATTTGAACTTCCTAGATTTTTACGCAATATTTTTATACTGACCGACCCTAACCATGATAGTACGGCCGAAACGACTTTTATGCCGGTTCGCGTACACGGGAATATCAAAAATGGTGCATATTATGAAGATTTTCCGAATATTCTTCAGGGCTCCCGAATCCAGCGCCGAACCTGAACAAAACTTAAGCATCCCGGGCTGTATTCTATCGAATCTGCCATATTTCTACAAAAACAGTGCTATGTCAATCAAAGAAATCCTGTATAATTTTATATGTTGGAGTCTGAAAAACTGATATTGTGAATCATTTACGGCAGGGGGAATATGATGAGCGCAGCACATACCTCGACGATTCTGTTGATTGAGGACAACCGCGACTTTGCCTGGCTGTTATCCCTGACATTTGAAATGATGGGGTACCGGATCGCCGTCGCCCGCAATGGCTGTGAAGGCCTTCAAAGAGCGGCGGAACTGAAGCCGGATCTAATTTTCTGCGATATCGGGCTGCCCGGACTGAACGGATACGAGGTAGCGGCTCAAATACGGGCAAATCCGGAGCTTCATGAAACTTTTCTGATTGCGTTGACCGGCTATAACGGAAAGAACGACGTCGAGCTCGCATTCCGCTCAGGCTTTAACCGGCATTTGTCCAAGCCGGTTGACATTGCTTCGCTGAAGCTACTTTTGGATGATCTGGAGAATCCAAAACAACATGCATGGCGCGAAGCCATGCTATGCCGGGCAGCTGCCCCCGAGCCATTGACAACCAGGAAAGCATAAAACGGCAGTTCCAGTATACTCAGGGCTGATAACCGAAGCTGTCAATCCGACCATGGAGCGTAAACCGGCGCTTCACTCCAGCGCTGCGTTTTTTACTTCCCAGTATTTATGAAAACGCCTTCCACCCGGCATCGCAAACGCATCGCGCGGCATGTATTCATCGATCAGATGCTGCTCCTGCTGCGAGGCTTGCTGCGCAAATGTACGCAAAGTGCTGTCATCCGGCGCGCCGGACGCAAACAGCTCCCGCTCTTTTTTGATCCATTCCGCCTCCAGCGCATCGCGTGATGCGCGCAGCGCCGCAATGTCCACCGCACCGGCAAGCACCGCGCGGTGCAGATGCTCGCGCTTTAGCCAATACTGCTTTGCCCCGGCTTCATCCGAAAACACCGGCGCGCCCGAATCGATACCGAAAAAGACCGGCTTGAATGCCGCGATGCACGGCACAGAAGCGCCGGTCACCCACAATGTCGACGGCCTGTCCCGCCGTATTTCCACGACCACGCTGCCGGTCGTCTGGTCGCCGACAAGCCCGCCCGCGTGCATGCAGACGCTGCGCACGCTGCCGTGTGTGAACTCCCTGCCGTCGTCCTTCGGGTGGTGCTTTCGAAGCGCAAGCATAGCGCCCGCCGCATCGATGGGGTTTTGCAGTGCGCACGCATTGTGTGAAAGCCTTTGCTTTGAGCCCGAAAAGTGCGTGAACACCGGCTCGGTCAGCTTGCCCGCAAAGTCAAAGCCCTCGTCCACCCCGCCCCGCAGCGTGTGCTCCCCGCGAATCGTCAGCCGGTTCGAAATGGCTCCCTTTTTCTCGACGCTCTTTGCGACCCAGCGCTTTGCCGAAGTCTCGAGTATGTAGGCCTCGCCTGGATCGGCGATCAAAAAGCTGTTGTCATAGTGAAATTCATGATCGAAGCCGCAGTTGCCGCCCTGGCCGTAGGTTTCGAGCATCATCGTGATCACATCGACCGCGTCCTTCGCGCTCCCGGCGCTCTCCAGCGCAAGGCGCACCAGGTCCATGCCGGTCAGCGCGGGTTCTCCCCTCTTTGCTTTGGTAAAGACCGCCTCGTTGCCGATCGCGACCCCGGCGGAGTTGACGCCCATCTCGGCGCCCCACGTCCACGAGGGCTTTAAGAGTATGCACTCGAGCGTGTGCCCGGCCTGCGGTATCTCGATGTAGGTCAGCTTGACTCTGGTTCCCGGCTCATAGGTTTTGGCCTCCTGCCTTATGACAAGGTGCGGCTCATTCGGGCTGCGGTCGCTGTTTTTGGCAAAGATCGTGCTGCCGGTCAGGGACCATTCGGGAAGGGCTGTGATGGTGTCGCACATAGGGGCCTCCTTTTACTGCGTTTTACGCCTTGCAATGATTCGTATAAAGGTAAAGTTGTCCCCGGCAAGAACATGCAGGGGCTCTTCATGCGTATTATAGATCCTCATGGATTTCATGAATATACGGTTTCCCTCGTCCCCCGGCAAGGTGTCTGCTGTCGCAATTTCGGCCTCGCCCGAACTCTCAAAGCAATTCACCCACCAGTCCAGCGTATGCCAGTGGTTCAGATCATCGTGCCAATGGGGCTTCAGCTCTTCCGGGATACCGTCCGTATAGGCATGTATAAACCCCGGCACAACAACGCCGATCTCGCCGCCGGGTTTGATGCATCTCAAAATTTTCTCCCGCAGGAACGCTCCGCCCGTCACATAGAAGAACAGCGAGTTGATGCTGACCATAGCGTCAAAAAAGTCATCCGCAAAGGGCAGGGCGTTTGCGTCGGCACGGATCGGATACACCTGCTCGGCTGCGTCCATTTCGCAGATGCGCTGCCGGTTGTCCGTCGGATCAATCCATAAATCGGCCGCCCAGACCTGTACGCCGAATTCTCTGGCAAGGAAGATCGACCCGATTCCCTTGCCGCAGCCCATGTCGAGTATACGCATTCCCGGTTTTAGCTGCATATCCTGCGCCAGGATTTCCTGCAGCCACAGGCAGTGGGAGCCCATGGCATTCGCAAGTATCCAATCGGGATCATACTTTTGCGATAACGGGAAGCGCGGATCACGCATCATGTCTAGAATTTCCTGCTTTGAATAGAGCATAAGTGTTCTCCTGTATATCGGTGGCATTTGCCCCGGCCCTGCCGCATCATTTACAGCAGCCTGTTTATTTTCTCCCCGTCCATACCGACCGCCGCAAGCCTCTCCGTCTGCTCCGCGCTCAGAACATACGCATCCCCCTCCGGGCGGGCATTGTCAAGCACAAACGCCTTCAGCGCGGCCTGCTCCAGCGTCAGCACCTCGGCTCTGTCGGACAGCATGCGTATGTAATCGAGCAGCCCCGTCAGATTGTCCAGCAATATCGGCTCATAGCCTGTATCGATGCTTACATCCTCAATCTCAGCCGGGCTTATGACCGCCGAATGCCCTGCAAATACCAGCGGATACCCGCCCGCAACCGCGCCGTCGACCGCGCAGCGCAGGCTTTGCAGCGGAATCGCCGTCTCTATGCCGATCCATTTTGAACCTGAAAGCGTGTTCCGTGTCTCCAGGTGGTGCTGCCGCACCAGCTCCAAATGCTCTTCGTCATAGGCATGGTACGGGAACGCGAACGTCGACGGGTACACGCCGAGCTTTTCACGTATGGTTCCGATGGCTCCGGTGATCTGCTCCAGGCACTCGTCCTTTGTCAATTCGGTGAAATTCTCATGCAGAGAACTGTGGCTGCCGATCTCATGGCCACGTTCAAGGAGTTTCCGGCATACGGGCAAATGCCCCGCTTCAAAGGCGGGATGCCCCGGATTGATAAAAAACGTGCACCGCATGCCGCGCTTTTCAAACTCCGGAGCGATCAGCGAAAGATGCCGCTCGAAGTTGTCATCCCATGTGAAAACGACGGCGGTTTTACTGCGGTCTGTGTTCTTCAAAAATACGCTGTATTCTTTCATCCTGTTACCTGTCTTCATCATATTTTACGGTCCGGGCATCTGTCTGCCCGCCGCCTTGTCCAGCACTTCCGTGATTGCTTCTATGACCTGCTGCGGCTGGTCGAGCTGTATGTGGTGCCGTGCATTCCCGACAAGTCTGACGGTCGAGTCATCGGAAAGCGCCGCAAGCGCTCCGTACCGGGCGGCCAGCTCTTCGGCATCCTCCTCGACGCCGACAATGCTGTACAGCACCGCAACCGGCAGGCTGCCGAGCGGAGCCCTTGAATCCATGATCTGTCTGACCGACTTTTGCATGTTGAAATACTGCCCGGCCATCGCATAATAATTCTGCGACCTGTAGTAGCCCTGCAGATACTGGCGCTCGAGGGGGCCGGGCAGCTCAATCTCGTCGGTTATGACCTGCGGCCCGAACAACGCAACCAGCAGCCTCGGCAGCCCGAAGCTGTTCATAAACCCCGCCGCTCCGGTCAGCGCGCCCGATATGCCGTTGAACACCCCGGCGACGCCGCCTGCAACCATATCCTCGTGCGTCGCGTCGACAAACACCAGCCCGGCGACCTCGTCCGGGTAAAGGCTCCGGAACATGCGTATCGTAAAGCCGCCGTTCGAGTGCCCGGCCAGAACATACGGCGGCCCGACCCCGGCGGCGGTCAGAATCTCATGCAGCTCCTTTGCCATGTCCTCCGATGTCCTGCCGCCTTTCCGGGCGGTGCTCAGGCCCGTGCCCGAAGGGTCGTAGGACAGCACGCCGTGCCCGGCGCTAAGCGCATCCTGCACCCTGTGCCACACGACAAGCCCGTCGCCAAGACCCGGCACCAGCACGACGGCTGCCTCGCCTTGCGGCCGCTCGCCGGTGATACGGGTATTGATGTTATAACCGCCGCAGCTGAGCATCTCCCCCAGGAATTCCTCCGGGTCGCTCCGCGCGGCAATCCCCTGATAGAAAAAGCCGGCCGCAAACAGTATGATGATGACGCCCGGCAGGATCATTGCCCTTTTCATTGCGAGCTCCACACGATGAGACTGATTGCCAAATGAAGTTTATTATGCCTGTAAATTTATTATACGCTCTCAAAATACCAAGTCAACCGTATTCCGCGGCAAGCGGGCGTGCCCGGCTGCAGGATCGCGCAAGGCCTTCTTTTCCCGCATGGGCAAGCACACAAATGAAGGCCAGCAGCATATTATGGTAATGGAAACTTCGTACAGGAGAGGATCGCATCATGGAGTATGCTAATTATCCGAACAATTACCCCGACAATGAAAACATGGACAAATTCGTAGAAGATTATCTGGACAATTACTACGGAGGATACAGCAACGATAATATGGAGTTCCCCGAAGACAACGAGCTTGACAACATGTACGACAACATTCACAAGGAGTACATGAAAAAGTACGGAAACTACGGTCAGGCTTATGTATCGCAGGGATTCAACAACTTTTTATGGCTGGCATTGATCGCCGGGCTGTTCCGCCGTTTCCCGCATTTCCGCGGACGCTGCCGCCACGACAGGCGCTTTTGCCCGCGCGGATTCGGAGGGTTCAGCGCAGGATACGGCTGGCCCGCCGGCGGCTGGTACGGAGGGTACGGCGGCTGGTAGCACCCTCCGGGCGTCCCGGTAAATAATCAGGTCCTATACCATCCGGCGGGCGCAACAGCCCGCCGTTTGTCTCTTTACGCGGGCATCATGCCCGAAAAGACATCCCTGCAGTGGTGTAAACATCCATGAGCGGCAACCCGCGGCAATACATTATATGATAAATACGGAACAGTTCTGCGAATCCATACAATTATTGATATCACGCGTTTGAAGATGTTATAATTGATTTATCACAGTATGCAGGAGTTCTATATGCCTTTCAGATTCACAGCTCTTCAAGGCCTGTGCCTGGACAGGGCGCTCTTGATGCACAAGGGGGCCATGCGCAGCTTCAACGAATTGAAGCGGGGCATATTTTCGGATGTTGTGGACAGGGCGGTCAAGGACAAGCACGACGCGCTGGTCATTGCCGGCAGCCTGTACGATGAGAAAAACCTGTCATACGAGAGCGCATTGGCGCTGCGCGCGGGCTTCAGGAAGCTTTTCCGCGCGAATGTGCGCGTCGTATACGCGCACGGCCGGATCGACCCATCCCCGCTGCCCGAAGCACTTAAGAGCTCCAATATCTATGAATTTACATCGGCTTCGACCGAAATCATCACAATACCTCTGGCCGCGGGCGCCCAGAATGTCACATTCTGGGGCTGCGGAGCAGACGGCAGCGGCAGCATGCCCGAAAGAGCGCACAGCCATCCGGTCATCGGCGTGATCCCCGCAGAAAGCCAGAGCATCGGCGAGGACATACTTGAGCGCATATCGGCCTGCAGGCACACGCTGGTGCTTTTGGGCGGAATCGTCCAGCCGCCCTTGCGTCCGCCGAGGCAGGCGGTGTTTGCGTCGTCGCCGACCGGATCGTTCTACGGCCAGGGAAAATCCCCGGTGCTTACGATCACCGTCAGGAACGACGACACATTTACCGCCGAGGACTACATGCCCCCCGGGGGATATTTGCGGAGGATGCAGGTCGATAACCTGAGATTCGCCGACAGTGCGGAGGATATACGAAACATCATCGTACAGAGAATCACGGCGGCGCAGTTTGCAGCCGACGACTATATATTCGCCGAGCTTTCCGGCCCTTGCCCGGCATGGGACAAGCTGGATGCGCGCGCCCTGGAGGAGATCGCCGGCTCGGCGGGCGAACTGACCGGCTGCCATATCTATGTCGATGCCGGGAACCTGCTGCCCGCGGGTGCAAAATGGGAGTGCCCGCCCGGCAAGGCCGGCAAAGCGCTCGAGTTCCTTTTATCGCTGCGCAATGATGACCGGGCTTTAACAGATTATATAAACAGAAAGGGCGCGCTGCTGCGCTCGGGCAGGGGTACGGTCAGGAAACTGGCCGGATTGCTGCCCGGCGTAATATCGGGTGCGGCCGCCAGGGAGGAATAGCGTGGAGATTGTAAGCTTAACCGCTCTGAATTTTAAAGGCATCGCCGATTTCAGCGCAGATGCCCCGCGGGACGGCGTCTTTGTCGTGGCCGACAGCCGGTACAATGCCGACCATCTGTTCGATATGGTGCAGACTCTGCTGGCAGGCTGCGACGACGAAGCTGCAAAGAGTATGATCGGCCCCCAGAACAGCTACGCGGCGATATCCTGCGTGATCGACCACGAGGGTCAGCGGTATTATATCGACCGGCGCATGTCCTCGGCTGGCTGCACGCTGACCATCAACGGGCGTTATTACCCGGGTAAAACGCCGGTATTTCAGACGGTTTGCGGCAGGGGCGCGCACTTTATGAGCCGCGACCGCCGGGAATTCGTACAGAAATTTGCCTCGGGGCTGTCCGCCGCCCCGGATGCCGGGCCTTTTGATTACGGCGAAGCGGAAAAGAGGCTCGAGGAGCTCGAGTCCCAGCTCATGTCGCTGTCGGACGAGCTCGACAAGTCGCGCCAAAGGCAGACCGAGCTGCTGGAGCTCTCCTCCAGATACGATGCGATCTCCAGGGAGATCACCGGGCTTGACAACCAGATACGTTTTGAGCAGGCATTTTTAAGCGAAGCCGCCAGCATGAACAGGCTCAAGGACAACATGCTTTTCCTGCAAAGGATCGCGCAGCAGGCACAGATACTGAACCGGTATAAAAAATGGCTGCCCGATATCCAAAGGAGCTACGACCAGCTGAAAATGCGCGTCGAATCTCTGCAGCGCATCGAGGGAGAAGCCGAGCGCCCCGCGCCGCCGGAGCCCTATGATGCTCCCCGGCCCGAGCGCGAGCTGCCCGAGGTCATGAAATACGCCGCCGAGATAGACGCGATGGATCCCGATTCCGCCGCCGATTCCGATACCCTTATGGACAATATGCTCAAGGTACAGCTTGACCGCGTAAACGACGAAGTCAAGAACACCTGCAGTCTGCATGTTGCCAGGGAGCGCGGCGGCAGCATCAGCCTTTCAATGCTGCGCTCCATTGACATCGACGAGCTGTCGGAAAACATACGCAGATACCAGGAGGTCAACGAGCACCTCGTGCAGATCAACGGCATGCTGAGCTTCAAGGCATCCAATATAAAGGGTCCGGCCGCCAAGGTGATCTTCGAGGTGTTGGGCATTCTGATGGTGCTGCTGGCGCTTTTATACCAGTTCTCGGCGGAGATAACGGGCGCGGTACCCGCCGTTTCCGGCGTGATGGAGGTACTGGTCTATTACCTGAATTATGTCGGCATCTTTGCGATACACCCGCCGTTCATGCTGCTCGGCGCAGGCGCACTGTTCATAGCGCTTGCGATACTTTCCTGGGTTTTAAAGAGGGGTTCGGTCAAAAGGAAGCTCGAGCGCCAGAATGAAGACATGCTGTCCCAGGCCGAAAGCATTAAAAATGATATTATAAAGGGGCTGAACGGGCTTCCGCTGAAGGATACTTATTTTGACAACATCAACCGCACGATCGAAACGGCGGTCAAGGAACTGACCGACGTCTATCAGAAACAGGCGGTTCTCTGTGAGAAAACGACATTGCAAGCGCCGAACGCACCCGCTTCGCGGGCCGATGAGCTGGCACAGCTGCTGATCGGAGAGACGGCGGACGCAAGGACGAACATACTGGCGCTCAAGAACCTGCTTGACGCCGCAAGACGCGCCGCGGCCGAGCCGGTGCCGGAGCCCGCGCCCGTGCGCGGGGCGGCGGCCGTTGTGCAAAACCCGTCCCAGGAGCTTGCCGCGGCGGCGGCCGAGCTTGCCGAACTGGAGGGCCTGCTCGGGGAAAACCCGCGGGCCGAGGCGCAGCGCTTAAATGAACTGACATCGGGTATCAAAAAGGCGATCTCCATACGGGATAACATCATCAAGAAAACCCCGAACTTCAAGGAGACGGCGGCGCGGTTGTCCGCCCTGTCCGGAAAGGGCTGGCCCTACGGCGAGCAGGAGGTTTCGGCCAGCAGGAGCCGCCACGAGCAATATCTGAAGAGCCGCGCCGAGCTTGCCAGGCGCAGCGCCGAGATCAAGGACGAAATCGATAGGCTGGCCAGCCTGCCTTCGCCGGTGCACATCGACGCCAACATCATGGAGATACAAAACCGTGTCGAGACCGCCGCCGTCAGGCACGATATACAGGTGCTGGCAAAGAGCGTGCTGAGCCCGGATGACGAAGCGCAGCAAAGCAGAATACATGATTTATCGCGCACGGCGTCCAAATACATCGGCATGCTGACAAACGGCGTTGCCGATACCGTCAGCATATCCGCAGGCGGCGTGAGCGCGCAGAGCGAGGCGGCATACGAGGCGGCGTACCTTGCGATCATGGAGAGCGCCGAGCCCGGGATACCGCTGATACTCTCCGGCCCCCTGTATGCAGAGCCCGGCGGACTCGAAGCCGCGAGAGCGGTTTCGGCAAAGAGGCAGACGTTGGTTTTAAAATAGAATTCGTAGGCCCGGCGCAAAACGCCGGGCTTTTTTTGGCTGCGGAAGTGGATAAGCTGGTGAAGCCGTTTCATCTGGAATAGAGTTCATCCTGCACCGGCGATTTATATAAAGGCACGCGCGGCATCTTTCGATGCCGCGCTTTATATTAACCGCCGGGCCCTCGGCGCCGAAGGTGCGGCGGAACAATTTATAATATGCCTGCCGCCGCCCTGCCGTTACCTTGACATTTCAATTACCGGTATTAAAATAAACCATATGAACCACGAAGACTGCATGAAGCGCGCAATCGAATATGCCAGGGCGGCGGCGCTGCACGGCGACGTTCCGGTCGGCGCGGTCATCGTACACGGCGGCAAAATCATCGCATGGGGCGAGAACCGGCGCGAAGCGGACCGCGACAGCTGCGCACACGCGGAAATACTGGCGATTCGCATGGCGGCGGAAGTTCTGGGCGACTGGCGGCTCGATGGCGCAGCGCTCTATGTAACACTGGAGCCGTGCCCGATGTGCGCGGGCGCAATTGCCATGAGCCGCATATCCGAGGTCTATTTCGGCGCGTACGACGGCGAATCGGGCTGCTGCGGATCGCTGTATAATCTTCCTGCGGATGCGCGGCTCGGCACGGATACCAGGGTCTTCGGCGGGCTTATGCGCGAAGAGTGCGCGGCCCTCATCACCGAATTTTTCGAAAGCTTGCGTAAAAAGCCAAGCGTGTATTAATACTTTATGAAAGGTTGATTCCATGAACAACATTTCCGCTCTTTCCCATGCGCCTCGCATGCTCGAATCCCTCGGCTCCGCAGGCGCGTTCCTGACGGTCAGCGTCCCGGTCAGGCTGAACACGATGACGATAGGCTGGGGCTCGGTATCGATCTACTGGGGCAAGCCCGTGTTCATCGCGCCGGTCAGGCATTCAAGGTTTACGCACAGCATCATCGAAGAGGCCGGTGAATTCACCGTCAGCTTCCCCGCCCCCGGCACAATGAAGGAACAGCTTGCCTTCTGCGGCACAAAGTCAGGCCGCGATGTGGATAAATTCAGTGAGTGCGCGCTTCAGACATTGCCGGGCCGCATGGTCGACTGCCCGGTCATAAAGGGCGCAGGACTGCATATCGAGTGCAGGATACGCATGGGCATTGATATGGATATAACCAAAATGGACGCGGGCATCGCGGCGATGTACCGGGACGGCGACGCGCATACGCTCTATTTCGGCGAAATCATCGACTGCTACATGGAGTAACCCGCGTATTTTTCTTTTCATCGCCGCCTCGCCGGTTTCATAAATACTGCCAGTATTGTGAACATTCCGTGTCGTAAATCGTCCGTCTTGCGCTGTTGTGATATAATGATATATCGAAATAAAAATGGATGTGGACAATGCAAAAGCTGAAATCTCTGGTGCTCTGCTCCGTTTTGCTTGTTTCGGGCTGCGCCGCAAACGCCGAACCTGAGATACGGTACAACACGACGAGCACCCCCGGCCAGGCGATAAGCCCCGCGCCTTCGGCCACGCCCGTCCAAACACCCTTCTATGCTGCGGAAATCCGTTCAGCCAACGAGACCGCGGAAGCCTTCAGCAACATTGACAACGGAGGCTTCGCGGCAACCGACGGGCAAAATATATATATCGCTACCGATAAACTGTATATCATGGATATGTACTGCAGGCAAAGCACCGTTCTGCTTGACAGTCCGGATATTTGTTATTTAAACATATACGGGGATTACCTTTATTTTGTCAATGCGGCCGACTACGGCGTTTACCGGCTCACAAAGGACGGGAAGGAATTGCTGAGGCTGCCGGTGACGGGCGCATTCAATCTGGTTGCCGCCGATAACAGCCTGTTCTACCAGAATGCGGTCGGCGAGACCTCGGACAACCTTCTGTACAAATGCGACCTGCTCGGCCGGAACATCGAATGCCTGAACATCACCGCAGGAAACCTCTGCGCGGGGCAAACAGGCCTGTATTTCTCTAACAAAGACGACAACGGTTATCTTTACAAGTACAGCTTTGACGAAAAAGCGGTCGTAAAAGTACGTTCCGACAGCGTGAAACAGATCACCATCGCGGGCGGAAACATCTACTACATTGCGGCAAACGAGAACAATCAGATCATTTCGATCAACTCAACGGGCTCCGGCAGGAAAATCATTGTGGACGAGCCCTGCAGATATTTGAACCACATCGGAACAAGCCTGGTCTTTTCGACCGAAAACTCCGGGGTGATCGAGAAAATATCCGCCGAAGGAAAAGGCCGCGGTATTGTTCTGGCCGCCGAGGAAGCGCATGCATTCAATGTTGCCGGCGACTACATCTTCTTCGAATCGTTCCCGCTGCCCTCGATGGACGCGGTCACCTACAGGATCCGGCCGGACGGCACGGGCCTTTATCCCGATTTCCCGGAGCAGAGTCTTGCACTGATCCATGATTTTGACATTGAAACTATGACGGTTGCACTCGACTATGTGGAATTGCTGACCGGGGACGACGCTGTGCAGGCCTATTCATACGACAGCGGCCTTTCGGATAAAAAGGCGGCGACGATCGTGCAGAATGATTTGAACGGAGTATACCTTCGCAACAAAAGCCCGAAAATACGTGAACTGAGGCTGACAAACTACACCAGCATAACGTTGGTCGCCCGCCAGGACGGCTCGCTTGACATCGCCGGTTATTCGGCCAGCGGCAATGACTTTGCGTCGCTGTACCAGTCCAATTGCGAATTGTGTAAAGACCTGCTGTACTATGTGACGGCGGCCGATGACGAAATCATCAGCATACAGCAGCAGTATAACAGCGATATTGTGAAGTGATCCTTACCGGGGCGTAACTTTGGGACCCTTCGAAATGTCTGCTGCCGCATGCGCCGCCTGTCATTGACGGCATGCGAACAACAGTTCCGGCATGCATGTTGTCTGTATCTCATAACCCAACCATGAATCACCTCCGGTATTATATATATTAAGCTATTAAGCGAATCCGGCGCATCTCTGATATCGTATATGTTTCACGTGAAACAATTCCATGATAAATCAATGCAGTTGCTGTCATGAAACATCTTCCCGAATGCTCTACAATGACAGTGAAAGGATCATGCGTATGAAATGGATCGAGCGGCTTGAAAGCTGCGTAGCGTACATTGAGCAAAACCTGTTCGGCAACATCGATATGGATGTTCTGGCAAGCAAGGCCTGCCTGTCAAAGCTCTACTTCTACAGAATGTTCCTGTATGTAATAGGAGTGCCGATCAGCGAATACATCCGGCGGCGCAGAATGACGGTGGCGGCCAACCGGCTTGTAAACACCGGCTGCAAAGTGATCGATCTGGCGCTTGCCCTCGGGTACTTGTCGCCGGAGGCATTTTCCCGCGCGTTCAAGGGCGTGCACGGCATAGCGCCCGCCGAAGCGGCCTCGGGCAGCCACAGCCTCAAGGCCTATCCGCCGATATCCTTTCAGATTAAAGTCAAAGGAGAAGCCGCAATGAATTACACCATCATAAAAAAGGACGCGTTCCATCTGCTCGGCGTTGTCCGCAGATTCTCAACGAAGGACGGCGAAAGCCTGCGGAAAATACCGGAGTTCTGGGCCGAGTTCAACCGGGAGAGCTGCAGCATGCTTTGGCCCTGTGCCTGCAGGGAGCAGATATTCGGAGCATCCATCAATTATGATCCCAAAAGCGAAGAATTCGACTATGTGATCGGCGTGCCGTTTGAGGGTGAGAAACCCGGGCAATTCGAAATGATACAAATACCGGCCGCGACATGGGCAATCTTTAAAATCACCGGCGCGATGCCGCATGCGCTGCAGAACACGATGCAAAGGATCTACAGCGAATGGCTGCCCGCCACGAACTATGAGCTGGCCGATGCGCCGCATATGGAGCTGTACTACGACGGCGACATCACCGCTGACGATTACAGGAGCGAGATCTGGATGCCTTTACTGGGGCTGCCGTACTGACAACTCCGGCGCGCCGGGGCTGGTCGTGCGCTTATGTGCATTGCTCGCCCAAGCGTCCCGGGGTATCGCGCCCTACACAAGCTGCGCTATGCGCCGCTGACCGGGTACGGGCTGGTCGCAGGCGGAGCATGCTGCCCGTTTAACAGCAATTATCAATCTAATATGCTCCCCCACCGCATGTTCCTGGCCCGTTTATACTCTTCTCCGTCCTTTTTGGTCACAATCTGCGGTTTAACACCGTCCGGCGTACAGAGTTTGAGCTCCACACAGCCTTTCCGTATCTGCGGATGCCGTATCACGATTCCCTTCATGGGCAGCGGCTCATTCCGTGCCATGCACAGCAGCGAGAACTTCTCATCCTCATAGGGCAGTTCGCCGCCCTTGGCTCTTCTGTGCAGCGCCGTGCGCGCAATACGCTGCGAGAAGTGGCACCAGTCGGTTTCATCCAGCGGGCACGCCCTGTCGTGCGGACACGGCGCTATTGTCCTTGCTCCGGCAGACAACAGCTGCTCCCTCGCCTTCATAATATTCAAGTAACCGGCCTTTGTCCCGGGCTCCAGTATCAGCAGTATGCCTTCCGTATGCCGCCACAGCCGCTCCACCAGCTTTTCCCGCTCTTTTTCCGTCAATTCATTCAGCACATAGCAGCATACGGCAAGGCCTGCGGGCTGCACGCTCCACTCTGCGGCTAGATCCGTATCCCGGTACCGGGAAAGCCTGACGGTCTCATGCTGCGAGTAAGCGGCTATGTTTTTTCCGAGCGCCGCCATATTGCGGTCGCGCTCCAGCAGCGTTATCTCCCTGATCCCTGGCCATATCTGCGCTGCGGCCCACATGGCGGTTCCGGGCCCGGCACCGGCGTCGAGCATTGAGGAAGGGGCAAAGCCGGGCATGCGCTGCCGGACCATGTCCATGGCGGCATAAGCTGCCGCATAGGTTGCGGGCATACGGTACGCTATATAGGCGGCGGCGTCTGCCGGAGAGTTGATATGCGGAAGCCTGTTTTGCTGCTTTTCCGCACGGTATCGTTCCGACAGGCTGCTCGCCGCGGCGGAGATACCCGACAGCGGCATGCCCTGCAGTTGCATTTCAATGGCGGTTTTCAGCTGTTGCGGCAATTCCATAGGGTTTCCTCCGGAAGGATTGTTTCACGTGAAACAACTGTATTATATCACGACGGAAGATTCTATTAAATGCGAGCCGCATCCGCTTTCAAAGCTTCGCACTGTATTAATAGCCAAGGTCTTGGCGCGAAAGCAATTTGATAGGGATTCCCCTCCGCCGGAGGGGCAACGCGGCGATGCCGCGTGGGGTGGTCTTTCGGCAGGCTCTGCCTGCTACCAGCCTTGGGCTGCGCCCTACAAAAGATTCTTGCCGCATAAGCGGTTAGAGGGCAAAAACCCGCGTGCTGCCATATAGGGGTGCGGGGCGAGAGCCCCGCGCTGCTCCCCTCCCAATTTATAATAGCAGTAACGACCGGCATGATTGATTTGGGAGGGGGATAAAGGGGGTGGGCGGCAGAAAATTTTTTGTTTCACGTGAAACAATTTTCTTAGCCTGACAGGCCGCATTTTAAGCATTCCGTCCGTCATAAAATAAAATGAAGCGCAAAATCTCTTTCTATTTGCGTATATAAAAAGTATAATATGAATAGATTGATGCCAAGGAGTGATATTTTTTGGGTAAGGTAATTGCCGTCGCCAATCAAAAAGGCGGCGTCGGAAAGACGACAACTTCCATAAATCTTACGGCGTGTCTTGCCGCGATCGGCCGCAATGTGCTGCTGATCGATTTCGACCCGCAAAGCAATTCAACCAGCGGCCTGGGTTTGACGCCCACCGACATGCCTTACAGCATTTATGATGTGCTGATCAATGAGCTGGACATCGCCGATTGCTTTCAGGAGACCAAGATCAAAAACTTAAAGCTCGTGCCTTCCAGCGTCAACCTGTCCGGCGCCGAAGTCGAATTGGTATCGATGATGGCGCGTGAAACGCGGCTGAAAAATGCGCTCGAGCGCATCAAAAATGAATTTGATTACATATTCATAGACTGTCCCCCGTCCCTTGGCCTGATCACCATCAATGCGCTGACCGCCGCAGATACCGTACTCGTTCCGATACAGTGCGAGTATTTTGCGATGGAGGGCCTGTCGCAGCTGGTCAACACCATCCGCATGGTAAAAGCGAACCTGAACCCTTCGCTGAATATCGAGGGCGTTGTGCTGACGATGTACGACTCGAGGACCAATCTTTCCTCGCAGGTCAGGAGCGAGATCAAAAAGCACTTCAAGGAACGCACCTATAACACCGTGGTCCCCAGGAACATCCGCCTGAGCGAAGCGCCGAGCTACGGACTGCCGATCACGCTGTACGACCCGGCCTGTCCCGGCGCGAAGGCATACCACAGCCTTGCGGGCGAATTCCTGTCCATGAACGAAGGTGAAGGACTATGAGCAATCAGAAAAGGGGCCTTGGCCGCGGGCTTGACGCTCTGTTTGACAACAATCCCGAAGTGCCGGTGCATACCGCTTCGCCGGGCAACGGCGCGGTGCAGGTTGCCATCAACGACATCGACCCGAATCCGTACCAGCCGCGCAAGGAGTTCAACCGCGAAAAGCTCGACGAGCTTGCGCAGTCGATCAAGGAGCACGGCCTGATACAGCCCATCCTCGCGACCAAAAGCGGAGCGCGGTATACGCTTGTCGCGGGCGAGCGGCGCTGGCGCGCTGCGCGCATCGCCGGATTGTCGCTGATCCCGGTGATCGTAAAAAACTTTACATCCCGGCAAATGGCCGAAATTGCATTGATCGAGAACCTGCAGAGGGACGACCTGAATCCGATCGAAGAAGCGCGCGGCATCAAGCACCTGATGGATGAGTATTCTCTGACACAGGAAGCCGTTGCATCGCGCCTCGGGAAAAGCCGCCCGGCCGTCACGAACACATTGAGGCTGCTCACGCTTCCGGATGATATCATAGAACAGATTTCTTTGGGCAACATATCTTCCGGGCACGGCCGCGCTCTGGTCGGCATCGAAAACAAAGCCCTGCAAATAAAACTATGCAGCCGCATCATTGAAGAAGGGTTGTCGGTGCGTCAGCTTGAAACTATAGTGAAGGATTCCGAAAACCTCCAGGAGCCGGCCGAAAAGGCAAAGAAACCGGAGCCGCCCGCCGAATTCCGCGAGCTTGCAAAGATGCTTGAGTCGGGCATGGGTTCCAGAGTGCAGATCAGCGGCGACCTCAAATCGGGAAAGATCACCATCCGGTATTCAAGCAGGCAGGAGCTTGAAAATATATACAGCATCGCGAAATCTTTGAGAAAGTAAGGAAGAATGAAAATCAACTTGAAAGCAATCGACATAGCGGCAATGATCGACTTTTCGCTGCTTAAGCCAGACATGACGGACGACGATATCAAAGAGGGTATTGACCTTGCAGCGGCTTACGGCGCGGGCGTTTTGTGCGTCAGGCCCACGGATGTTCCGCTTTGCAGAAAGCGGCTCCCGGCAAAGGGACCGAGGCTTGCTTCGGTGGCGGGCTTCCCGCACGGATGCAGCCCGACGGCGGCCAAGATCGCCGAGGCTCAATATCTGTTGGACAACGGCTGCGATGAAATCGATATGGTATTGAACATCGCCGGGCTGAAATCCGGCGACTTGGACTTTGTGCGCGGCGACATCGCCCCGGTTCTCGAAGCGGTGCGTCAGAGCGGCAAAATACTGAAGGTGATCTTCGAGAACTGTTATCTTACACAGCAGGAAAAACTCGCCGCATGCTCGATCGTATCAGAGCTCGGCGTCGACTTTGCAAAGACATCTACGGGCTTCGGGCCCTCCGGGGCGACGCTCGAGGACATACGGCTGATGCGCGCCAACATAAAGCCCGAAATCGGCATCAAGGCTTCCGGCGGCATCAGGAGCCTGAACAATGTGCTGTCGTGCTATTCGCTTGGCGCGACCCGCATCGGCACATCTGCGCTGAAGGAAATCGTCGAGGAGGCCCGCAGGCTCGAAACGGAGGGTGCGCTGACCGTCAGCATGCTGTACGAGCCCGGGGAGGGATATTAAATATTTCGCGTGAAATCTTAGGGATTTCACGCGAGTTATCTTAAAACACACTCCGGGATTCGTTGCATAGCAACTCATTCTCCCGGAGTGTTTTTCGCTTATATACAGCATCAAATATATATTCACGAGCCCCGCCGGAATGATTCCGCCGGGGCTTTTCTTTATTTATTTGTATATTATCTTCCAATAAATGGTTGACCACTATACAGAATCATTGCACCCTAGCATATATCCGGAATTCCCCTCCCGTAGGGAGGGGCTGGTCGTGCGCCTGCGCGCGCTGCTCGTCCAAGCATCCCGGGTGTCACGGCGAAAGCCGTGACGGGGTGGTCTTTCGCGCGATAAGCCCCACCGGAATGAATCCGCCGAGGATAATATAAGAACACCCGTTCTTATTCCGATATCTTCCCGTCCTCCACATGCAGCACCCTGATATCCGGATAGCGCTTAAAAATCGCGCCGTCAAAGTCGATTGCCGTGATAAATGTCTGTACGCCCGATATGTGCTCCAAAAGCCATTCCCTGCGCTGCGCGTCCAGCTCGCTGAACACATCATCCAACAAAAGCAGCGGGGCCTCCCCTGTCAGCTCCTTCATGATGCCGACCTCGGCAAGCTTCAGGGACAGCGCCGCGGTCCTCTGCTGCCCCTGGGAAGCATAGATCCTGGCTTCCAGACCGTTGATACCGACCATCAGGTCGTCGCGGTGCGGGCCGAACCTCGTCACGCCCTGCCGCAGGTCTCCTTCCCTGCCCTTTTCCAGGACCTCGAGCAGCCTGCTCCTGAGTTCGCCTTCCCCGCCGTCCGCATGGATCGAATCATACTCAATTTCCAGGTTTTCGCGGCCGCCCGTGATGCTGGCATGTACCTCCGCGCATTTTGCCGTCAGCTTATACGCAAAATCCCGGCGCACCGCGATGAGCTTTGCGCCGTACTCCGCAAGGCTTTCATCCCAGACAGGCAGCGTCTCGATGCCGCACTTCGTCTTAAGCAGCGTGTTTCTTTGCAGGAGCGCCTGCTGATAGCTCTGCAGCGCATAAAAATACCCGGGCTCGATCTGCGACAGCGCCATGTCCAGAAAACGCCGCCGCCACGAAGGCCCGTCCTTGACAAGCGACAGATCCTCCGGGGAGAACATGACGCCCGTCATGTTTCCCATCAGCTCGCCGAGCCGCTTTGCCGGGTTGTAATTGATCCGTATCGACTTTTTATTGCTTTGCGAGAGTCCGATTTCAATTTTCCTGCGGCCGTCGTTTCTTCTGCATACGGCTTCCAGATATGCCGCTTCGCAGCCGAATTTGATCAGCTCCCTGTCCCGGAATGTGCGGTGGCTGCGCCCGGCGCAGCAGATGTGTATCGCCTCGAGCGCGTTGGTTTTGCCCTGGGCGTTCCTGCCTAAAAGCACGGTTATATTATCAGACGGCAGCAAGCTGCCGTCTGATAGGTTTCTGAATGATTTGAATGCTATCTTTTCAAGCAACATAATCCTTTTCTATTCCGATTCGCCATCCTGTTTACGAGCCTTGCTGTTTTCTTTTAGAAAGTCATACAGCCCTTCGGGCAGCTGGTCGGGAAGAACATCCAGCAGCGACAGCAGTTCGTCGACGCTGCTCCGCTCCTTCGGCTTTTCCTGCGGGATATCCTGCGGTTTGTCCGTTTTCGTAAAGTCGAGCGCGTTGTTTTCGCTGTCAAACAGCACATAGGCCGGGAGCTTGTCGATGATGTCCTCCTCCGGGAAATCAAGGGCCGCATCCACATCCACCTGGCCGCTTACGGCGCTGTTCTGCAGCGTATGCATTCTGGTGGCCTCCTCGATGCTCTTTGCGAGAGCGTCCAGGTCGGTGTCGCCGCCGCCTGCGGCAAAGTCCGGTTGCGGGCTGTCCTGCAGGCTGCTTACGCCGCCGAAGCTTATGGCTTCCTTTTCTTCTGCGGCATCCTGCTCTCCGGTGTACTCACTCTGCGTGATTTGCGCGGCTTCGGCACTGCCGCATTCCGCTTCGTCCGAGATCAGATCGTAGATCGGGTCCTGCATCGTGCTGATGATTTTTTCCTCGGTAAAGAAAGGCTTGTCATCATCCTGCTCCGAAGCCTCCGGCTCGTTCCAGGCCGGTTCATCCGCCGCAGGCTGCTCCTGCTGTTGATACTCGCCGTATCCGCCCGGAACATCGTTTTCGCCGCCGTACCCTGCGCCGTCAAATTCCGGAACCTCGGGCTCAAAGCCTGCGCTCCATTCCCGGTCGCCCGGGTTTTCCACAGGGCGATCCATCGCATCGTCGTACGCCGCAGCGGCATCGTCTTCGGGTGCGAGCTCGACAAGATCCTCCACGTCGATATTTTCTATATAAATATCGGCTTCGTCCTCCATCACGTAATCCTGTGCAGCGTCCTCGCACCGGTTTGATATCGCGCCGATGTCCGCCTGGTCAAGCGGCTGGTTGTGCCGGATGCAGTAGAGCGCCGCAAGCGCCGCGGCCTGGCCGGTCGCGTAGGCGGCCTTCACCGTGTCCAGCGCGCCCGACAGCTCGCGTTTTGCGCCGATCGATCTGCCGCACAGCAGCAGATTGTTGACGCCCAGCGCAAGCAGCGAACGATACGGTATAGGAATCCTGCCCGCGTTCGTGCCGCAATCGATGATTGTGTCCTCGTATTTGCGCCCCGCCGCGATATCATCGGGCCCCAGTACAAACCTCGCGTCCTGGGTGTAGAAGTCCTCGCTGTACAGCTCGCCCGCTCCGTGTATCAGGAATGCCTCCTTCGAGCCGCCGTCGAACTCCCCGATCAGTCTCATGATGGCGGGAAGCGACTTTCGTATTTCCTCGCCGTCGCCGGTGATCCTTATCAGGTAGAGCCCTCTGTTGATTGTCGGGGAAATTTCCACGCTTACCGAGGCAAGGTTCGCGTTGATGTGCCCGGCCAGCGCCCCGATTCGCTGCCGCACGTCGCTGTGAAGGCCCATGCCACCGGCAAGAACCGTGATCGACTTTGTGGATGTCTCGGGCTTTCTCGGCTTGATCATGCGCAGGAATGCGCTGCCCGACGCATCGATGAATACCTTTGCGCTCAGCGTTCTGTTCCCTTCGGGGCCCGACACATCGACCGATAAAATGCTGCCCATGACGACCTGCGCTCCGTACACATTGTTCTCAAGGCAGAGTTCGATGTCCTGCCCTTCGATGTAACTGAAATACCTGTCGTTCAGCGTCGTCGGATCGATCAGCGCAAAGCCCTGCATGTCGCATATGTCGTTCCGTATTTCGGAGAACAGCTGCGATTCAGGGCCCGGCTTCAGCAGATTCGTCATCGAAGCATAATACGAGCCGCCGATTTGGGAGGTCTTTTCAAGCAGTGCTATTTTCAAACCCTGCTTTTTGAGCGTGCCCGCTGCGGATATACCGGCCGGGCCCGCCCCGATGATAATGATGTCATAATCGAAAACCATAATCTAACAACCTTTGCTAAATTTACTGCGTATATATTCTAACCGGAAGTACCAGGTAAATATACGCATTTCCTTCAAAAGGCGTAATTATGCACGGACTGACATTGGTGTTGAACTTCATCAGTATCTCTTCGTCGTCAATATTCTTCATGACGTCGGATAAATATCTTGCATTGAATGCGATCTGGAGTTCCTTTCCTTCGACGGTGCAGGCAAGCTCCTCGTTCACGCTTCCCATCTCGCTTTTGGAGGACAGGTAGATCATGCCGTCGCGGATATCGAATGTGATCAGGTTGCTGTTTGCTTCGCGCGCAAGCGTCGACGCCCTGTCGATGGACGCCTCGAGCCTGCTTTTGTTGATCGTGACCTGGGTCTGCCAGTCGGCCGGCAGTATCTGGCTGTATTTGATGAACTCGCCTTCGAGCAGCCTTGTGATGACGCGCGTGCCGTCGTTCTCTGCAATCAGGTGCGCGCCCGAAATGTATAGCTTTGTGTTCTGGTCGTTCATCGGAAGTTTTGCGATCTCCGCAAACGAGCTGGAAGGCACGATCGCGCTCTGTTTCCCGTAATCGGCGTCCAGGCCCGTCCGGCAAAGCGCCAGCCGGTAGCCGTCGAGCGCGACAAGCCGGGCTTCCTCGCCGTCGAGCTCCAGCAGAACGCCGGTCAGTATGGGCCTTGACTCGTCGGTCGCGGCGGAGAATATGCTGCGGTTGATCATGTTGCGCAGCCTGTCCTGGCGTACCTGTATTTCGCCTGCCTTTAATACCTCGGGCAGCGACGGAAAATCCTCCGGCGACAATGTATGCAGCGAAGCCTCCGAGCCGTTGGCCTTGATATCGACCATGTTTTCATGGAAGTCAAGCTCAATGCTTCCGGACGGAAGCTTTCTTGCAAACTCGGTGAAGAGCTTTCCCGGAACGACCGAGGTTCCCTTGTCGATGACCTGCGCCGGTATGCTGGTCTCGATCCCTATCGTCATATCGGTGCATACAAGGTGCAGGCTGTCCCCCAGCGCTTCCATATAGATACCCTCAAGAACCGGCATGGTGGTTCTCGTGGAGATCGCCCTGCCTGCAATCGAAATTCCCGAATACAATTGATCCTTGTCGCAGATGATTTTCATACCGTTCACTCCTTTATATGATTGCCCCGATGCCCCCCGGGCGGGCATGTAGTTTATTTATTATTCGTAATTAATAGTAATAAGGGCTGTGGAAAACCTTGATAACCCTTATATTCGGCTTGGCTGCTCGATTTGCGGGCGTTGATAACCCTGTTCATAATTATAGATGTTATCCATATATTTCACAACACACATGATATACACAGGGAACTGCCGCTGCGAACGATATCGGCAGGCGCTCTCCCCCGATCCCCAGGACGGGCGGTGCGGGAATGCTACTCCTCCGTCAGCGACTTGATCATGTCGGCGATCATGAGCCGCAGATCGTTGTTGCTGGCCGTCTCGCCGGTGATCAGCCTGTGCGCGTGCAGCACCGTCGTATGGTCCCTGCCGCCGAACGCGTCTCCGATGCTGGAAAGCGAAAGATCGGTCAGTTCCCTTGACAGGTACATGCAGATCTGGCGCGGGTATGCGACGTCGCGGTTGCGCTTTCTGCCGAGCAGTGCGTCCTTTGAAATGCCGAACCGCGAACATACGATATCCATGATCGTGTCCGGAGTGGCCTTTTTCTTGCTGGTGTTGCGTATGATATCCTTCAGGGCCTCCTGGGCAAGCTCCATGTTGATATCCTGCTTGGTGAGCCTTGAATAGGCGATGACGCGCGTCAGCGCGCCTTCCAGCTCCCGTATGTTGTTCTCGGACTTCGTCGCAATGAGCTCGAGCACCTGCGAATCGATGTTGACCATGTTCTCATTGTCGGCCTTTTTCTTGAGTATCGCAATGCGGGTCTCGAGGTCGGGCGCCTGTATGTCGGCTATGAGCCCCCATTCAAAACGGCTCTTGAGCCGCTCTTCCAGAAGCTCCATGTCCCTCGGGGGCCTGTCCGACGACACGATGATCTGCTTCTGCGCTTCGTAGAGGCTGTTGAATGTGTGGAAAAATTCCTCCTGCGTGCGCTCCTTGCCGGCGATGAACTGTATGTCGTCGATCAGCAGAACATCGACATAGCGGTAACGGCGGCGGAAATTGTCCATCGTGTTGTTTCCGATCGCCGCGATCAGCTGGTTTGTAAACTTCTCGCTCGTGACATATAAAATATTCAGATCCTTGGACTGGTGGCGGACAAAGTGGCCGATCGCCTGCATCAGGTGCGTTTTGCCGAGTCCCACGCCGCCGTACAGGAAAAGCGGGTTGTATGCTTTTGCCGGCGCTTCGGCGACCGCAAGACAGGCCGCGTGCGCAAACCGGTTCGAGCTGCCCACGACAAATGCGTCGAATGTATATTTCGGGTTCAGCATGACCGGCTCGCTGCTTGCAAAATCCGCCGGCGCGCCGTTCTTTTCGAGCGCATCGATTTCGTCCTCCATCAGAAGGACGACTTCGCAAAGCCTTTCGATCACCTGGCTGAATGCGTTTTGTATCAGGGATAAATATGAATTTGCCGATATGAAGTTCCTGTGTAAGATACTCGGCACCCTTAAATAAAGTGTTTCGTTTTCGAATTTAACAGGTGCCAATGGTTTAATCCATGTTTCATAACTCAGTGACTGCACCTGGCTGCGGACCAGCCCCTGGGCAGTAGTCCATTGATCCTGCAATGGTGTCGACATCCGCCTTTTCCCCCGTCTTTTTTATGCTCCAACCCGAATCCATATACCCAAAATAACAGATGTGGCCGGGAACCGTTTCTCTCTGTCGCTGTTCAACTCCGGCCGGATTTATAAACAATGTTGATACATTGCCTGTTCACAATATTAACATGCTTTTCAAGGCATCCCGGACGACCCAATGCCGGCAGCTGTGGATGTTTCCTGTAAAACCAACGGACTTATCCACAGCAGTATTTGCCATACTTGCCATGATTTTTGCTTTTTTGTGGACAATCAATATTTTAACATATGTTCTATTGATATTACAATGCAAAATTTGACGTTTATCCACATACTTGAGCGCCGGTAAAATGCTGGATTGCTTAATTGTGGATAAATTAACCGTATCATACAACATGTAGTATGACGAGTTTAAACATAAGGTATAACCCGATCCGGCAGCCGGAATACGCATCAGAAGGTGTGTTATTTTATCATAAATTTATGCAAAATCATACCCGGTTCAAAACAAAGAGGAAGGCCTTGCCGTTCCGGCTTGTTTGAGCGATAATGAATATGAATTTGCGGCTGGGAGGAAACGATGAAAACGGTCATACTTGACGGCTATACGATCAATCCGGGGGACTTAAGCTGGGACGGGCTGGCTGAAACCGGCAAATACAAGGTTTACGACAGGACCGCCCCGAAGGATGTCATAAAGCGTGCGTCGGGCGCGGATGCGGTGCTCACCAGCAAGGTGCTGATGACGGCCGACGTCATCGCGGCGCTGCCGGAGCTCAAATACATCGGCGTGCTGGCGACCGGGTACAACAATGTCGATCTTGACTATGCCGGGTCGCGCGGCATCACTGTGACGAACATACCGGCCTACAGCACCGAATCGGTCGCGCAGCTCGTATTTGCGATGATCCTTGCGTTCACGAACCGCGTTGAGCACCACAGCGATCTGGTTCTCCGGGGCAAATGGGCCAAAGCCAGGGACTTTTCATTCCGGGCCAGCCCGCTCATTGAGCTTGCCGGAAAAACCGTCGGCATCGTCGGCATGGGTAATATCGGAAACAGGGTCGCTGACATCGCCGGAAGCTTCGGCATGAGGGTGCTCGGCAATTCGCGCACGAAAACAGACCAGAGCCACAGGCCGTATTTTCAGTGGGCCGATTTTAACGAACTCCTCCGGCTGAGCGATTTCGTGTCGCTGAACTGCCCGCTGACCGGGGACAATGTCGGCTTTATCAATTACAACAGCGTAAGCCTGATGAAGAAAACAGCGTTCCTGATCAACGCCGCCCGCGGCGGGCTGGTCGACGAAGCGGGTCTTGCGCGCGCGCTGAACGAGGGCGTCATCGCCGGTGCGGCGCTCGATGTATTGCCGCAGGAGCCGCCGCAAAAGGATAATGTATTATACAGAGCAAAGAATGTCTTGATCACGCCGCACATCGGCTGGGCGACCTATGAAGCCCGCGCGAGGCTTGTCGACATCGCGGTCGGCAATGTCAAGGCGTTTGCGCAGGGCGCGCCGGTCAATACGGTGGTGTAGGCCAGACAGTAAGGGCGACCCTTGCGGTCGCCCGGAAATCAATTCATTTTATAGCTCCTCTCGCCCGTTCCATTCCACGGGAGAGAGGCCGGGAGAGAGGGCTATTCCTCTTCTTCCCCCTCAATCTCCAGCCCCGGCAGCAGCCCCGCCGCATCCGCTTCGGGCAGCTCCTCCATCCGGCGCAGCCGGTTCGAGATCGTGCTGACATTTTTCTGTGCGTCGCCCAACTGGTTGACCGATATCTGCAGGTTCTTGTAGGCCTTGGACAGATTGTCCTGGTGCCGTATCATCGTCGTTTTGACCGCCGACAGCAAGCGCCAGACCTCGTTGGACTTTTTCTGTATCGCAAGGGTTCTGAAACCCATTTGCAGACTGTTAAGGAGCGCGGCCAGCGTGGTCGGCCCGGTGATGGATACGCGGAACTGGTTCTGCATCTGCTCCATCAGCCCCGGCACACGCAGCACTTCTGCAAACAGCCCCTCGACCGGCAGGTACATGACCGCAAAGTTGGTCGAATACGGCGGGTCGATGTATTTCCCGTGTATGTCGGCCGCCTGCTGCCGGATGCGGCCGATCAGCTGCCTGGTATGGTACTCGACGGCCTCGGCGTTGCCCTCGTCCTGCGCCGTGACCAACCTCTGGTAATCCTCGAGCGGGAATTTCGAGTCGATCGGCAGCAATACATCCTGCGTTTCGTCGCCGGGCATCCTGATCGCGAATTCGACGAAGTTCTGCCGGTTCGGGTTGATTTTGCAGTTCTTGACGAACTGTCCCGGATCGAGCATCTGCGACAGCAGCGCGTCCAATTGCACCTCGCCCCAGATACCGCGCGTCTTGATGCCGGAGAACACCTTTTGCAGCGAGCTCATGTCGGTGCGCAGCTCCCGGACCTGCGCAAGGCTCTTGTAGAGCTCGGCCAGCTGGTCGGTGACCTGCTTGAATGACAGCTGCACCCGCTTTTGCAGATTCTCGTTGAGCTGCTCGTCGACCGTTTTCCGCAGCGTGTCCAGCTGCTTTTCGACACGCTCCTCGAGCTTTTGCATGCGCATTTCATTGTCGCGCGTCAGATTGTTGATGCGGTTCGCGACATTTTCAAACAATATCTGCTGCGCCTTTGCGACCTCGGCGAACCGGTCGGCCAACTGCCGTTCGAAATTTTCAAAGCTGGCCGACGACTCCATGCGATTCTTCGCCGCCTGCTCCGACAGCTCCTGCCGGTTCAGCTTCAGCTCGACCGAAAGCTGCGCCTGCGAGCGGTCGCTTTCCTCGCGCACCGCGCGGCGCAGTTCATCTTTTCTGCCGGAAAGCAGCACCAACAGTAGCAGCAGTATGACGAGGCCCAACGCCCCGATGATGATGTAGTCAATCATATTCCTCTCCTATTGCGGCTTCTGCGAGGGCTCCTCGTGCGTTTTGAGCCTCGCATGCACGACAAAGCGCGCATCTTTGAATTCATAGGTGCACGAATACAGCGTCAGCACCACATCGCCGCGCTGCACGTCCACGTCGGTTTCGTACAGGCTTTCTTCCTTGAGCGCGCGCAGATACTGGTACCATTCCTCGTCGCTCTCAAACTCCAGCCGCGTATTGTAGAAGTCGTACCGCTGGTAATACACCGAGAAGATCTCCCACTCCATACTTTGATAGATCGTATCAAATTCAATGGTCGGGTGGTCTTTGAAGAACGACTCGCTTTTATACTTCATGATGTCGTTCAGCATCTTGCCGACGCGCATGTGGTGGCCGTATATGATATAGTGGCCGCGAATTTCATCGATATCGTTGCGGAAATCGAGCGTCATGCAGCCCGCCGTGCGCTTGGCCAGAAAGAAATCATGGTCGAGGTAGAATATATTGTCGTCTCCCTGCATGATCACATGGTTGATGTCGGTGCCGTCGATCTTCAGCCAGCCGACCGTGTCCGGGTTTTGCTCGAGCAGCGCGTAGAATGCGGGCAGCGGCGCGGGCGGCGGGGTCGGCGTGGGCGGCGGCAGGAATGCGCTGGTGACCTTGCGCCTGACGGTTTCGGGCGTCGCGGACGGGCGCGGCGTCGCGGAAGGGTCGTACATGCCGTACACATCGCGCTCGGCTTCCTTCTGGCCGGCAAAATCGGCCTGGCGCCACAGGAGTATTGCGGCGGCGGCGGCCATCAGCAGCAGCGCCGCCCCCAGTATGATGTTGGCTGCAGCCTTCTTTTTCCGGTCCGGCGCGGCGGCGCCGGGCACCGTGCGTTCTTGCTTCTTCATAGATCGGCTCTTATTACTATGTTAACATATTCTATATGCATTTTAAAGAATGGAAGCTGCCGGGGCCCGGGGCGCAATCGGTGGCGTCAAGCGCATAAATGGTGTTATTTATTAATTTTTACTTGTTGAAAATCATATTTTTATATAGCATAATGAAATATACGCCATATAAGGATATTCATTTATCATGAAAGTTAATTTTCAGAGAAGGCTTTTCATACTGGCAAGCGTCATACTGCTGATTCTTACGGGCTGCGGGCTGGCCGTAAATTATTATGTCGTGCGCAACATGATGCTTGAAAAGCTGCACGAAACCGCGGTCGTGGATATGAGCGCATGTTATAAAATATACAGATCGACGCTCGAACAGGCATCCTACCGGGTCGAAGAGATCGCCAAGGACGCCTATTTCCTGGATACCCTTGCCAAGGTAAACAAAGCGGCGCACGGCATCTTCTACGGGCGCGCCGTCGAAGACTATAACAGCATGCTGATGGAATACTACGGCATGGCCGATTATATTGAAAAGATTTATACATTGACCGATTCGTCCATGCTTTTCACCGACTTTGAGACCCAGAAAACAACCGAGATACTCACCGACATCAGGCGGTACGGCGATATCGGTAATCTAGCCGACTTCATCGATACATTCAGCACACAGACGCTCACCATGGGCTTGGACCTGAACCCGTACAACTGCATACTGCTGCCGCTCGACAGAAAGGGGAGCTTCATTGTCGCAAAAATCAATACCGCCGCGTGCCTCGACGATGAGAACGAGATCATCATCAAATCACTGGACGGAACGGTCAAAGCCAGGACCGGCACCGGTACCGGCGATCCCGAGTACGGCGAGGAGATCCTGACCGGCAAGGGCTTCAAGGTCCTAAAGTCGGGCGAAAGGGAAACCTTTTGTTCCTATTACAATCCGCCGGGCAGCAGCGATGTGCTGACGATGCGCCAAGATTTTGCCGGGATGATCGGCGATTTTTATACCGACGCGCTGTTTTGCCTGTATGTCTCGCTCGGCATCTGCGGCGCATGCATACTGATCTATTATGCCTGGTCCAGGAGCATCATGAAGCCGCTCGACAACTTCCGGTATCTGATGGACTCCTCCAGGGACATTTCCACGCTCAACAAGATGGATGTGCTGCGCGCGTTCCCGGCCAGGGGGTACAATTTCCGCGGCAAGCTCTACCGGTACTTCCTCTCTCTTTCGATACCGCTGGCGGTTGTACTGCTGATCGCGATACTCATAACCGGCAACCGTATGTCCGAACAGTCCCAGAAGTATTACCACAGGGTCTTTAAAAACCAGGCCATGATCTCATCGGCGCAGTTCAACTACTGCCAGTGGTATGCCCGGTGCGTGTCCTCGGACACCGGGTTTCGCAACATCATGCAGGAGTACCTGACCAACGAGGCCTCCGAGACGCTGTCGTACGTCGACAAGAGCCGCATGTTCCACAGGCTGTTTTCCCATGCAAGCCCCGGAACGAATGTCGGCAGCATCAGGCTCTACGACTCGTCGGGCCGCGTCGTATACGCAAGCGACGAGGACTACAGCGCACCCGGGTACAAGCTGACGCGTAGCCAGAGCTGGCGGCTGGGCGACGGCATACAGCCGGTATTCGTAACGGGCGTCTACTCCGCGGTCGACGAGACCGGCAGGGAGATCGCGCCCGGGTACATCAGCATCGAGTTTTACGGGCTGTTCAACAAATCAAATGCATTTGAGCTTGCCGGCATACCGGTCGAGACATTTTTATCGGCGCCGGGCGGCATATACGAGATCTACAGGACGGCGGAAACCGCCGTGGACATACCGTCGGTCATTTCGCAAGCGCCGGTGGACGCCAAAAGCTTCTTTGATGTCGCAACCGGCCTCGGCGGCTACCAGGCGTCGGTTTTTCCGATGTCCGGCCCGGGCTGGAAGCTCGTTTACATGCTGCCCTCGCGGTGGATCTTCCAGCTGGTGTCGGTCGACAGCCTTTGGGTCGGCTTTGCGATGCTGGGCGTCGCGCTTCTGGTGTCGGCCGCGGTCGGCCCGCTGGTCACGGAATCGCTGCTTACGCCGATGCGCATGCTGCGTAAAAACATATCATCGCAGAGCATCATGACGCATCTGGATGAAACGCTGTACGGCACAAGCGAATTCAAGCTGCTCGCGCAGAGCTACAACCGCATGCTCGACAGGATCAATGCGTATTCCGAAACGCTGCGCGTACAGGAGGAGCGCAGGCAGCACCTGGAGAACAGGCGGCGGGACGCCGAACTGATCGCGCTGCAGACGCAGATCAACCCGCATTTTTTGTACAACATCTTTACCTCGATCGCGGTGCTGATCAAAAAGGGCTCGAAGGAGGATGCGGTGCAGATGGTCATGGCGACCGGCAACCTGATGCGGCTGGGCGTCTACAAGGGCACGCTCGTCGTGCCGCTGTCGGAGGAGATCGAGCATGTCCGGCAATACATCAAGCTCCAGCAGATACGGCACCGCAACCAGATCGCGGTCGAGTGGGATGTGCCCAGGGATATGCTCTCGCTGCAGGTCGTCAAATTCATATGCCAGCCGCTGATCGAAAACGCGATCGAGCACGGCATGGGCGGGCGCGAGGATCGGCCGATCAGGATCCGCGTGTCGGCGTACCGGGAGAAAAAGGACCTGAGGATCATCGTTGACGACGACGGCGTCGGCATGAAGCCGGAGGAGCTTGCCGCCAGGCAGCAGAGCCTCGATGAGAGGACGCAGTCGCCGCACATGGGATTGTTCAATGTCAATGAAAGGATCAAGCTGAACTGCGGGGATGAATACGGCCTGACGCTGGCGCAGAGCCCGCTCGAGGGACTGCGGGTCATCATCAGGCTGCCCGTCAAGGAGTAAAGGTGGAAAGGTATGTACAAACTGCTCATTGTTGAGGACGAGGCCATCATACGGGACGGCCTGAAGGATATCATCGACTGGCAGGGCATCGGCTTTTCGCTGGCCGGGCTCGCCAGGAACGGGCGCGAGGGACTCGAGATGTTCCGCAAATGCAAGCCCGACGTCGTGATGACCGACATACGGATGCCCGGCATGGACGGGCTCGAGTTGGCGGCGGAAATCAAGAAGCTTTCGCCGTCGGCCAGGGTCGTGCTGCTGTCGGGCTACGACGAATTCTCGTACGCCCGCCAGGGCATCGAGATCGGCGTGTTCGGGTATATCTTAAAGCTCAACATGTATGAGGACATCGAAAAGGTATTCACCGCGCTCAAAAAAGAGCTCGACACGCACAACCTGCGCAAGAAGAAGATGGACAGCCTGGAACTGTTCAGGCTGCAGAACGCGGCGGCGGCGCTGATGGATGCGGGCGCGTCAAAGCACATACCGTCGTTTGATTTTTATTGCGTCGTTGCGGGCCTGTGGCGCGGCATGCTGCCCGATAAGCTGCAGTACTACACATCGGACGGCTTTTGCCTTGCGGTCGGGAGCGGCGGGGTGCTGCGCATACTGCTGGCGCAAAACGGGGACGAGGCCCGGTTCCGCGAAACCGTGCAGTCGGTCGCCGGCCAGGCCAGATGCGCGCTTGAAAACACGCGCGTATGCATCGGCACGATCGAAAAGGACGCCCGGGGCGCGTACGTCTCCAGCCAGAATGCATTGAAGCTGCTCGATATCGCGCTCTCCAATGAGGGCAGGCTGCCGCTTGTGGCCGATTGCGCAACCGACATGGCGCGCTGGCTGACATCGCAGAGCGCCCAGCCCTTTGAATATCTGATGGAGCAATTGAATCTGTGGCGGTTCGACAGCTTCCTTGCTGGCGTCGTGCAGTACTTTGACTGCGCGGTGCAGAACCGCGATCTCCGGCTCTCCGATGCGCGCATGATGGCCCAGCGCCTTGCGCTTGCGATCAGCGACTCGGTGCAGGAAGCCGGCATCGGGCTCGAGGGTTTCAAGGAAAACGCGATCGGCGGCCTAGACGGCGAACTGCTGATCACATCGCTCGCAGACAAGTTCATGAAGCTGGTAAAGCCGATGCTTTCGCGCCTTGAAAAGGTGCACCTGCACCAGGCGGGCGCAGCGATCAACGAGGCCGTCGCGTACATCGACAAGAACTATGCGCTGCCCATCAGCATCGGCGAGGTCGCCGGCAGGGTGCACCTGAGCATACCGTACTTTTCGTCGTGCTTTAAGCGCATCACGGGCCAGAATTATTCGGAGTACCTGAGGGACAAGAGACTCGAAAAGGCAAAGCAGCTGCTGGCCGAAACGGACTTGAAGATTTACCAGATCTCGCACACGGTCGGCTACGGCGACGAGAAGCATTTTTCCAAAATGTTCTCAAAATATGTCGGGTGCAGCCCGCTGAAGTATAAAAAAAACGCCAAGAGTAAATAAACACACCTTTTTCAAAAAAGGAGCCTGTTTAACCGCAGGCCTTGATTCACTATAATGACATTGTGAGGTATAGTTAAGCCATCCAAGGATTTGTCTTCTTCATAACCTTTTCCTTTAGCTGCGGTCTGTCTGTGTTTGTGGCGAACGAGGTATCCTCTTTCTTCACGAAAGAATTTCACAAAAAACGGGCGTCAGACCGCCCTTTTTTTTGTTGATTTTTAGCTATAGAGCTTACTGCTGCGTCAGCGACGCCACCAGGTATTCCTTCACATACGTCCCCTCGTCGATCAGCGAGTTCATCTTTCTCTGGAAGTCAAAATCATTGATCTGGCCGGTCACATACAGCATCAGCGCTTCATCCATGTAATAGCGGTAGGTGGCCATCTTTTCAAGAACGTTCTGGTCGGTCAGCTTGACGCGCGAGCTCAGCTCGTACCGCACCTGGGCCCGGCTCAGATAATCATAGATTTCCTTCTGGATCTCGCCCCTTTTTGCAAGGTTCGGGTCGCTTGAAAGCAGCCGGGGCATCGGGAATATGCCGTCGAGGTCGATGCCGAGCGAATAGAGGCCGGTGTACAGCTGCGCATCGGGAGAGTTGCCCTCCAGATACGAATATGTGCCCTCGTACGGGTTAAAGCTGATATGCGTGCCGATGGCGCCGTACATCGCGTCCATATAGGCGGTCTGATCCGAGTACATCCAATCCTTGAATGTCATCATCGCCCGGTGGTTCGCGCCCGAGGACGCAAACAGCAGCACCCGGTCGATGGCTTTTTCTCCCCGAATCGTCGGCGTTTTCATCCTTTGAGATGTCGGGGACGGAATCACCATGATATCGGCGGCCGGGTCGCTGGCCCTCAGCGCAAGCAGATCGCCGTACACATTGCCGGCTTCGGTCGCATACACCATGGCTTCCCCGCTTATGAACTTGCTGCGCATGTCCTCTGCGGACGCCGTGAACAGATCCTTGTCAAAATAGCCCTTGTTGTAGAAACGGCGCATCTGATTGATGAAATAGCTGATTTCGGTCAGGTGGTCGTTGGTATAGACGAAATAGAAGTAGTCCGCGTTTTCACGCATGATGACGGCATTGTTCTGCAGCTCGTAATCGCCGGCCGGTATGCCGTAGGAATAGCTCAAAAGCTCGCTGACCTGGCTCCAGGTCAGCGCAAGCGGTATCTTGCCCCAGGCTTTGTAGACTTCGCATGCAATCAGCAGCTCATCCCTGGTCTGCACGCTCTCTATGCCCATCATATTCAGCACATCCCTGCGCGCAATCATGATCGTCTCGTTCGCAAAGGCCGTCGAGGGTATGCCCATGATCTGGTTGTCCCTCATGACCGTCTGCCAGTAGGAATCCCCTATGACCATCATGACGTTGGGGCCGTACTGCTGGAGCAGCGTGTCGATCGGGATGCACCACCCCGGCGCGGACAGCAGCGTGTCGCTCGTAGCGCCGAATTCCACCGAGAAGCCGTCGATCTGCTGGCCGGACTGTATGTAAGTATTGGCCTGGTTGATAAAATCACCGGCAGGCACAGGAATGACATTCATATCGATTTTTTGATTGCGTTCGTTTGCGATCCTGTTGATCAGATGCTGCTTGACGATGTCGTTGGCCGTCGCGCTGGCATAGGCGCCGTTGTCCTGCACAAGCACCGTGAAGGTACCCAGATCCTCGAGCTGCGCATCCGGTGCGACGGTTACAATGGCATTATCGCCGCCGCTCTGGTTGTTGCCCTGCTGTTGATTGCCGCACGATGAAAACAAAAACATCGCCGCAGCAAGCGCGATAAGAAGGGTCAGGTATCGTTTCATAGCAGTCATGGGCACCTCCGCAAGGCTGAATCAATCTATCAATATACGGTAATAGGGATACGTGCAATCGCTTAAATATTATAATTTTTATGTTATTAAAAGTCAATGCCGTGTAAATGTTTAACATTTTATACTGCAAATTATAAATACATTGCATATTTTATGGACTTTTATTACGACAGGATATTCACACATTGTTTGATCGAGGGTATATTACTATAAATGAAGATAATATTGTTGAAGTGAGCAAGCATATCAAAGAAGATTACGGCAATGGAAAAGAGTATTACGCTTTTCATGGAAAACCTTTGTTGAATTTGCCAAATAGAATTAATGACAGGCCATCAAGGGAATTTTTAGTTTGGCATAATGAGAATGTATATGTTGGTTGACAGATTCGTGCCGGGCATCCGCCCGGCTAAATAAATACCATAATTTCCCTCTCCCGATGTGGGAGAGGGACTCAGGGTGAGGGTTAACATGGGAGAGGGACTCGGGGTGAGGGTTCATTTGCGGGAGGATTAAGCTTGGTGGTGGTGAAAACAAAACCGGGCACCCGCCCGGCTTAATTAATACCATAATATCCCTCTCCCAATTATGGGAGAGGGATTCAGGGTGAGGGTTAATTTTAGAGAGGAATAAAAGGAGAGGGTTAAAAGCGGCCTACTCCAGCACCGCCCTGATCCTCCGTACCCCGGACGAGCTCGCCTGCTCCTTCTGTATTGTAAACTTCCCGGGATCCCCGGTCCTTGTCGCATGCGGGCCGCCGCAAATCTCCTTCGAGAATCCGGGCACCGTGTACACCCTTACGACATCGCCGTACTTCGAGGAAAAGAGCCCGATCGCGCCGGATTCTTTGGCCTCTTCCACGCTCATCTCGCACATGTCTACCGGCACATCGGCCTTGATCGCCGCATTGACCCAGTCCTCGAGCTCGCGCAGCTCGTCGTCCTCGATCTTGCGTTCAAATGAAAAGTCGAACCGCAGGCGCTCGGCCGTGATATTCGAGCCGCGCTGCTCGACCGTATCGCCGAACTTCTGCCGCAGCGCCGCGTGCAGCAGGTGCGTCGCGGTGTGAAGCTTTGCGGTCGCCTCGGTGTTGTCGGCAAGTCCGCCCTTGAAGCGCTGCTCCGCCCCCTGCGAGGACACCTCGCGGTGCTTTTCAAACGACTGCTCGAACCCGGCAATGTCGACTCCGAGCCCGCGCTCGGCGGCAAGCTCCTGCGTCATCTCGATCGGGAAGCCGAACGTATCATACAGCCGGAATGCGGTCTGCCCGTCGATGATGTCGCCGGCGCCCATGCCGGAAGCCTGCTTTTCAAATTCGGCAAGGCCCTTGTTCAGCGTCTTTGCAAAGCGCGCCTCCTCCTTGTTCAGCTCATCGTGCACGCGCTGCTTGTTCTGCCGCAGCTCCGGATAATGCGCATAGTTCTCGATGATGACCTTCGCGATCTGCCATAAAAAGCCGTCGGGCATTTCGAGCATGCGCCCGTAGCGTACCGCGCGGCGTATGATGCGGCGCAGCACATACCCCTGGTCGATGTTCGACGGCGTTACGCCCCGCTCGTCGCCGAGTATGAATGTCGCGGTTCTTGCGTGGTCGGCCACGACGCGCATCGCGCGCATCGTCGCGGCGTCGCCGTCATACTTCCTGCCGCACAGCTCCTCGATCTTTGCGATGATCGGCTCGAACAAGTCGGTTTCATAGACGCTCTTTTTGCCCTGCAGCACGCCGATGGTGCGCTCGAGGCCCATGCCGGTGTCGACGTTTTTCTGCTTCAGCGGCTCGAATGTTCCTTCGGCGGTCTTGTTGTACTGCATGAACACGTCGTTCCAGATTTCAAGATACCTGCCGCACGAGCACGCGGGCGAGCATTCGGGCGAGCACGGCTCCTTGTCGGTGATGTAGAACATCTCGGTGTCCGGGCCGCACGGGCCGGTCTTTCCGGCCGGGCCCCACCAGTTGTGCTTTTTGCCGAGGTAGAAGATCTTCTCCTCCGGCATGCCGCAGTCCATCCAGATCTGCGCCGACTCGGTGTCGCGCGGCGCGTCGCCGTCGCCCGCGAACACCGTCACGGCCAGCCTTTCGACCGGCAGTCCGAGGTATTCGGGCGAGGTCAGAAACTCATAGCTGAACCCGATCGCTTCCTTTTTGAAATAATCGCCGAGCGACCAGTTGCCGAGCATTTCGAAGAATGTCAGGTGCGATGCGTCGCCGACCTCGTCGATGTCGCCGGTGCGAATGCACTTCTGCACATCGCACAGCCTTGTTCCGGCCGGGTGCTTTTCGCCCAGCAGATACGGCACCAGCGGGTGCATGCCGGCCGTTGTGAACAGCACGGTCGGGTCGTTCTCCGGTATCAGCGATGCCGACGGTATCAGCGCGTGCCCGTGCTTTTCAAAGAAGCTCAAATACTTTTCTCTCAATTCATTGGCTTTGATCATATCCATGTTCCTTTCCGGTTTACTAACAAAAAAGCCGCCTCGTCTTGGGACGAAGCGGCTCGTGGTACCACCCAATTTTCCGCGGTAATCCGCGGCTTATTCCGCGCTTGGTAAGGGGCGCGTTCCCGGGGCTTTCACCCTCGAAGCTCTGCGGGCGGCGCAGGCGAAAGACCGCTTTGCCGGCTTCCACCTGCCCCGGCTCTCTCGTAAAGCCAATCCATCAGCCATGACCCGTGTCATTGCCTGGGATTTATTATAGCAATGCCCGGCTGATCTGTCAATTGCAGTGCAGGATCAGATCAGTCCGGGGCCGTTATCGAAATATATTCCGTTTCTTGCGGACGAGTCTTTGTCAAACAGTATTTCGCTTGCGTCGGCTTTAAAATCTTCATTGCGTGCCGACGGTTCGATGCATCCGCCCTCTGCGGTAAACCATTTTTCGCAGGAGTATTCCCTGCCGCTGCGCTCCTGTATGATGTCCACGCGGACTACCGGCGGCATGGTGTACATGACATGGCATACGACGGATTTCAGCGAGAACTCCCCGTCGTCGGACAGGCTGTCGTAAACGGGCGCAAACCCCCTTATGTTCCGGAAATAACCGCTCTTGTAACCGGCCGTCAGATTGCCGTCGTCCCAGATCCATACAAACCGGCCGCAGGGGTATTCCTTCCGGAACCGCCTGGCGTTGCTGATGTGCGCCTTCGCGTTTGCGATATAGCGGAACATGCTGCCGGCACGGTAGACTGCGTTTTGAAATGAGACGCTCAGTAAGGTTCCAACATGGACATGTTTGTGATTCATCGCTGATCCCCCACCCCCAACCGGTATCATACGCTTCAAAGGCTCTGAGGTCAACCGAAAAAATACATTCATATCCGTATGCAATTAAATAGATTCAGCGAGTCTCTGCGCCGCGCCGGAGGGCTGCCCGCACAGGCCCATCAGTCCTTTTTATTCTTGCTGCGCGTCAGCGCCAGCGTACCGAAGCCCGATATGACCGCCATATAGTACCCGAAATCATACCACCAGCCGGTGTTGTTGACTTCATAGATCGTAATATTGTCTTTAAACAGCGATATGACAAGCGACACCGGCGCAAGCCAGCCGTGCCAGATGCCCCATAAGAAGTTGGCGGGGCTGCCGGCGCTCGCCCTGCCGTCGCCGGGTATGCAGCCCGAAAACAACAGTGCCGACAGCAGAACCAGTGCCGCTAACAAAATGATTTTCTTTTTCATAAGAAACTCCTTGATTTTTTAGTTCAATTTTATACCATTGCTTACAGTCTATCCATATATTTGTATAGAATATTCATGATAAGCTTTAAACAGTCGGCCGGTTTGCGTTATTTATCGATTGGCCCATAATATGATTGATATTCATTCAGTCCGCCATATATAATGTTATTATAGACTATAATTATTTTAGGGAGGTCATATCATGTCTGCGCAAAAAAGCACAACCCCCAAATGGGTGGCCTATATCGTAGGATGGATCACCGGACTCATACTTTTGGCTACCGAAAAACAGGACGAGGATCTCCGCTGGCATGCCGCCAATTCCACAGCCATTTTCGGCGGCTTAACGGTACTGGAGATCGTGATGAGCTTGCTCGTCAGAATACCGGTGCTGGGATGGCTCTTCATCGTGATCAACTCGCTGGTGGGTCTTGCGGCATTTGTACTCTGGATACTGCTGATGGTCAAGGCCGGCAACGGCGAGAGGATCCGCATACCGTTCCTGACCGACTTTGCGGAAAAGAATCTGCTGAATCTGTTCAAGTAAAAAGACCTTACTTATCCCTTTTGGCCGGCTGTGCTTCAAACAGGCTGCCGGTGTGTATCACAAAAGAAAAAGCCGCCGCCATCAACCATGGCCGCGGCTTTTAAATTGTATTTTCCGGCCGGGCTATTGAATGTACATGTTGTACGCCGTCTTGTCCTCGCTTGAAAATGCGCAGGACTGATAAAAGCCGTGCACCGCTTCATCCTTTGACGACGTCATCAGCATGATTTTATAACAGCCGATGCTCCGGGCGATATCGACGGCCCGCTCGAGCACGGCTCTGCCGAAGCCCCTGCGGCGCGAATCCCTGTGCGTGATGACATTTTCGATCAGGGCATAGGGCCGTGCGCCTCTGGTCAGGTTCGGTATGATATTCAGTACGCAGCTTGATACGAGTTTCTGATTTTCGAACAATCCGAGTACTTTGATTAGATCATTTTGCTGAATTTTTCTCCAGGCGCTCATGATCGTAAAGTCATCAGCCGGCGCGTCGTCAGGATGCAGCTGCGCATAAAGCCTGAGCAGCGCGGGCAGGTCATGGTCGGTTAATGGTCTGATATCAATGTCCAATATGGTATCTCCTCCGAATAATCGTTGCATGGTTCTCTCGACATTCAGATATTTAAACATCAATATTACGCCATGTCAATATCATAACATTATTTTACTTATTGTTATAATCTGGGGAAATTATCCTCTGCAGCCATGAGCGCGGCCTTACAACGGCTGTAAAGCCGGAATGTCCCGCAAAAATTTCTGCAGGACATCGTGCGCTTTGGTAAGATACACCGTTCTATTTGATGATGGCGGCCAGATCGTTCAATGATGAGAATGTCAGGTCGGGCTGTACATTGTGCCTCATATGCTGGTAGCGGTTGATCCAGGCCGACCGCATGCCCTGGCGCATGGCCGGCTCGATATCAAATGTCAGAGAATCGCCGACCATCAGTATCTCCTGCGGCTTTATATTCAGCGTGTCGGCGGCGTGCAGGAAGATCGCCGGGTGCGGCTTATAGTGCAGGCAGTCCTGGCTGGTTGCGATCAGTTCCACATCGATGCGCGCATAATCCATCGCATCCTTCAGGTCGCTGTTGTCGGCGTTTGCGATGATGCACACCGGCAGCGGCACGCGCATCAAAAAGAAAAGCGTGTCCGGAAAGACCGAAGGCTGCGTCAGCGATGCAAAGAGCTCCGCGGACAAGTCGAGCGGATTTTCCGCGCACTCGAACTCCTGCACAAGCTGCCTTAAGGCCGAGGACTCCAGATCGCGTATCGTCCTGAAGTTTTCATTTTGGTACACCTGTGTCGAATCCCTCATGATCTGCGACCAGCGCTGTCCGACGTCCGCCGGCGAAGAGGGCGCAAGCCTCCGCGAGGTCGCGCTGATTTTCCGGCATATTTCCTTTATCTCCGGCGCATTGTCGCGTACAAGCGTACCATAGAAATCAAGAAGCAATGCTTTGATGGGCATAAGAATCCCTCTTCCTTACCTGAATGATTAAAATATGATATGGAGCAAAAACCGATCCATAAGCACCAGCAAACCCAGCAGGCCGACATAGACCGAAAACACCCACAGCTTTCCCGTTCTGACGATACGGAGCATCCACCTGAGCGCGATGTAGCCTGATACGGCGGCAAAAACTATGCCGAGCAGTATGCATATGCCCGAATCCCCGCCCGTCCGGCCGAGATCGAGTATGTCCTTTGTCTGATACACCAGCGAGCCCAGTATCGCCGGAATGCTCATCAAAAAGGAAAAGCGCGTCACGGCGTCGCGGTTTGCGCGAGCGGCCAGGCCCCCGCATATCGTGGAGCCCGAGCGCGAGACGCCGGGCAGTATCGCAACAGCCTGCATGATACCCATTATTACCGATTGAGGGTATTTCATGTCGTTCAGTGCTTCGCTCTGCTCAGCGGGCTTGATTCTGCCCGCGATCAGCAGTATCGCGGCCGTCAGCAGAAAGCCCCAGCCGAGGTATGCGCCGCCGAAGGCCGTCTCGATAAAGTCGCCGAAAGCAAGCGTCGCTATGACGGCCGGAACGGTCGCGATGATCAGCAGCAGGGTTGTTTTTTGAAAGGGCTTTTTGAACAAGGGTCCTATGTCCTGCCGCAATGCGATGAATACGGCGATCAGGGTTCCCGCGTGCAGCAGCGTGTCAAACAACAGATGGCTGCCGGTCAGTCCGAATATGTTCTGAAAGAGCACCAGATGCCCCGATGAAGATATCGGGAGGAATTCGCCCAAACCCTGCACAATACCCAGAATTATGGCCTGCCACCATGTCATGTTATGTACCCCGCTGTCTACGATTGTGAGTCCGATCCATACGGTTACCATTGTATCACAGAGGGGAAATAAATGAAAAGAGCAACATTGAATTCACGCCGATAAGGGTCTCTTTGTATACTCGAATCTGTCTATA
>Ga0123334_1000047_pt1 | contig 142936 bp, 125 predicted proteins | sample BiotimSIPDNA_FD_89706 | JGI IMG/M metagenome (GOLD analysis project Ga0123334, IMG submission 89706) | Anaerobic biogas reactor microbial communites from Washington, USA - Biogas_R1 time_0 SIP DNA | ecosystem: Engineered > Bioreactor > Anaerobic > Unclassified | place: Washington, USA...
AGTGCTCTGCTGCAATATGCTACCAAAGCATCAATGCTGGAGGGCTTTGACGGTGAATTGTTTGCCCGTTTTGTGGAGAGGGTTCTTGTTTATTCACGAGCGGAAATTGGATTCGAACTAAAATGCGGCATTACGCTAAAAGAAAGGTTGGTGGGATAAATGAGCCATATACCATTTGGCTACCGTATTGAAAACGGAAAGGCCGTAATTGATAAAGAGGCTGCAGAACAGATTAAAACATTATTTCAATCTTACCTGAGCGGCGATTCCTTGGCTACGGCCGCAAAGAAAGCAGGTATTAAAGCTTTCCATTCCGGTATCGGAAGAATGCTACGAAATACCCGATACCTCGGTGATGAGTTTTATCCGCCGATTATTGACAACGACACTTTCAATACTGCCGAAGCAGAACGAATTATGCGGGCGGAAAGACTCGGCCGTACCAAAAAGTTTATACAAGAAAAAGAGGCCGTCTATCCCACCGCGTTTCATATGAATGAAGAAACGCGGCGGTTCGACGACCCGTTTGAGCAGGCGGAGTATGCCTACAGCCTGATAGAAAGCGAGGAGCCATAAAAATGGATGAAAAAATGACGATAACACTGCTTCCAGCAAGGAAAAAAGCCGGTTCGGCAAAGAGTGACGAAGAGAACCCGAAACTCCGTGTGGCGGCCTATTGCCGTGTTTCCACCGACAGCGACGAGCAGGAAACCAGTTATGATGCGCAAATTACTCATTATACCAACTACATTAACAGTCACCCGGACTGGACGCTTGCAGGCATTTACGCGGACGATGGCATCTCAGGCACCAACACCAAAAAGCGTGAAGAATTCAACCGAATGATTGACGATTGCATGGCGGGTAAAATTGACAAGGTGATTACCAAGTCAATAAGCCGATTCGCACGGAACACGCTGGATTGCTTGAAATATATCCGTCAGTTAAAAGAAAAGAACATTCCCGTGTATTTTGAAAAGGAAAATATAGACACCATGGATTCAAAGGGTGAAGTCCTACTGACGATTATGGCATCCCTCGCCCAACAGGAAAGTCAGTCTTTGAGTCAAAATGTGAAGCTGGGATTACAATATCGCTACCAACAGGGTGAAATTCAGGTCAACTGCGCCCGCTTCCTCGGCTATGCCAAGGACGAAAATAAGCGTCTGGTGGTTGTACCCGAGGAGGCAGCAATCATCAAACGCATTTACCGAGAATACCTTGAGGGTGCCAGTATGATAAAAATCGCCCGCGGGCTGGAAGCGGACGGCATCCTGAATGGCGCGGGCAAGGAACGCTGGCATACCAGCAATATCAGCCAGATTTTGCGGAATGAAAAATACATCGGCGACGCCCTTTTGCAAAAGACATATACCACAGACTTTCTCACGAAAACTCGGGTGAAAAACAACGGCATCGTTCCCCAATATTACGTGGAAAACAGCCACGAAGCCATAATTCCGCGCGAGGTTTTCATGCAGGCGCAGGAGGAACTTGTCCGCCGCCGAGTCGTCCACACCAGCCCAAACGGGAAAAACCGGGTGTTCAGCAGCAGCCACTGCCTATCGAATCTCGTGTTCTGCGGCACCTGCGGGGAAATTTACCGCCGGATTCACTGGTACAACCGGGGCAAAAAGTCCATCGTCTGGCGGTGCGTCAGCCGTTTGGAAAACACCGGGCTGTTCTGCGACGCCCGCACGGTTCCTGAAAACCAAATCGAGCAGGTTTTAGTTACCGCCATCAACCAAACGCTGTGCGATAAGAGCAGCTTTCTTGCCACGCTTCAAAGCAACATTGAAACCGTCCTATGCCACGGGAACGACAAAGCCCTTACCGACATCGACAAGCGGCTTGCCGAACTGCAAGCGGAGCTTCTAAAGCTGGCAAGCGCCAAAGCCGACTACGCGGGGATTGGTGATGAGATTTACCGCCTGCGGGATGAAAAGCAAAAATTGATGGTTGAAAACGTAAACCGCGACGAGCTGAAAAACAGGATTGCCGACATGGGCGCTTTCCTGAAGGAACAGCCTACCGCCCTGACGGAATACGACGAAGCCCTCGTCCGCAGGCTGATCGAAAAAGTCACCGTCTATGAGGACAAATTCACCGTGGAATTCAAGTCTGGCGTGACGGTTCATGTGGATGAATAAGGTCAAAATGAGCAAGGCATTCTGCGCAATGGTGCAGGGTATCTTGTTTTTAGCTTGATATTCTAATTATTGCTTTTTGGCACCAAGTGAATAACACATCAAATGCATAATAAAAATCATATTCCTTGTTATCTTTCAACTTTATCGCCATTTCCATTACTGTTTTATCTTCATCTGTAAGATGATTCATAAGTTCTTGTTTTGTGGTGATAAAGGTTCCGCTTTTTATATAATACATATTTTGAAGGATAAAAAACACTGATTTATAAGTAAGTGGTAACCGAGAAATGTTTTTTTCGCTATCGGAGTGAATATACCGATGACATAGTTCATGAAACAGGTTACCCAAACTGAGTTTTATAAAATTCTTCTCATCTTCAACCGTATAAGTAGGAACCAAATCTGCAAGTTTTCCGTACAAATCCTTTGTTGTGTATAAAAGTTGACATACTTCAAGTGGATTCCAGTTTGCCATTTCCGATTTACCACAAATAAATCCACATGATTTTTCAAAATATCCAATAGATATAAGAATCTTTTTGTAATCATCCAAGTCATGGATGGTCATCTCGTCAATGATTACCATGATATCAATATCACTATTTACATTGGCTTCGTTTCTAAGATAGCTACCCTGTAAACCGACATAAAGAAGTCTTTTTTCAAATTTATTATTTAATGATGTTAACAGATCATTTAAATACTTTTCTAATCCAAACATTCAGGATCACCTGCCTCTTCGTTTCCAAGGTAGGCCCGATATGGTTTGCCTTCATAATAATTCATTATTTGACGCCTGAGCTTTGACGGGTATAAAGGTTGAATATTAAGCGTTGATATGTCTAACCAGTCATAACCTATCTGGTTTGTGTCCCCGTGAAGTGCGGCATTTGGAATGTCACCGATATATTCGCAAAGAAAGATCAAATCTATTCTGTGAAACCTCTCTCCATGTAATCCTTCAATTACAAAGAGTAGTTCCTTACATTCTGTAAGAATGCCCACTTCCTCTGCAACTTCACGACAAACCGCAGAAGGTAATAACTCTTCCGCGTCCTGGCCGCCGCCAGGCATGATATACCATTCACCTTCGGAATCCTTCAATTTTATCGCTAACATCTTCCCATCCTGAATGATAAGACCCTTGGCGGAATTTCGTATGTTTCTTTCCATATATATCACCTCGCTAATCATGAATAATTTCGTTATCAATGTAGATTTTTCACTACAAATCAAACCGGTTTCTTGTCAACATCTATCCCGTTCACACAACCCCGCCAAAATCAAAAAACATCTATCTCGTTCACTCGCCAAGCCTAAAAACACCCTGACATCTAACCTGTACACTCGCCGAGTGTCAACAACTAAATCGTCCACTCGCGCCCGAAATCTGCCCCTTAGACTTGTTCCCTCGGAGCGATATTTTTACGATTTGAGCACATCGAATTTTTACTCTCAAATCTCGAAAAGCCCTTATATACTGGGCTTTTCGCACACTCACTTCTCCACCCTTGACATCAATACTACGCACTCCGCGGTAGGACGATGCCGATCAGACTTCGCTTCCACTCGTCTTCTCGGGCGTCCCTCGCATGGTCAGTTGTTCTGCTCTCGTCGTCTCTTCGTTCCTAGACAGCAAGGCAACTGACTCCGCGGTAGGACGATGCCGATCAGACTTCGCTTCCACTCGTCTTCTCGGGCGTCCCTCGCATGGTCAGTTGTTCTGCTCTCGTCGTCTCTTCGTTCCTAGACAGCAAGGCAACTGACTCAACGTGTGCGGTATGGGGGAAAAGGTCGATTGGTTGCACTCGGGTGACCTGGTATCCGTTCCGGGTCAGAATAGCCAGGTCGCGGGCAAGAGTGCCGGTGTGGCAGGAAACATACACTAAGCGGGATGGCTTAGTGTGGACAATGGCAGTAAGGACTTCCGGGGCCACGCCTTTTCTCGGCGGATCCACTATTAGCAAGTCTGCCTTTCCCTGCTGACGATATAATTTCTCCACGTTACCGACTATGAATTCCACGTTATTTATTCTGTTCCGGGCCGCATTGTTTCTGGCATCGGCAATCGAAGCCGGATTTAATTCGATTCCCACCACCTTGGATGCATACCGGGCCACAGGAAGAGACATGGTTCCTATGCCGCAATAAGCATCAACGACCCGGTCGTATGATTGTACATCACCGAATTCCAGGACTTTCCGGATCAGCACTTCGGCCATGGCAGTATTGACCTGAAAAAAAGCGGCGGGTGAGATGGTAAAATCCAAGCCGGCAAGCCTTTCGGTAATAAAGCCCGGGCCATGCCAAATATCGACTTTCGACTTCGGGCCAATAGTGGCTACCGTGGCGATCTCTGAAAAATCAGAGCAAACTCTTTCCATCAGCCATTTCCCCTGGCTTTTGGGGATGGGTCGATGATCCGTTGTTAGTATCAGCATAATCTTCCGGTTAGCCTGGGACTGACGAATAGTCACTCCGGTTACCATCTGGAAGTATTCCTCTTTCTCCGCCAATGCTTTTGCCAGGGTCAGCAAGATATGGCCCCATAATGGGGGTATAAGGCAGCATTCTCCCACCGATACAACTGAATGAGAAGCCTGCTGATAAAAGCCAATCTCAGGCGGATAAAAACTCACATGAAAGGATGCCTTATTCCGATAGTTCCAGGGTTTATCCATTCCGATGGTTGGCGAAACCTGAATTCCGGCCAAGCCCCCTATTCTGGTCAAGGCATCATATACCAGCTGGCGCTTCCAGCGAAGCTGAGCCTGATAATCCATAGCCTGAAAATCACAGCCGCCACAGCCGGACGCAGTACAGCAATATTCATTAATCCGGTCAGGAGAGGGCTTAATAACATTGATCAGGCGCGCCTGATTAAAGCGGCGCGCCTGTTTTACTATCTCTATTTCCGCCAAATCTCCCGGTACGGCAGCAGGCACAAAATACACCAGGCCATCATGCCTCCCTACCCCTTCCCCCTTGTGATTCAAACCCGTGATTTCCAAAAGCAAATCTATTCCCCCATCCGGCGTTACTCCTGCGGATTAATTCTTTATCTTGGTCTTAATATAATAGCTGGTTTTAGAGTTCCCTATTTTCCGGCGTTGAAAATCGAATTGCTTTAAGGATTCAACTAAAGAAGATAATTTGGAGTGTCCATAGTTTCTGGTATCGAAATCAGGGAAACGCCGACTCAGTTTGTTCCCTACTACTGCCAGATTGGCCCATCCGTCTTCATCTGAGCTTTCCGTAATTATGCCCTTAATGGATTTTATCAGTTCCTCCTTGCTTTCCAGACCTTCTTTTATACTCTTTTGTTTCTCGTTTTTCTCTCCTGCCGGAGATTCTGCTTGACTTTCCGGGTCTTGGGCCAGAACCTCCAGATATTTAAACTTTTCACAGGCAGCGATAAATGGCTTAGGAGTTTTCTTCTCACCCATGCCAACAACATACATACCCGCTTCCCTCAAGCGGGCTGCCAGCCGAGTAAAATCGCTGTCACTGGATACTATACAAAAGCCATCCACATTGCTGGAGTAAAGAATATCCATAGCATCAATGATCAAAGCCGAGTCGGTGGCATTCTTTCCGGCGGTATAGCTGTACTGCTGGATAGGAGTTATGGAGAAGTCAAGTAAAACCGACTTCCAGGAGGCCAGTTGGGGTTTGGTCCAATCCCCATAGATTCTTTTGTAGGTTGGAGTTCCATGATTTGAAATCTCGTCGAAAATATGTTTTATATATTTATCTGAAACGTTATCCGCATCTATCAGAACAGCAATCATTTTATCATTTTCCATGTAATCTCTCCCTTAATCTATTAATCTGTGTTATTGATTCAGAAAGCCAACGCTAAGAACACGGAGTTGGAAAAACCCAAGCTATATGCCGGTTATGCAGGTGTGCGATTAATAATATGCTCTCATATTCGATGCTTCACTATAACGGGACATATTCATGATCCGCTCAACATCTATCGTACCATCACGTACCATTCTTATAAACAGGTTGGCCAGCAAAGGATCGAATTGCTTTCCCCGCCCCTTTTCAATCTCGTTAAGAGCTATGCCCACATTCAGGCTAAGCCTGTACGGACGATTGGAGGTCATAGCATCGAAGGCATCCGCTATAGCCAAGCATCTCCCTGACAAAGGAATGTTCTCTCCGGCCAAGCCTCGGGGATAACCCTTTCCATCCCATCTTTCATGGTGAGCAAGAACAGCCGGTATTACATAATTCAGGGATGGTAAATGCTTAATAATCGTAATAGACATTTCAACATGCCGGTTCACTATATCACGTTCTTCATCACATAAAATGCCGGTTTTCGTAAGAATATTTTCCGGAATGCCTATTTTCCCAACATCATGTAATAAAGCCGCATCCCGGATCATGGATATGTGAGACTTGTCCAGGCCTACTCCACTGGCCATAATAGTCACATAGTCCGCAACTCTTTGCGAATGGCCAAAAGTATAATGATCCTTGGCATCAATAGCAGCGGTTAAGGCATATATTGTAGCGGCATTAGCTGATTTTTCGACTATTTTGCTGCTGCCCAGATGTTGTGAATCATTATCACTCTCCACACTGGGAGTATAAACCACAGTTTGATTCTTGCCGTTGTTTTTTGCAACATATATGGCCAGATCGGCCCGCTTCAGCAGCTCCAAAGCGTTAGAAGCCACATGAGGGTATGTACAGACACCTACGCTGGCCGTGAGAAATCTTTGGGTAACATCGTTCATATTAAAGAATCTTTTTTGAATTTCGATCCTGATCTTTTCGGCCACCTGATAAGCTCGATGAGTATCATGATTAGGCAGAAGAACAGCGAATTCCTCCCCGCTGTACCGACAGACGATCCCATTCGCCCCGACAATACCCTTTATTATTGCAGCAACCTCAATCAAAGCCTTGTCCCCTTCATACTGGCCATATAAGTCATTGAACAGCTTAAACAAGTCTAAATCGATCATAAGCAGGGAAAGCTCTGCAGAACCAAGACTCTCCACCTGCTCAGCCAGAGCCTTATGAAAGTACCGGTGGTTATAAACCTGGGTCAGGCTATCAGTTATCGCTTCTGATTGGGCTTGGGCAAAAAGTCTGGCATTATCAATCGCCACCGCACTGGATGTTCCCAGATAGGTCAGCAAATCCAGATCATCAAGCATATAGGCGGTATTATCTTTTTTTCGAGTTAGCATCAGCATTCCGATTAAGCTGTATCTGCTCTTAATGGGAATGATAACATCAACATTCAAGTCACTGATCTCTTTCCGTTCTTTCTCCCACATGGCTTTGAACAGATTCTGAGAATGCATCTCACTCCTGGAAAGACCGGCATCATTATTCATGAACCATTTAACTATGGGATTCTCTGCCTGAATTTGAAAATCAGGCTTAAATAATTGGGAGGAAGTAGCGAAAACCGAATAGTTTTCTTTATTCTTATCTTTCAGCATTATCAGAACATCCTTGGGATGAAGTGCATACTGAACTGCTTCAACAAGATTCTTGGCTATAATATCCAGATCCAAATTGTTGGAAATGCTGACACTGAAGTCTCTCAATGCCTGACGTCGCGCATAATCAGTTTTGTAAAAGAACCTATCCACCATACTGCCGCTGAGTCGATATAAAGGCTGAAAAACTATGGCTATCAGCAGAGCCAGGAAAATAGTTAAAAATGGAGTGGCGGAAGCTTGAGCGCCCCAATATTTTTCTGCATTAATAACAACCATGACGTAACCGGTTGTGATCATTAAAGCTAGAATTGAGTAAATTATAGCCCTGGTTGCCATAAAACGTAATTCCAGCATTCGGTTTTTAAAAATGGCTATGGTAATAAGAATAGCATTAATGAAACACCCCAGAATATCTACCGGATATTTGCCAACGGCCGGAATAAAATTTAAAAACACCCCTATGGCCATTATTAATGCTCCTATGGCAACGAGGCGGATCTGACCCTCTTTTGAATTGCCTTGTTCATCAGAATGTTTTTTGGCAATAACCAAAATGGCAGTAACCATAGTGAACATCAGCAAATACATGGGCAAAGCCAAAGGTCCAAGAGTATAATGAAAATCAACCGCCAGATATTGATAACCATTTATCATTATTTCATTTTTCACAACTTCGACTTTAGTTATTGCCAGACCCATGAAATTTATGGTCAGGGCTACAGCGGCCAGAAATGACCATTGTATTGCTTTGGATAATTGAAATGCACCCGCGAAATTAACAACAAAAATGTAAAGAGAAAAAGTAACAAAGACCATTCCCGCAACCATCATTCTGTTCCAAAAGAGCCCTCCCGGATACACTTCCATTTTCATTAACAATGATGATGCGGTCCAAATAATTAACGCACCCAATACAGACATAAAAAGTTTTATATGCTTGTCTTTTTGGGACATGGAAAAAAAGAGCATCAACATGCAATAACTGAATAATGCTACTATGGGTACCATCCAGAAGAATGCTTGCGATAAAAGCATTAAGACACCTCTTCTTTATTTCCACTCCGCATGAATTTCAATATTTCTATAACATCAAAATGTGATGGATTCATTCTTCTTATCCTGGAACCGAATGTCTTATAGTACCGTTCTAATGTACCTGTCGGCATAATTGATATTTCCAGTGGATCGATTCCCAGCAATGATTTCAGGTTTTGGAAATCGGGGTCAATATAACGAAAATATATGGAAAGGTGCTCTTTAATGATTTCCTTAGTAACAACACTTTTTACATCTTTGGCCCCTGCCTCCACATAAAGATGGATAAACGAGCGATTATGCTCATCATATTCCTTCACCGCAAACCAATCGGTCACATTCAATTTTGAAAGCTCCAAGGCCTCACTTATGGTAGTTTCCGAAATGCGAGTAAACCCAGCAATATCGATAAACCTTGGTTCACGGTCGATAAAAGAAAACAGCGGCAGCTGAACACCCTCTTCTTCATCACACATAGCCAGGCATTCAAGCATATCACCAGTTCTGTAACGTACAAATGCACCGCCTTTAAAATTTGAAATAACCAGCTCATATTCGTTTCCCGCCAGCAGTTCATCCAAAAGATATGTCTTCGGGGTATAGTTGGGATTATCCAGATTTTTTTCTAATTCAATTTTGGGGATAAACTCATAAAGACATGCATCGGGAAAAAGGACCAGGCCGTTTTTCTTCCAGGTCTCCGTAGCAATGCAGGTTGGCTCAGTACCGGCGAAAATCTCCAGCGGCCTGACACCCCATTGATGTTCAATTTTCTTTTTCAGACTGGCAGAGTCAGTGCCGGAACACACCAGACCCTTCAGCTTCCAGATATCTTTTGGCATTATTGGAGTTTTCCGCTGCTTACTTTTGATCCATGCCTTACCCAAACGATAAGTCATTACTGGAGTGGTTTTCAGAATGTTGAGAGATCCCCCTGAACTACTCGCTGTCCCGAATTCACCGGCGACTTTGTTAATAACACTGCTGAGCCCAAAAAATAAATCGACTCCCTTTTGCATCCCCAGTTTAAAGCCCACTTTATTGCGCTCTCTAAACCCCATCTTTTCTGCCTCGTCCAAAGACGGCAAAAACTTTATGGGCAATTCGTCGGCAATCAGATGCGCCGTTATGCCGGTAAGGTATGGAAGTGGCGCCATACCGTAGAGCATCTTTTCCTTTCCGGTCAAGGAAAAATGTCCTCGCTTATTGCTGGTGGCCAGGATAACAACCGCCATACAGTTATTCCGCAGACATTCGATCATGCTTTCAGTGTAAGGCGCTACCTTGATTGGATTTATACCACCCTCCCAGGTAGTTTCTATCCATAAAAGGGGTTTGGCCGGAAGGGCAGATTCCACTTTGGAAAGTAAAATATCGGCATAATCCCTATAATTGGTCAGAGGAACTATTCGTCTGAATTCCTCAACTGACTCAGGTTTTCTCCCCTTAAAAAACCGCTGACCTAGTTCGCATTTTGAATACAAGTCGATTTGTTCCAGCATGAGACGATCCTGGATTTGCATGAACTCCTCAACTGAAAGATCAAAGAATCCACAATACTCTTGCCAGATTTCATGGTTTTTCATTTTTTGCAGCTTATCATATAGAAGCATTCCGGCCCCCTACTTAAAGGTAGTGATTGCTTGTCTGATACTGTTTCTATCGGGAATCAGAAACGGAACTTTATCCTTATATTGGTCATAACCAATGATGATTTTGGGGAAAACCCAGCGATCCTGAACATAAACGTGAATAATATCCATTAAAGTCCAGAGTAAACCTCCCCACAGAACCAACGCTTTACCGGAAGTCAACCATAGAAACAGATAGAATAATAAAAACCACAAAACTCCCGGATGTCGGCAAAGAGCATACATACCTGTATCAATAACGGTATTCTGATTAGCTGTTTCCAAATAAGTCTGAGTAAAAGGCAATGCAAAAAATAAAGTATAAGGAACAAGTAAAAGAGTGATTATCGAAAGACTGCCCCATAACAGCCGGATCGCGAAAGAAAACTCAAATAATCTCGGACCAGAAAATAAGGCACCAACAGTTGATACTGCTAATACTGCAATACCAATAGCAAAAAAAATGTTTAACCTCTTATGCCAGGAAAAAAGCTTATTGAGATCAAAAATATAAAAGAAGACAAAGGCCAAACATCCTAAGACTAAGAAGGTCATATATTGTCACCATATTAAATCAATTTTCGTTAATTAACAATTAAATCCTGTATTTCTAAGAATTATACTACAATTACGTCCCGTATAAAATATGATAATAAATTTTTCTGCAAATTTATGCAGAATCCTGTAATTAATATTTATTTAATGAAAAAAACGAGGAATACCTTGTCACTTGCCGGACCGTTTATGCTAAACATAACATTATCATAATAATACTCATCTTGATACATAATACCCATAATTATCAGTTTTTCTGATTATTAACCACATTAATAAATTATTATTCAGGAAGTAAAAAAAAGGTCCAACCCTTATAATAAACTGGATCAAACCTTTAATAATTCAAAAAACCGGCTATTCTATTTTATTGCTGATCCTAAAACAACCAGGCACGCAGCACTTGGGCAATCATATAAACAACGGTAAAGCTTATAATCCATGGCAGTGCTCGCTGCATAAATATATCGATACGTTCAAAAAGAAGTATGGACTTTGGACAATTGTTACATATTAATTCATCAGCAATGTTCTCCTGGTGATTCGCCAAAGACCAGTCATTGATCACCTGCGCATCATATGGGTACTCTCTGTACTGAACGCTTGTTCTGATTCTTTCCGTCGGACTTGACAGGCCAAAAGCAGATGTCATCTCAGCCAGCTGCGGCATTGCCAACCCCCTCCTTCTCGTCTTTATTGCTCAAATATCCTCTACTATTATTATTTAGTTTGCCAGATCAATAATCAAGCGTCCAGAACGTCCGTTCGGTATGATTTCACCCATTCCAGCCCTTTTTTAAAAAGATAACCCCATTTATCTTGGAATTAGTACTATTTTCATGCTATATCGCTCAAACATACGTACCATGATTCCTGACAAAAACAAATTGATATTATACTGTCAAACCACCTCAAAGAAAAAATGGCTGAATGCACATTATCATTTGTTTGATTAATATTAATAATTGACAACTATTGAATATTTTGATTCAATAGTACCAAGAAGATATGAGTCCAATGTCCTAAATTGCGTAACATTTTGTCTTCACTGTTGAATTGGGGGCGAAGCAATGATATTTGATGTTCCTTCGATAGCTCCTCAGCACCGGGAAAAATTTCAAGAAGAGTTGATCAAAGCCAACTTGAAACACTGGAAGCCGTTTGTGATTATCACCGTTTTTATGGAGATATTTTTAATACTGCTTATGATGGTTTTCGCGCGGCTGGACCCTGCAAAAAATTATAATATTTTCATTATTTTACACGGGTCATTTCTAGTCGGAACATTACTGGTCTGGGGGGTGGCCTTATACTATCTGAGCAAGTTAAAACAAGGCTTCCATTGGCCCAGTAACCGAATGCAGAATCTCATTTTGTTCTGGAATTTAATCGTACTCATATGGGGAGCAGTTTTCGCTCTGTATCAGCACGGTTTTTACGGGCAGCTTACCACCTTTATGGTGATTATGCTTGTCACCTCATTTATTTTTTTAATACCTTGGCCTAAAATGCTGATACCCCCAATTATTTCAACACTAATACTTTTTGCCGGTCTGTATTTTATCGAGCCTTCCCTGAAAATACGGATTGAGAATTACCTTCTTTTTTCAATTTTTGTCTTTTGCTCATGCTGTATCAACTTAACCAATTACACTAGATTTGTTGATCGTATGAACTCCCTGTTTGATATTTCAGAAAAGACCACGTTATTGGTTGAATCCAATGATCGTCTTACCAAGGAAATCAGCGCCCGAAAGCACTATCAACAACAGCTGGAGCTGGCTAATGAACAATTGGCAGCTATTTCAAGCCTGGATGCGTTAACCGGAATACCTAACCGGCGTAAGCTGGAGGAATCTCTTACCGACATGTGGAACTGCGCTCAATTAAAACAAACTTCTATAACCATCATGATTATTGATATCGATTCTTTCAAACTCTACAATGATACATACGGGCATATTGCCGGTGATTATTGTCTCCAGCTGGTTGCAGGTGCTTTGCAGAAATGTGTCAGAAAAAATACTGATCTGATTGCCAGATTTGGCGGAGAGGAATTCGTCTTCGCCGCCCTCGGCCTCGAAGAAAAGGATGCCTTCAATGTGGGAGAAAAGATCCGGCAGACCATTGAAGCTCTGAGAATTGATCATGATGATCCTGCTGTCTGTTCCCGGGTAACTGCCAGTATCGGCATCACCTGGCTGATTCCTGCCGAAAAGGACAATGTTCAGGAAGCATTAATACGTGCCGACCTGGCCATGTACGAGGCCAAGCACACCGGCCGCAACCAAGTCAAGGCCACTTATCAGTTGTGAGTGGCTGCCTTCATGATTAGCCCAGTAAGGTGCGAAGGTTTTTTATGGCGGATCGTTCAATGCGGGAGACCTGAACTTGGGATATACCCAAATCATTGCCAATAGCCGTCTGGGTCTCATCTTTGAAAAAGCGGCGAATTATTACTTCGCGTTCTCGATATTCCAGTTTTTCAAGGGCTTCACTGAGAGCAACCCGCTCCACGAAATCATCCTTGTGAAAATCCCCCCGCAATGTGTCAATAAGCCGCAATTTGTCTTTATCCTGATTAGCCAGCAAGTCAAAAAGCGACGTTGGTGACTGGCAAGCCTCCATTGCCAGCACAATCTCCTCTTTTTCCAGCCCCAGCAGCTCGGCAATTTCGTTTATTGTCGGCTCCCGCTCCGTTTCAGCCCGGATTTTCTCCTGTGCCCACTTGATCCGATAATAAACTTCTTTCAGGCTTCGCTGCACCTTCACCATCCCGTCGTCACGCAAAAACCGTTTGATTTCCCCGATAATCATAGGAACCGCATAAGTTGAAAAGCGCACTTCATAGCTTACATCAAACCGTTCGATGGCTTTCACTAATCCGATGCTGCCAACTTGAAACAAATCTTCGTATTCCGTCCGGCTCCCTTTGAATCGCTCCATAACCAAATATATAAGACCCACATTGGCTTGAAATAAAGTCTCTTTAGCGTCTTGACTTCCTGATTGGGCTTCTTTAATAAGTATGAGGGTCTCTTCATGGCTGAGCGCAGGCTGTTTGGGAGGTGTAGCGCTCATTGATGCCCCTCCCTACAAGTCGTTTTCTTTTGATATGGGAAGAAATGTCTTGATCATTCTCACCTTGGTTCCACGATCCACTTCTGAAGTTACCTGGAGATCTTCGGTAAATGACTTCATAAATACGAATCCCAATCCCATTCTGTTCACAATCGATGAATAACGTGGTTCCATAGCCTGATTGACGTCGGCAATACCACACCCGTAATCTTCAATCATTAACTCTATTTTTTTCTCCGGCAGCAGCTTCATCTCCAAAATTATTACTCCATCCGGCTGGTTGTCATAACCATGAATAATGCTGTTGGAAATTGCTTCGGAAATAACCAGTTTGACCTCTTCAATTTCTTCAAGGGTGCAATCGAGCTGGGCAGCAAAAGCGGCCGCACAGGTTCGTGCAAAAGATATATTTTCCGGCCGACTGGGAAACTCAATTTTGATCAGGTTTTTTATTTCAGAACTCACAGCAGCCCCCCCTATTCTTTTGGCAGTTCATTTTCGCTGGCATATATGGGTATGAGTCTTTTTATGCCCGACATTTCTAAAATTCGAGAAATTGAAGGTCGAGGACGCACAATATACATTTTCCCTCCCTGACTGGTAATCTTGTTGTATCTTCCCAAGATAAATCCCAACCCCGAGCTGTCAATAAAGGACACTCCACCGAGATCAAGAACTAATCCACGGAATTTTCCCTTTTTCAGCCTTTCGTCAACCAAGTCTTTCATTCCATCAGCAACCGCCAGATCAATCTCGCCTATTATCCTGGCCATAAGAATATCATTTTCAACTTCCAACTGAATCTGCAATTCATTATCCTCCTGGCTGTTTTTTACAATTATTCTCCAGAAGAACCAGTTTTTCCTGCCATTATCTGGAATCGATTAAAAATATTTTATTCCAGGCCTTCATAACCGTCTGCCAAACTGACCCTCTTGGGACATGCTGCATTGCCAATAGAGGAACCTTACGAACCACCTTGTCATCCACCATTACCCGGGCCTCACCCAGGCGGTCGCCCTTCTTTACAGGCGCATCAATATATGAAGCAACAGAATAAACCCACGTAACGCCCTCTTCCTTCCCTTTGGGAATAATGCTGCCGATTTCCCGCATGGGTCCCGCTTCAACCACATCAGTGAGCCCTTTTCCTACTTTGGTCAGCCCACACACCGTATTTTGATTGGCCAGGCTCTTGTAAGCATAGCGGGCAAACCCGAAATTATACATGGCCATAGAGTCACTAAAATTGCCTCGAGGCTCAGGTGAGGCCATAACAACTCCTATCAACCGCAAGCCATTTCTTTTTGCGGTGGAAACCAAACAGTATTTCGCTTGATTGGTCCATCCGGTCTTGAACCCATCTGCACCCTCGTACCACCACAAAAGCTTATTTGTGTTATACAAAATAAATTCTCCGCTGCGAAGGCTGTATTCCTTTATCGTTGTGAACTTAAGAATATCCGGAAAAGTAAGAGCATATCGGCCCAGGGTGGCCATATCCCTGGCACTTGTGTAGTGGTTGTCATCATGAAGACCATAAGCGTTGATATAATGAGTATTTTTCATCCCCAAATCCTTGGCCTTTTGGTTCATCCTTTTCACAAAAGCCTCATGACTGCCTTCCAGGTGTTCGGCCACAGCCACACAGCAATCATTGGCGGAGCCAACTGCAATGGCCACCAGCATATCGTTGAAGGTCATTGTTTCACCAGGCTCCAGCCAGATCTGGGATCCCCCCAGCCTCCAGGCATTTTCGCTGGCGGTCACCTTTTCGTTCAAGGTAACCCGACCATCTTTCAATGCCTCCACTGCCAGGATAATAGTCATCAGTTTGGTCATACTGGCAGGCGGCAGTGGTTTATCAACGTTTTTCTCATACAGAATCTGTCCGGATTCGGCATCCATCAAGATGGCCGAATCCCCTTTGATATCCAGCACATCGTCAGCTCGAGCCAGCGGTACCATCATCCCCAGGGAAAGAGCCACAACAAGCAAAAAGGAAAGCCACTTCTTAAAAAACACCAGAGATCCCCTCCACTGTCTTTTACAGTATGTTTATTGGCTTTCCTCGTTGATTATGCCGTGTATTGTATCCTAGCCATCCACAACTTCCAAAATAATTGGTGCCATTAGGGGCATACTCTCCCCCCATTCCATGGCCAGCAAGACCTGTTCCTTAGCCATCTCCAATTTCTGCGGGTCATTGGCATGAATGGTGACCAGCACATCACCTGTTTCTACCAGATCACCAGTTTTTTTGTGCAGAATCAGACCTACAGAATGGTCAATCTTTTGCCCCGATTGCTCCCGCCCCGCTCCTAAAGCCATGACGGCCCGGCCGATTTCATCTGTTTTCAGCCCGGTGATATATCCTGCCCGGGGGGATTTAACTTCGACCTGAAGTGAAGCCGGATCTATATCGGCAATTCTCTCCAGATTCTTTACGCGGCCACCCTGGGCCTCCACCATCTCTGCCAGCTTCGTGTATCCATGACCTTCATCCAGCAAATGACGGGCCAGGCTATCAGCATCCTTCAATGAAGAAACAGCCCCACCCAACAGGATCATTCGTCCAGACAAAGCCAGACACAGTTGTTCCAAGTCCTGAGGCCCTTGACCCCGCAGAAGATCTACCGCCTCTTGAATTTCTAAGCGATTGCCTACCGCATATCCCAAAGGCTTTTCCATATCGCTCAAAATCGCCGCCACCCTGCGTCCCGCTTGAGTACCAATGGCTACCATGGTATGAGCCAGTTTGACGGCCTCCTCAACCGTTTTCATAAACGCACCCCGGCCTACTTTAATATCCAGTACTATCCCATCTGCGCCCGAGGCAATTTTTTTACTCATGACACTGCTGGCAATCAAAGGGATGCTATCTACTGTAGCCGTCACATCCCGTAAGCCATACAATATCTTGTCTGCAGGCACCAGGTTGCCGCTCTGAGCAATAACCGCGGCTTTGATTCGGTTGACCTGGGCAAAGAAATCCTTCTGATTCATTTCCGTACGAAACCCGGGAATCGATTCGAATTTGTCAATAGTCCCACCGGTAAAGCCCAACCCCCGTCCGGAAAGCTTGGCCACCGGCACCCCGGCGGCAGCACATAAAGCCACAACCACCGGAGTAGTCTTATCTCCAACTCCTCCGGTGCTATGTTTATCGACCTTGATTCCTGCAATTGCCGACAAATCCATGACCTCACCCGAATGAGCCATAGCCAGAGCCAGATCAGCTGTTTCCTGCGGAGTCATCCCCTGAAAATATACGGCCATGGCCCAGGCAGACCCCTGATAATCTGCCACCTCACCTGATACCAGGCCATTAATAAAATATTCAATCTGCCGGCGGCTCAACTGGTGACCATCACGTTTATGACGAATTATCTCTTCTGGATGCACATCACTGCCCCCCTTTTCTAAACAGCTCCTCCGCAAAGCTCAGGCCAGGAAAGCCTTGGGTGGATACCCCCAGAAGCTGAGCCACTGTTTTACCCAGATCAGCAAAGGTCTCTCTGACCCCCAAATCTGCCCCTCCACAGACCTGGGGACCCACTACCAGTAAAGGCACATATTCCCGGGAATGATCAGTACTGGGTGTAGTCGGATCAACTCCGTGGTCAGCGGTAAAAACCAGGATATCACCGGAACGCAGTTCGGATATGAGAAGGGTTATTTTCTTATCTACCTCCTGTAAAGCCGCCGCATATCCGCTGGGATCATTCCGATGCCCATATTTCATGTCAAAATCTACCAAATTGGCAAAAACCAAGCCTCGTCTCTCTGAATCAATTACCTCTTTTATCCGGGCCAGCCCTTCCTGGTTGTTTTTGCTGGGAATATGATGGATGATTCCCCGATCCGCGAAAACATCTTTTATCTTGCCTATCCCGGTAGTATCAATTCCGTTTTTCACCAGCCGGTCCAGGACCGTCTCTCCCGGCGGCTCCAATGAATAATCATGCCGGTTCTCAGTCCGCACAAATTCTCCGGCTCGTCCTTTAAAAGGCCGGGCAATAACCCGCCCCACTCCATGCTCTCCCTTTAACAGCTCCCGGGCAATCTCACAAATCCGGTACAACTCGTCCAGAGGGATAACATCCTCATGAGCAGCAATCTGGAAAACACTGTCTGCCGAGGTATAGACGATGGGAAAACCGGTCCTGACATGTTCAGCTCCCAACTCCTCAATAATTGCTGTACCCGAGGCCGCCAGATTCCCCAAGGTGCGGCGGCCTATGGAAGCCTCAAACTTCTCCATCAAATCCGGAGGAAAGCCATCAGGGTAGACTGGGAAAGGCCTTTTAGTCACCAGACCCATCATCTCCCAGTGGCCTGTAGTCGTATCTTTTCCTTGGGAAATCTCAGCCATTTTACCCCATGCACCCTCACAAGCCCGTATCGGTTCGACCCCTTCGATGGGGATAATATTCCCCAGTCCCAAACGTTCAAAATTAGGCAGATCAATTCCTCCCAGAACACGGCTCATATTACCCAGAGTATTGCTACCCTTATCACCATAAAGAGCAGCATCCGGCAATTCGCCAACCCCCAAACCATCTAATACCACCAAAATTACTCGATCAATAATTGCAATCATCTCCTTTTCAAGCCCGTGGATGACTTCGCACGTAAACATCCTTCAGGTGAGATCTGGTCATATGAGTATAAATCTGAGTAGTGCTTATATCGGCATGGCCCAGCATCTCCTGCACCGACCTTAAGTCCGCTCCATTTTCCAAAAGATGAGTAGCAAAAGAATGCCTCAGAGTATGAGGAGTTACCTCCTTGGTAATCCCGGTCTCCGCCACATGCTTGTTCAATATCTTCCAAAAACCCTGCCGGGTCATCTTGTTTCCTCTGGCATTTACAAACAAAATACGGCTCATATGACCCTTCAGCAGCTTTTGCCGGGAACGTGATATATAACGATCCACCCAAAAACCAGCTGTTTTCCCCACCGGGACTATCCTCTCCTTGCGCCCCTTGCCGACACAGCGCACATATCCTGCCGAAAGATTGACATCATCCACATCCAATGATAACAGCTCCGAAACCCTTAGTCCGGTAGCATACATCAACTCCAGCATAGCCCGATCCCGGAGACCAATCAATGATACCACATTGGGATTGGCAAAAAGCCGGTCTATTTCCTCCACCGACAGCACATCCGGAAGCTTCCGGTTAATCCGGGGAGTCTCCAGAAGATCGGCCGGGTTAAGAGTAAGATACCCTTCCATAGTTAAATAACGAAAAAAAGATTTGATACTGGACAAATGACGGGCCGTAGTGGAAAAAGCTACTCCCTCATCCAGCAAAGAACTCAAAAACCCTAAGATATCAGGTCTCTTGATATCTTCTGGCTGCCCCACCTTTTTAACCCGCAGAAATGCTAAAAATTTTTCCAGATCACGATTATAGGCCTCCAGAGTGTTTTCTGACAACCCCTTCTCAAACCTAAGATATTTCATATATTCAGGCAGTAATTTGTCCATCCGTACCCCTCCGCCAATAAAAACCCTTGATGATTAGTTTGACAAAGCTCCGAAGGTTCCTGCTGTTATTCATGTTCCTGATAATATAAATCTTGCAGCTTGATAACATACTGATCCATTTTTTGGTCAAACCAGCTTTTTTCCATCGGCTCAACATCCATGGGACCTACCTTAGCCGATTCTTCTTCGATCCACGTGGATAAAGCCGGTGCATAGGCCTGATAAAGAGTGGCCAAACCTACGCCAGTGGCACTGAGAAGTGCCAGCAGGATAACCCCTTTAATCACCGATCCCACTTTTTTTCGCACATCGCTGATTATGATCAACACCAGAATATCCTCCTTAACTTAAGATTAATGATAATAGCCAAGGCGCCAGATAAGATTCAATAAGGGCTCCCAAAAGAAGTACGATAAGAATGCCGATCATAGCCAAAGTATAAAGCACGAAATTCTGCCACAGCTCAGCCCGGGCCTGAAAACGGCCTTTTACCAGAAACAGGGAAAAACCGATGCTCAATACCGCCCCCATAATAATAAAGGGAATATAAAAGATGTTTTGCGGGAGTACTGTTGCCAAGGCCATGACAACACCTAGTTTGCCTTTTTCCTGAATCAGGAAGCCCAAAGTAAATCCTAAAGAGAAAGCCCGGGCAAAAATCATTCCCAGTATTAGAGGCACACCTACCACAGTAAGACCCAGGAACCACATTAGCCCCACTGTTTTCACCTGATTCAAGGCCACCGCAAGGAATAGCCCATGGCCGTCTTCATGGCCTCCGCCATAATTGATCAGTTGATTGACCAGATTCAAAAGATAACTCCGGGTCTCTCCCTCCAAGCTGCCCGATTTCATATCACCCAATGTAATTCCCAGCGCAAAAATCACGATCAAGAGCAGATATTTTAATAGATTCTTTCTAAGATGCTCAATAAGAATACCTGGCAGAGTCAATCAATTCACCCCACGTCCTGCCTTTTGGCGAAGAATTCTCATTCTTTGCCGGTATCAGACTAACCGCCGCCATATGCCGGACTAGCCTCTACTGGAATTCTTATTCTGAATTGGCCAGGATTATGCTTGGGAAGTAACCTTTGGAAATGCCTCGTGGTAAAAGTCATAAAGGTTGGATTGAAATGAGAAACCAAAAGAATTTTTGAAGGAAATTGCTCTCCTGACAGAAAGACCTATTCGTTTTCCTCTATCACCCGGCAGGGAATTCCCTGCTGTGCCGCCAGCACACTAATAGTCTCCATAATATAGCGGGCGGCCAGTATATCCTCCTGAGAATTGCCACTGGCGGCAACTACCGCCACCCCGGCCGATTGACTCATCAGCTCAATCCCGCGCCGGGCCCCGGTATTGGCAGGCTCAGTTCCTTTTTGACGTAAAGTGCGAGCCACTGTCCCCGTTGCAACCAGGTTCGTCTCCTGATAAGCCGCATCAAAGGCCACTCCGCCCGTATCAGTTACCGCCACCACCACTCGGTTTTCAAAATCTGTAAGCCGGGGAGTTTCCGCACCTAAATTGGGAACCACCGCCTCAATAATGGCCCCTTGACTGTTTAAGCCCCCAATAAGCTTTTGACACCGCTGCAAACGCTCTTCATTGCCACCGGCACGAGGTTCGGCAACTACGATTACACCAGTGTCCGCCTCCAGTGCCACCCGGGCCGCAATACGACCAATTCTTTCCGGATCAACTTTGACCGGAGCACGGGTAAAATCAGGACTGGCGCCGAATACCTTAAGTGCCCCCTCATCCAAAGCACTCTCCAGCGTCGTTGACATATCGATTACATCCACCACCAATATGGCTAAACCCTGACGGGCCGCCTTCACTGCCCCACTGGCATCAGATGTCACCATTATCTTTTTGTACTCGGCCATAATATCCGCCTCCTCCCGGAATAATTCTCAACTCATTATGGCGCATAGCCTGAATAATATCTATCACCGGCTGCTTTACTACCTTTTTCATCATTTCCAGGTCAGCCCGTTCAACAATTTCTATCTCACTGCCGAAAGAACGCCGTAATCAGTTATAGGCTGCCGGCCCGATCCCCGGAATCATATGCAGCGGAACCCGGTAATAATAAGGCGGGCGTCCTATGGGATGATGAGGCTCATCATAATCTCTTATGGCATGAATCCGATCCCAGACCCCGGGGATCATTTTTTGCTCACACTTCGGGCAGTTAAAAATCGCTTCATCCCCCCGGGCCAAAAACCTGCAATGAGGACAAAAACTCCGGTGATACTTGCCTAGAAGCGGATGCATCCCATAATTGGCCATAATACGGCGTCCATTTTCTCCTGCAATAGCCCAGCGGAGCTCCTCAAATCCTAGTTGCCCCATCCTGATCTGATTATATTCCCGGCCCAGGTTCTTCAGAGAATGAGCATCTGAATTGGATAGAAACCCATACTGCCGTGTTTCCTCAATAGTACCGGCCATTTCCGTATCGGCAGAAAGGCCCAGCTCCAAAGCATCAATTAGGGCCGCCGTCTTTCCAAATCCATCCTTTAACCGAGAAACCCAGCAGCCATAAGCCCCTTTATGCGGAGTAAAAGCATGGGCAACTACAAAAATACCCTCCAGACCCTTGGTCAAATTCTGCAATTCCCCGGCGGTTAAAGCCATCCTCTGAGTAGATAGCTCCGTATTAGTCACCTTGTTTTTCACCAGCTTCTGCCAGGTTTCCACCGCCTTCAGGTCAGGAAGGTAAGACAGAAAATGAATCCCCTCCCGGCTCTCGGATTCCACTCCCAGAACCAGCATTATCCCCTGGGGAGTCAAAAGATCCCCATGCCGGTTAACTTCCAATCTGCCCTGATCCAGCATCACCATTATCTCATGTAAAACCAAGGGGCTTCCACAATCCACAACCCCCACCATGTGCAATCCCTTTTCCAAAGCACCCGTCTCTAAAATATCAGCAATAGTTAACTGGTCCGAAGCCGTTATCTTAACCGGACGCCCCCGGGCCCTTCCAATATGAACATGAAGATCCCCATTATAAACTCGCAACCGAAACCCTCCCAAAAATCATCGGTCAAGGCCCAGCAATCCCATCAGAGTCTTGCTATCCTTAATTTCCCCTGTCCGGATCTTGGACCTGGCCTCCTCCAGGCTCATCATGCAAACCTCCAGAAATTCATCCTCATCCGGCTGATTATCCCCAATTGAAAGATCCCGGGCCAGATAAAGATGGAGCATCTCATCGCAAAAGCCCGGAGTTGAGTAATAGCTGAACATCTTCTCCCAATGACCGGCAGTAATCCCCGCCTCCTCTAAAAGCTCCCGGCGAGCACAATCCAACGGATCTTCCCCGGGAGACAGCTTGCCCGCCGGGATTTCCAGCAGCTCCTGTCCCACCGGATAACGATATTGCCGAACCATACAGACCCGCTCCTGGTCATCCAAAGCCACTATCGCCACCGCTCCCGGATGCTCAACCCACTCCCGGGTGGCCTCCCGCTCATTGGGCAAAACTACCGTGTCCAGCCACATATTAATCATCCGGCCTGAATAAATCATCTCACTCTTTATTCTTCTCTCAGTAAAATCCATGGGCATCTCCCTTCGACTCCTTGATTATGTAAACTAATCTGCTGCCTTAAGATTTTTGACTCATATAATGGCATACAAGCCACATACTAAATAATAATGAAAAACAGTGAAGTGGTGATAAATTGAGACTGCACTTATTGGTATTCAGGAATGGTTTAATCTACACCGGCAAAGTTAAAGACCTGACATTGGCCCTGAAAAAACTGCCGCCCCAGCTGCGGGTTAAGGATCTCATCAAACCGATACCACAAAATACTCATTGATGGAAAAAACCGCCCTGATCAGGCAGGTCCCAGCTCTTCCCGGCATGAAAGCTCGGCTGCAGCCCCCAGAGCCAAGAAAAATTCATAGTCCTCATCCTTGCCTCGGCCCATAGTAGTTGTTTTCAACTGATAAAATTCCAGAGCCTTATCCACCAGCTGACCGTCAAGATACTCCAGATGGTGCTTCGATTGCAGGTCATGTTCTGCCACCTGACGCTCCAGGAAAATTCCGGCAGCTCCCGGGAGCGCCGGAAGAGGAAGGTGGACTCTTACTTTGCAGACCTCATTCAAAACAGTTAAGGTATGGTGACTGATACCGCAATGTCTTGCCCGGGAATCGGCGAAGCTGATCCGGGGAACCGCAACAGGTATCCCCCCCAGAGTATCCACCGCATTCAGAATCGTCCCTTGCTCGATTCCGGTAAATCCCCATTTAGTCCCAGTGCCAACTATGCCCGGCCCCATTGCCACCAAAATTATATCAGGCTTCCAAACCCCGTAAGCAGCCAGCAAACCGCTGAAGATATTCACCGCTTCGATATCACCGCCCCAGGCATTCCCTGCTGTAACTACCCCTGTCAGCAACCCCAATTCCTTTAACTGATAGATAGTGGCGCTCCATGAGGCGGGAAGGCTGGCTGCATCAGTCATAACATAAGCCACCTTTCGGTTCTTAAGAGCCAGGCAGGCACACAAAGGCGCGACCATAGAATGCAAAGTCCCTACCAATACCGGAGTTCCCGCCAAATCATCAATGGATTTCATCAGCTGATGGTAGGGACTATCTTCTTCTTCAACACTTAATACCCGGATCTGCCCCGGAGTATATCGCATTTTCATTATGTGTCCGCTTCCGGTCAGCTCCATCTTCGGACGGGACAGATTCACAATGACAAAATCCCGGCCGCCACTGCCCAGGTTCAGAGAAGCAGCCGTAGTGTTCAACAACACCTGGTCGCCGGCCTGAACCAAACCGGAATAGCCTTCATAGGCCACCGCCCGGCCAACCTGTCCCTCCACGGTGACCTCGATATCCTGCAGACCCGGCCTTCGCCCGATTTCACGCAATACTATTCCCGTCTTGGTTTCCATCATGCTCTCGTCTGACCTGCCACTTCAATAATCTTCAAAATATAGCGGGCATTATCAACCAAATCTTTGATGGCAATATACTCTTCTACAGTATGCACCTTTTTCATGCCAATCCCCAAATTAGCACAGCGAACTCCCCGCTGGTTGAAAATATTCGCATCACTGCCGCCTCCGGTCCGGGTAAGCACCGCTTCCTTGCCCAGCCCCTCAGCAGCCTGAACCGCCATCTGCACCACCGGTTCATCTTTATCCAATTTGATTTCTCCATAAAGAAGGGTAACCTGAACATGGCAGCGCCCCCCCTTAGCGGTGACCTTTTCTTCAAAAGTATTGATGATATGATCAGTAACCCTTTCCAGCTTGGCAGGGGAATGGCTACGGGCTTCACCATGAACCAGGCATTCGTCGGCCACAATATTGCGGGCGCGCCCCCCCTGAACAGTACCGATATTACATGTTGTTTCCTCATCTATGCGCCCCACTGTCAAGCTATCAATAGCATGGGCAGCACAGACGATGGCGTTCACACCTTCCTCGGGATTAATCCCGGCATGGGCAGCTTTCCCCTGGACTCGAATCTCAAATTCATTCTGAGCAGGGCCCTCAATCACAATGTTCCCGATCTGCCCATCCGCATCAAGCACATAGCCCCACTTCGATCTGATCCGATCAAATTCCAGGTGCTTGGAGCCCATTAATCCCACTTCCTCGGAAACGGTAAAGACCACCTCCACCGGCGGGTGATCCAGCCCCTGCTCCTTAACCACCTGAAGAGCTTCCAAAATACCCGCAATCCCTGCTTTATCGTCACCACCCAGAATGGTATCACCCGATGATCTCACCAGCCCATCTTCCACAACAGGCCTCACACCCACTCCCGGAACCACCGTATCCATATGGGCACAAAACAATACCGGCGGGGCTGATATATTACCTTCCAGCCAGGCAATAATGTTGCCTGCTTCGCCCTGCAAAGCCACTCCTGCCCCATCCTCATAAACAGTCAAGCCCAGATTCTCCAGCCGGGAAGACAGGTAATTGCGCAAATTCCCCTCCTGTCCCGAAACCGAATCTATCTGAACCATGTTCAAAAAGCTCTCCAGAATCCTATTTTCATTAACCACTACCGGTTATCACTCCTTCCCAAAGAATCAAACCAGCGCAATCCCCGGTTCGATTCGATTATCTTTGTCAGCGAATAGCGTTCTGTCAATAGGTGCAAAAGAACCAACAGGATAACCAAGCAAATCCGGACAGGAAAGCTCAGGCCCCAAACCGCCATAATTCCCAGAGAGATTCCCAACACATTCGAGCCCGTATCACCCATCATCACTTGAGCTTTCAGATCACCGGGAAAAAAGACTAAAGCCGCTGCCAATATCGGCAGAAAAATCAGGAAAAGCTCCCCCTGAAACAGGAGCAGTGGAAAAAAGACAATCAGAAAAGCTTTAATTCCACGGCCCGGTCTGAGATCAAAAAGATTCATGCTGTTGGTGAAAAGGGCCACCAGCAGAACATTGATCACCAGTTCTCCTATTCCGGCTGAATAAACAGCAGCAACATAAAGGGCGATCATGCCTCCCCCCAAAGCTTTGAGAGCTCCGGTAGTAAGCCGGCCTTTAGTGAGAAGCAGAGAGAAATGACCGCGAAAACCCAGTGAATCCCGTTGACCCAGCATGTCGTCAATGAAGCCCAGAAACGCCATCCCCAATACTGCAATCAAATATATTTCAACCTCGCGAATTCTTAACAAATTAAAGAAGTGCAGTACAATAAAGCTGGTCAGAACTGTTACCAGGAACGTCAGACCTCCCGCCACCGGAATCTCATAATTACGAAAATTATTCCGGATAGCACCGCCCCGGACCAGCATGGGCAGCATCATATGAATTGCCGCCAGCTCCAGCAGAGCCGCCATCCCCAAAATAAAAAAAGTCAGGAAAATCTCGCTCCCTAACACCCGGCTACCTCCTGTTTTCTGCTATCAGCACTTTCCCTACATCCAGAAATTGCCGGCCGCGATGGATAAAACCTTTTAGATCCCGGCCTGTTTCAGCATGAGACATATTCACCGGAACCTCCACCACCCGAAAACCATTCCGCACCGCTCGGATCGTCATACCTATTTCGATTCCATATCCCGAGTGGAAGGGAAGAATTGCCTCTAATACTTTAATAGTCATGGCCCGTTGCCCGCTCAGCGGCTCCCGAACCAGCAAGCCTTCCCGGGCAATTCCCCAGGAAGCCAGGCGTTTCACCATCCCAAACCCGCCTTTTTTTACCGGCGGCGGAAATTGGGCCACACACATATCCGCCTCACCGGCCAACACCGGCTGCAAAATCTTATCCCCTTCAACGGCGGTACTGCCTAAATCCCCATCCAGGAAAACAACCACATCGGCCTCAATGCCACGGGCACCAATGTTCAAGGCCTCACCTTTGCCCACATTATTCACTAAATCAACAACCTCTACCCCAGCTTCCCTGGCTATCTGTAAAGTCCTGTCAGCAGAACCGTCATTCACCACCCTGATGTGAGTAATCCGGGGAATACTCCGGATCGCCGCCAGGGTCGAAGCTAATCGTTCTTCTTCATTATAAGCCGGCACTATGGCTGCTATTCTCATCAGAAGGTGCCTCGCAAGTATTCGGCCGGAAGGGAAGGCATAAATTTCCGGGCCGTTGCTTTGATTCCATAATCACCCGTTTCCCCTTCAATAGCTCTTATGAGTGCAATCTGGCCCGGGGTCAGGTCTATATCATCAACAGTACTTAAGTCCAGCTCCTGGTAAGCCGACATATAACTGAACTTGACTCCGGAAGTCTCGCAGCCGATTATGTTCTTCCTGGCATTCTGGATGCTCTTGATAATCCATTGATCAACACTGTCCGCATATAAAAAGGCCTCATCCTCAGCGCCACCCACCAGAATTACCCCATCCAGAATTCCGCCATACTGCCCGTTAAATTTAATTAATTTCTCATCCTGCAGAAAGTCCTGACCTTTCACATCTCCCCCACTGAGCACTATGCCCGCAGTGCTCAATGCCACCATTCGTCTCAGCTCATCCGGAGGTGTGGCATGGTCCAGCTCAAAGAAATCACATATTTTAAGGCTCAATTCGGAATCATTAAGTTTAATAGCCGGAAGAATTACCGTTGTAGACTCTATTTTGGCACCGGCCAGAGACAGGCTATTCACCAGCCCCGAAGGAACCTCTTCCCCACCGGTAACAACTATGGCCACCCGGTAACCATTCAGTCGTTTGTTAAACAGGGGCGGGCTCACCGCCTGACTGAAATCTTCATAATGATCATTAATTTTCTTCAAAAAATTATTTTCTTCAATTAGCTGAGTTTCTCGCTCACGGAGCACAGTAAACTGGGTTTCCAGCTGAGTAATCATCTTCTTCTGCTGATCAACCAGCACATCCCCGCTCACCAGCGTACTTCCGATCAGAATACCTACCCCCAATGCCACAAAAACTGCAATGAGAGTTGCGATATGGTAACGAATATCAATCAAAATGTTGCACCCCGTTTAAAACTAAAGTAATCAATACATACATCATTATGCCTAAAGATAAGCTCCGAAAACCAGACTATCTTGGTCTACGCTAATTATAAAACTAACTTACATGTTAAACAGCAATTTGAATTGTAAAATAATCAGTCTGAAGAATGGGCGAGCAGAGGGTGCCGCCCATAGAATAACTATTACCGGAACCAATGATGCCAGCAACAGCTGCAGAACATATTTTGCCTTCAGGCCCTGACGATACAGCTGACTGACCCCTTTGGCATCTACCAGTATCGAGCCTACCTTTAGCCGCACCAGAAATGTGCTGGCCATCCCTTTGCGCCCTTTTTCCAAAAAATCCACCAGGTTAGAATGACTTCCAACTGCCACGATTAAAGAAGCTTCCTTTTCATAGGCCATAATCATAGCCACATCTTCGCTGGTTCCCGGCATAGGCATAACCAATGCGGGTATTCCCATTTCGTTCAGACGAGCCAGACCCGGCGCAGTACCATCCGCATAGGCATGTACCACAATTTCAGCCCCACATCGCAAAGCCTCATCGGAAACGCTGTCCATATCTCCCACGATGATGTCAGGTATGTATCCAAACTCCAACAATGCATCGGCACCGCCATCTACACCAATCAGCACCGGTCTTTCTTCCTCCATATAGCCGCGAATCGTTTTCAAATCTTCTTTATAATTTTTGCCGCGGACTACCATCAAAACCTGGCGATTTTCTATAGGGGTCCGAAGCTCCGGCAACTCAATATACCCCAGCAGAATATCTTTTTCCCGCCGGGCATATTCAAGAGTATTTTCTACAAAGCTGTCCAGCTCAAGCTTCAGATTCTCACGAGCTTCCTGCAGCTTTTCTTCCACATCTTGAACCGTCAATACCTGACCTCTGGTTATTATTTGTCCATTCATTATCACCTGGTCATCTTGGATTTCGATAACAGTTCCTTCCTTGACCAGATCAAATATTTCCTCCTCCACCTGATCAATAACTGTTATCCCGTCCTTCAAGATCTTGTAGACCCCTTTGGTGGTATACCTTCCAGTTATAGATGGTTTAGCATTAATAATGGCCTGGGGATGTATTTCAATTAAACTCTTAGCAGCCACCTCATCTATATCATCATGACAAATGATGGCTATATCCCCACTGCGCAACCTTTTAACCAGATCCTTGGTACGCCGGTCTAACCGGGCTTTTCCCTTGAAATACATCTTATCACTCTCCATAATGACGGTCAAAAAAAAAGCCTGAATTCAGGCTCTAACGCTGTATTGTCTCATATCCCAGATAAAATTGGCAAAAAACTTAATTCTTTATTGCAATGTGAGACAATACACCGCTATTTTTGATTATCAATCAAGGCCTGAAGCTACATGCCAGCCCTCCGGCCAAGATTTCACAAAGATGGCCTTCAACTGACTTTGGTTTCAAGTCTCAGCCGGTCAGCAATAATAGCAATAAACTCTGAATTAGTTGGTTTTCCGCGTTCACCATTAATAGTGTAGCCGAAAAACTTATTGATACGGTCAACATCGCCACGATCCCATGCTAATTCTATCGCATGGCGAATTGCTCTTTCAACTCGACTGGGCGTAGTTTCATATTTATCGGCGATAGCCGGATACAGTTCCTTAGTTACGGCACCCAGGAAATTTATTTCCTCCACTACCAGCATAATCGCATCACGCAGGTATTGATATCCCTTGACATGAGCCGGAATCCCAATTTCATGAATTATACGAGTAACATCGAACTCCAGATCCCGTTTGGTTATCGGGATGGCCCGGGGAGATGATTCAATTCTGTCTCTCACCACTTGTCTTACTCTATCACCTAATACCTGAAGGTTAAAGGGTTTAAGAATATAGTAATCAGCTCCTAACTGCACCGCCTTTTGAGTAATGTTTTCCTGTCCGAAGGCAGTCAGAATTATCACCTTGGGTCGGTTTTTCATGTCGACCATTTTCTCCATCACACCAATGCCATCCATATGCGGCATTATCAAATCCAAGACCAGTACGTCGGTCTCCTTCTTACCCAAGGCGTCCAGAACCTCCAGACCGTTAGAACATGTTTCAACTAACTCAAAATCCGGGTTGTTGGAGAAGAACTCTGTCAGAATGCTGGCAAAGTCACGATTATCATCGGCAATGAGTACCCTGATTGGTCCCGTCATTATACAACCTCCCCTGAACATAAAACTTCTTCCTAACCTATATAGAGTTTTTCGACGCTGAATATAGTTTCCCTTTATTTATAATCGTCAAAAATATCTCATTATCTTACACATACCTGCAAATAACCGCTTCACAAAAGAATTCGAACCCTAATTGTGCCATTCCTTTATGTTGAGCAGCTGGGTTATTATTTACATTTTTTGGAATATATCTATTTTTAATTTGAAAGCTCCTATTGAGCAATTTGTCGAGAAAAACTCTGGTCTGTCAATAAATTCATCTGTTCCAGCATATTGTCCATAAATATTCCATAGCCTCGCTGAGGATCATTAAGAAACACGTGGGTTACCGCCCCTGCCAGCCTGTTATCTTGAATTATTGGGCTTCCGCTCATTCCCTGGACTATCCCACCCGAAATGCTCAGCAGTCTTGGATCAGTAACTCGGATAACCATTCCTTTTCCATTGTGCCTGAATGAATAGACCTTCTCAATAACCACCTCAAATTTTTCCAGCCGATTACCTTCAACTACCGTAACAATTTGAGCAGGTCCCTTTTTGATTTGATGGGCATAGCTCACCGGTAGAAGCTGAGGATACAATTCATTTGCACAGGCTTCTTCCGTCCGCCCAAAAACACCAAAAAGGGTATTTGATTCTATCTCCCCTTTTATTGAAGCATGCTGATCAAAAACTCCGATCTTCTCTCCCGGCTGTCCCGGATATCCCGGCTCAACAGCCTGAATCGATGCCCCCACAATGCGTCCTTCCCGAATGTTGACGGTCTTTTTTGTGTCGGAATCAACAATAGCATGACCCAGGGCCGCAAAGCTATGAGTATCCGGATCCCAACAGGTTAATGTTCCAACCCCGGCAACCCCGTCACGAACATAGAGGCCAATTCTGAACCGGCCGGTTTCAGCACAAAAAACCGGGGTTACCGAAATTGTTTCTTCACTTCCGTCCCTTTTAATCAGCAGACCCGGGTGCGTCCCGGATTGACCGCAGTTATCAATGATCTCTGCCAAGGCGGCTTCGGTATAAACCGGGCGATCATTAACCTTCATTATCAGATCACCGGTCTTGATTCCCTGGGTTCTGGCCGGATAGACCTCTCTGCCCATCAAACCTTTGATGGGAGCATATCCTACCACCATTATTCCCTCCGACTGGAGCATAATTCCAATAGAATGCCCCCCTGCAACTAGCTTGCGGGTAGGAAGGGATTCTACCTGGATAGACTTTAAGGGAATATGACCCAATAGTTTGACGGTGATATCAACCTGCCCCGGCTTCAGAGCCCTTAGTTGATACCCATCCTCTCCCCGGTCCACAACTACTGCACTTTCCGCGGGAGAAAAGGAATCTCCCACTGAAAAAACAAGATTATCTAAAATCCTGGCGGGCCAGGTGAGCTTCACCGCCATCTGCTCCCCCACCACTAGCCGCGCCGTCTGGGGAAGCAATAGCAAATCACTTATGGGAGGAGACATGGCCAGAGCAACTAACAATAATCCAAGAATAATACCGATGAATTTACGTGGAAAATATCGGGACAATACTTCAACTCCTGCAAGACAGGCGAAGCTGACTGTAAAACCTTAGGAAATCAGCTCACCACATCTCGAAATGTTATGGGGTTAATTTAACCCTATATCAAAAGAGATATGTAACCGGAAGGCGGGGTCTAGAAGTTGGAAGCGGGAGTAAATTATATCTTTTTTTTCAGCATAAAGCACGAGGATGTCCGAAGAAAATCCTGCGAGGGTGAGTCCGGAGAGTTACCCATGTCTTGAACCATTTCTGTTACCTATGTCCTGACCGAACCCTATCACACTTCCCCCGTTTCACTTTTCCTCGTTCTCCGTCCCCTTTCGCCTCACACTTTACGCCTTTCTTCCTTATGTTTGGGTTAAAAATTAATTTTGGTTTGTTTGATGGGCTGCTTGCAGCATTTGCCGAACGTGATTACGGGCGGTTTCGGTAATCTGATCACCGGCCAGCATCCGTGCCAATTCACCAATCCGCTCATCCTCATCAAGAAGGCGGGCGGCTATCTGAGTATGGCCAGATGCAGATTCCTTGTGGAGCTGCCAGTGAATATCTGCCAGGCAGGCAATCTGGGGAGAGTGGGTAATCAAAATAACCTGATGGGTTCTGGAAAGCTGCCGGAGTTTGGCACCCATTCCCAGCAGAGCCTGACCACCTACACCCACATCGATTTCGTCAAAAATCAGAACAGGCACATGATAAGCTTCGGCCAGGGCAGCTTTTAACGCCAGAATAAAACGGGATATTTCGCCTCCCGAGGCAATTCGGTTCAGGGGACGTAATTCTTCACCGGAATTGGCTGAAAAAAGAAAAGCAACCTCATCATGACCGTTGGCTGATGGTGTCCCTTCATTGACTTCAATAACAAATCTGACTCCGGGCATAGACAGCTCTGCCAGCTCCTCCTTGATTCTGATTTCCAGGCTGCGGGCCACCATCTGGCGCAATTCAGTTATCCTTTCAGCCATTCCATCGTACTCCTGCCAGAGCTGATCCCGTTCCTTCTCAAGATCAAGTACTTGAAACTCAAGTCTTTCCAGTTTGACCCGTTCCTCACGCAGACGATTTAACTGTTCCAGGACTTCACTTGTCTGTTCGCCATACTTGCGTTTTATTTTATTGATTACCTGAAGCCGATTGTCTACGATTTCTAAACGATTTGGTTCATATTCCAGCTGGCCCCAGAAATGCTGCATTCTTTTTCCGGCATCCTCCAAAAGGAAATATGCTTCCTGTAAAATCTCAGTTAGCTCTTCAAAGAAAGGATCATCTACTCCCCGCAGGGCTTTCCTGCCCTCTGCCAGAAGTTCGACCGCCGAATTATTGTCGCCAAACACCAATTGCTGCACTTGTGAAAGGGCCAGGGAAATTTTTTCCGCACTTAAGATCCGGTTTTTTTCCTGTTCCAGCTCTTCAAACTCCCCTGGAATCAAAGCTGCTCCCTCAATTTCCGCAATCTGAAATTCTATGTACTCCTGGTCAGCGCTCCGCCGGCCCTCCTGACTTTTTAGATCATCAATCTCTTGAATAACTGTCTTCCATCTCTTGTAGACCTGAGCCGTTTGAGAAGTCAAGCTCTGAATTTCCGGGGAAAGGCTGTCCAGGAAGCTGGTATACAAACGAGGATTCAAAATCTGGTGATGGTCATCCTGCAAATGAATATCCACCAGATACTCAGCCAGGTTTTTCAAAAAAGATGCGGTAACGGTGCGATCATTGACTCTGTTAATGGTGCGCCCTTGGGTATTGATCTGACGGCTAATGATTAAATGGTCCTCATCACCATCAATCAGTTCCCTCTCCTGCAGAAATTCAGCCAACGGAGAGGAACCAGCCACTGTGAATACTCCCTCTACCACCGATTTTTTGGTCTTATCTCTGACCATATCCGAATTAAAACGTTCCCCAATTAACAGCTCCAGACAGTCTGCTATTATCGACTTGCCAGCGCCGGTCTCACCCGTCATAACATTCAGACCGGGTCCAAATTGGAGCTGCAATTCGTCAATTAGAATCATGTTTTCGATTCGAATTTCGCTCAGCATCTTTTTCTCCCCTTGGGCATCCTGTCGCAACACTATTTTGGCTCAATCATACTTTGGAATCTTTGCAAAATCTCATCTACTGCCTGTATCGGCTTTATTACTGCCACAACCGTATCATCACCGGCCACAGTGCCAATTATCTCTTGAATACCGCTGCCATCAATTGTGGAGGCAATGGGATGGGCAGATCCGGGAATCGTTTTTATTACCACCAGGTTTTCGCTATGATCCATACTCACTACGTTTTCGGCAAAGAGTCGCCGCATTCTTTCAAAAGAAGACCGGGGCGGCGTAACATCGGGAGGAGCATAACGATAACCGTTTTCACCGGCAATCTTAATGAGATTTAATTCCTTGATGTCCCGGGAAACAGTAGCCTGGGTAACATCAAAGCCCCTGTATGCCAGAACTTCACATAGTTCCTTCTGATTTGCTATTTGCTGGTGGGTAACTATATCCATTACTGCACGATGCCTGATGGTTTTCATCCTTAACCTCCCTTCAATTTGTGCACGACCATAAGAACAGGCGGATTGTTAATCTGATTTACGAATTTCATCTCCACCACTTCAAATTCCTTCTGGTCAAGACTATTCATTACCCCAGCCACCTGACGCGCCTCCTCTGACCCTCCGGGATGGCCCGGATAACAGACTGCCGTCAAGACTCCCCCAACCCTCAACAATGGCAAAACACTTTTGATAGCCAAGGAGGAATCTTCGGCTCGGGTGGCAGTTTCCAGTCCCGCTCCGGGTAAATAGCCCAAATTGAACATAACGGCCCCGGCAGGTTTCTTAATATATTCCGGTATCAGCTTGAAATTCTCTTGATATAGTGTCACCCGTTCGGAAAGAGAGTTTTCTTCCAACAACCGCGCCGTATTTTCAATGGCCCGGTCCGCAATATCAAAGGCCAGAATCTCTTCGATGCCGTCTAATTGAGCCAGAAAAAGAGTATCATGTCCATTGCCACAGGTAGCATCAACAACTGTATCACCAGCTATGACTGCTCTTTTTACTGCCAGCTTAGCCAGATTTACAGCATTTCTGAAGGCAGAGTTTTCATGGCTGCCGGGGAAATTATCCTGCCCCAAAAGCTTCTTCACATGCGAACCTCGCTTATCCGGTATCAGCATCCGATCAGATGATTTGACTATTTACTCTAATCTATCGCTTGGGCGGAGCTTCGGTCAAATACAGCTTTTTGTTCAAAACCTCAAAAATTGAATGCTCCTTCAGCTTGATCAGATCGATTGAGTGAGGCGAACGCCTGATTTCCACCTGATCACCGGTAGACAACATAATTGTATCCTGTCCATCGGCGGTAAGTATTATCTGGTCAGAATCTGCAATTACCCGGACTGTTTTGCCGGCATCCAGTACTAAGGGTTTTAACGCCGGAGTATACGGACATACAGGAGTCAGAATCATTGCCTGAGTATCAGCCATTACCACCGGGCCTCCTGCCGACAAGGAATAGGCCGTTGAGCCTGTAGGAGTTGAACAAATAAGGCCATCAGCTATATATTCAGCCAAAGACTCTGAATCCACCAGTACTTTGAGGCGAATCATCCGGCCAATTCCCTCCCGCATTATGCTGACTTCATTCAGGGCATCACTCCGGAACAGCCGTTCACCATTTCGGGTCACCATTATCTGCAGCATCATGCGCCTTTCCCGCCGATACTCTCCCTTGATCAATCTTTCTAAATATTCATCAAGCTCATTAACCTCCAGCTCAGCCAGAAAACCAACCCGACCCAGATTGATGGTCAGCAAGGGAATGTTAAGATGTCCGCAACGGCGAGCCGTCCCCAAAATAGTGCCATCACCGCCCAAAACCACTAATAGATCAGGCAGGCGATCTCCTTCTTTCCAGTCTTCTAATACTTCAAGTCCTTGGCTCCTTATAACACTGGCAATTTCTTTTGCAATAATACGGGTTTCTTCTCTCCGTGAATTGGACACCAGCCCTACAATCATCATCTAAATCCTTACTTTCCGCCTAACAAGCGTTTTTTCGTCCGTAATAATCAAAACCCGGAAAAGATTCTCTTGCCGGATAATATAGCATCTGCATATGACGATTCCAGGATCATTTTACGCTGATCCATGCTAATTTTATATGATCTTTATGGTTATTCAGACACTGGTACTTTAAGATATTTTTCGGTTCCCATCTGCCTCTCGTCCCCCTGTTTCCCCCGTCCCCCCGCTTCACCTCTCTCCTAACTCCTCTCACCTTACACCTTACACCTCTCGCCTCACGCCTCACGCCTCTCGCCTCTCGCCTCACCTATCATACAATTCAGCATGGGCTTTTGATACAATATCTGCTATATCCAGGGCAGATACCTCAGTCAAGGCTGATTTCGTAAGATGAAGAAAATATTCAATGTTCCCCTGCGGTCCCTTTATCGGCGAAAAGCATATCGACAATGGAAAAAGGCCAAGTGATTCGGCCTGAACCGCTAACCGCTCCAATACTTCCCGGTGAATCTCAGCATTGCGAACTACTCCTCTTTTTCCAACCTGCTCCCTGCCCGCCTCAAATTGAGGCTTGACCAGAGCCACCACTTCCCCGCATTCATTCAACAGCTGAGAAATCACAGGCAGAACCAGCTTTAATGAAATAAAGGCCACATCAATCAATACTAAATCCATTTTCTCGGGCAAATCTTCGGGATTCACATGACGGATATTAGTTCGTTCCAAAGTCGTTACCCGCTGATCCTGACGCAGCTTCCAATCCAACTGGCCATAGCCTACATCTACAGCATAAACCCGTTTAGCGCCTTGCTGCAATGCACAGTCAGTAAATCCGCCTGTAGATGCTCCAACATCAAGAACTACCTTATCATTAAAATCCACCTGGAAAGCCTCTATTGCCCCCATAAGCTTAATTCCCCCGCGACTGACAAAATGGGGGCCATCCTGTCCTTCCACATAAAGCTCCGCCGTATCCGGGATTTTCTGTCCGGGCTTCTCTATCCGCCGGCCATCGGCAAATACCTGTCCTGCCAGAATAAAGGCCCGCGCCTTTTCCCGGCTGGGTGCCAGACCCTTTTCATAAATCATAACATCAGCCCGGGTACCAGCCATTCTATATCCTCCCGATCATCCGATTTTTCTTAAGCTCCGGCCATCTTTCTATAATTTGCCGGCGCACACCCCCGGGGGTAAGCTGCAAATCATGCCAAAGAATATCAAGATCACCGTGTTCAACAAATTGATCCGGGATACCCATGTTCAGAACTTCGGGCTGATGACTTATATTGCTTAAACTCTCTAAAACAGCATCTCCAAAACCACCGATCAGGACATTATCCTCTAAAGATACCACTCTGCCGCAACGAATTGCCCAGGATGTAATAAGGTCTACATCCAGCGGCTTTACGAACCGGGCATTTATCACCGCAGCTCGAATCCCTGTTTCCTGCAGGCTAAGAGCCGTGTCTAATGCAGTCTTAACCATTCTGCCCACCGCCAGCAACAGCACTTGATCACCTTCTCGCAGCAGCACTGCCTGCCCGGGCGGGATAAAATCAGGTGTCTTCTTAACCTCTACCCCTTCCCCGCTTCCCCGCGGATAACGGACTGCAGTCGGTGCTTCATACTGAAGTGCCGAGTTCAGCATATCGTTTAATTCATCTTCGTTGGCCGGGGCCATTATGGTCATGTTGGGGATTTGGCGCAGATAGGACAGATCAAAAACTCCATGGTGGGTGGGACCGTCCTCGCCTACCAGACCGGCCCGATCTATAGCGAAAACCACCGGCAGATTCTGTAAGCAGACATCGTGGACGATCTGATCAAAAGCTCTTTGCAAAAAGGTGGAGTAGATGGCCACCACCGGCTTTAACCCTCCGGAAGCCATGGCTGCCGCCATAGTCACCGCATGCTGCTCACATATGCCCACATCAAAAAATCTGGTTGGGTATTCATCGGCAAATTGATCAAGCCCAGTTCCACCGGTCATGGCCGCCGTAATCCCTACCAGGTCTTTCTCTTCTTCCGCCTTGCGGACCATAAATTCTCCGAAAACTTGGGTATATGTTTTGGCGCCGGACTTGAAAGGTCTGCCTGTACTTATATCAAATGGGCCAATACCATGAAACTGGTCAGGATTATTCACGGCCGGCAAATAACCTTTACCCTTTTCGGTCATCACATGAATCATAACCGGTCCTTTAATGAAACGAGCCTTCTGGAAAACCATCAGCAAGTCTTCCAGGTTATGTCCATCAATGGGTCCCAAATATGTAAAACCCAATTCTTCAAAGAGAATCCCGGGGACCACCAAATACTTTACTACGTCCTTTAATTTCCCCGCTACCCGGAGCAGATTCTGCCCTATGCCGGGAATGCGCAAGAAAGCCTGTTCAACTTCTTCCTTGTGCCTGAAATAAGCCGGGTCCATCCTCAGTCTGCTCAAATAGCCCGACATGGCACCTACATTAGGGGATATAGACATGGCATTATCGTTTAAGACCACCGTAACATCCAAAGCCAGGTGACCCGCATGATTAAGGGCTTCAAAGGCCATTCCGCCTGTTAGGGCCCCGTCACCTACGACAGCAATCACCGAATTCTTTTCACCCTTGGCATCACGGGCCAAAGCAAACCCTACTGCAGCTGAAATCGATGTGCTGCTGTGGCCGGTGTTGAATGAGTCATAAACACTCTCTTCTGATTTAGGGAAGCCGCTTAAACCCTGATATTGTCTAAGGGTAGAGATTTGCTCCTGTCTGCCGGTAAGTATTTTATGGACATAGCTTTGATGGCCTACATCCCATATTATTTTATCCACAGGTAGCTGGAAGACATAGTGCAAGGCCAAAGTCAGTTCAACCACCCCTAAATTAGCCGCAAGATGGCCCCCGTTAGAGGCTACGGTATTAATAAGGATATCCCTGACCTCCCGGGCCAAGTCCTTTAAACGTGACGGCGGTATTCTTTTTAAGTCCGCCGGCGACTGAATTGTTTCTATCACCGGTTATCACCTTCTTATAAAGTAAGACTTGATTCAGGTGGAGTTTTAACTCCATCTGAATCTTAGTCGCACGAATTCAGGGACTTAGCCGCCCTTGGGCACCCGCCTCCCATAGAGGCGGGGGTCTTAGGGCGGGTTAGTCATCGGATTAAAATGCCTTCAGGCACAGGAATTATCACTTCAGAATCCGGATCCCCGTATGGTCGTCCAGCCACCGTAAAAACCGGCCTAAGCGAAAAATAATTGAATTGGCATGATTTATGGCTATTCTTTTGCCAACCGTCTTGCCCCCAACTGTAATCGCCGCAATAATGCTGGTCATTGCCGCTCCAAGAAGAACAGTATCAGTTAAGGAAAACTGGGTTGCCAGGGTAAATACGATAGAGGCACCCATTGCTCCGCTCAAGGTGCCAGAAATATCTCCCACCACATCTGCTGTCAGATTAGCAACAAGGTCAGCATTGCGAGCTAAGTTCGCTGCCTCTATTGCCCCCGGAACCTTTTTGGCTGCCATAGCATTATAGGGAACTACATTTGCTGCCGCAGCCGCTGTTCCAATGGCATCAGCTGCTATCCCTAAAAATACAACCAGGATCAGGGCCAACAAAGATAACCATACACTTTGGATCACCTCAATAAGGGACTCCATTCCCAGGCTGATAGTCAACCCGATTACAAAAGTGAACGAAGCAATCCATAAGGCGGGTTTTACTATATTATTGTCAGTAATTCTGGCCAAAAATTCACCCCATGAAAGAATATAATGGAGGTTGCCCTCTGAGTAAACCCTGTGACTTAGGTCCAGCAGGCTTTCCCAATAAACATCCTGTTTGTTGCCAAACAGGCGGTTTCCCTTTACGTTTAATCCACAACGTCACCGTATGTGGGGCTGAATTACCACTTAGTGCACACTTTAATCCCCAGAGGACCGTATCAAGACACGCAGTCTAGGAGTTTTCCTCGACAACCTACACCGACTTCTAGCCTCTTTTGCAGCATAGGTTTCAGAAAAGAAAGCGGTACCGTGGCCACCGGTTTCCACTTCTTCACCAATCATCCGCCTACACCACTCAAGGCAGGCTACACTGCACCCAGCTTCCTACCAGATACAGGTTTTCACGAAGGCCAAAGCCCCCGAGCCTCCACAGGTGGGGGGTCAGTACCCGCATGCCATTGCAGACCGCCCCGACACCCTTAACTTCCAGCACCAACCCCCAACTGGGCGTCGGAAGCTGACACCAGAATCTTCATCGATGTGCCCGTGACGGATTTTTAGGCCCGCCTTCAAAGCCGGTGAGATTGACTAGAATACTGCAACCTCCTCTAATTCTAATTCATAATTATAGCATAAAGTAAGACTTGATTCAGGTGGAGTTTTGACTCCATCTGAATCTTAGTCGCACGGATCCAGGGACTTAACTGCCCTTGGGCACCCGCCGCCTATAGAGGCGGGGGTCTAATGGCAGATTAGTCATCGGATAAATTATTAATGACCAACACGGAAAGTCATTGTACCCGCCCAGGGCCAAAAAGTCAATGGGATTTTGGAAGTGATGTTACCTATTTCCTGACTGAACCCCGTTCTCCATAAGAAGTTCGACGCTCCACGTCGAACCAAGCGAGGAGCACAAATCTCTTAACAAGATTTGGCTTCCGCCAGCCTCCCGCCTAACGTTCTTTATCTGCGTTAATCATATTAGATCTACGTCTTGCGCTCCCCTTTTCCCCTCTCGCCTCACCCCTCACCCCTCACGTTCTCCGTTCCCCCGTTCTCCCGTTTAGGGAATAAGGGATTAAGGAAGTTTGACGCTCCACGTCGAACCAAGCGAGGAGCACAAATCTCTTAACAAGATTTGGCTCCCGCCTGCCGTTCCCCATTCGCCTTTCGCTTTTCGCCTCACCCCTCACCCCTTTCTCCTTTCTAGTTTAAACCCCATAAAAAAAGGGCTCTGGTGAGCCCTTTTTGGTCTGTTTATTTCTTAATCCCTTTTTGCCTTGGCGATAACCTCTTCGGCCACCTTCGGGGGTGCTTCCTCATAATGGTCGAATTCCAGCTTATATTTGCCTCTTCCCTGGGTAATGGCTTTTAAATCAATACTGTAACGGAGTACTTCCTTGTATGGCACCTGGGCTTTAATTACCTGGTTTTTGCCTTTCGGCTCCATACCCAAAACCCGGCCCCGCTTACTGTTCAAATCACCGATTATGTCACCCATGAACTGTTCGGGGATTTCTACTTCAATATTGCATATGGGTTCCAGTATAGCCGGATTAGCCTGTTCAACACCTTTTTTGAAGGCCAAAATTGCCGCCAGCTTAAAGGCCATTTCCGAAGAGTCAACAGAGTGATATGAGCCGTCATAGAGAGTTGCCTTCAGGTTGGTAACCGGATATCCTGCCAGGACACCTTCCGGCAATGCCTCACGAAGTCCTTTTTCAACGGCAGGAACATACTGTTTGGGAACCGAACCGCCAAATAGCGCCTCACCGAATACGAATTCCTCTTCAGAAGGCTCCAGCCTAAGCCATACATGCCCGTACTGCCCATGTCCGCCGGATTGCTTTTTATGCTTTCCTTCCACCTGGACCTGTCCGCGAATAGTTTCGCGGTAAGGAATCTTCAACTCTGCCGTTTTGACTTCAACCCCGAATTTGCGGTTCAGACGCTCAATTATAATGTCACTGTGGCTTTCACCCATAGTTGTCAAGATAGTCTGCTTGGTTTCCACATTCTTTTCCAGGCTGATGGTAGGATCCTCTTCCATCAGTTTCTGCAAAGCGCTGCCCAGTTTGTCCTCATCACCCTTGGCTTTGGGCTCTATAGCAGTTCCAAGATTAGGTACAGGAAACTCAATTGGCTCAATTTCCTGTGGATTAGACTTAATGGTCAATATATCACCGGTAGTAGTGTCTGCCAGCTTGGCCACAGCCACAATATCTCCGGTATTAGCTTCCGGTACCGCCTGCTGCTCCTTACCCCTCATAACCAGAAGTCCATTAATTTTTTCTTCTTTTTCTTTAGTGGCATTATAGACAACAGAATCAGCCTTAAGCTTGCTCTGCACCACTTTCAAGAAATTCAGGCGTCCAATATAAGGGTCGGCATTAGTTTTGAAAACCAGAGCCGCCAGCGGTTCCTTGTCCTTGCCCTCGGCGACCTGGTCCGGTGAAGCCATACAGTCCACAATGAAATCCATAACCGGCAATACGCCAATGTTACTGGTAGCCGAGCCACAGAAAACAAATACCACTGCCCCTTTAGAAGCAGCCTCAGCAATCCCGGCCTTGATTTCATCATCAGAGAGCTCTTCTCCCTCCAGGTATTTGGATAAAAGGTCATCATTGCCCTCAGCTGCCGCCTCAACCAACTGTTCTTTATATGTTTCAATATCCCCCATCATTTCTGCGGGGATCTCTTCTTCCCGATACTTGCCGTCCGATCCGAAAATTAATGCTTTCATTTTGAGCAGGTCAACTACCCCTTTGAAGTCAGCTTCTGCTCCAATTGGAATCTGAAGCGGCACAATCGTTCCAGACAGCTTGTTGTGCATATCGTCCAAAGCTTTTTCAAAATTAGCATTCTCTCGGTCCATTCGGTTAATAAACGCAATCTTGGGGAGGTTTTGTGTTTCTTCCCAAAAAATTTCGGTCTGCACCTCTACCCCGGCCACGGCTGAAACAACCACCAAAGCATTCTCGGCCACTTTTACTGCGCCTCTAACTTCTCCCAGGAAATCAGCAAAACCAGGAGTGTCCAGAATGTTGATCTTGGTATCCCGGTATTCGCAGGGAATCAGACTGGTGCTTATACTGATTTTCCTTTTGATTTCTTCGGGCAGAAAATCAGAAACGGTGTTGCCATCATCAACCCTGCCCAATCTGCCGGTGACTCCTGTGTTATAGAGCATAGCCTCCGCCAGTGAGGTCTTTCCGGCGCCTCCATGTGAAATAAATACTATGTTTCTAATTTGGGAAGTTGGGTATACCTTCATCAGAGTACCTCCTCATTAAAAATCAAACCTGCTCAAGTTGTAGATTGCATTAGCAAATCTTCTTAATTATACATGATTTCACTTCTTCATAAAAACATAAAATAACCAGTAAATAAGAATAGCAATAATTATAAATAATACCAGCTGCCAGATAAACGCGATACGAAGACTGTCAGCCAAGGTCAATGCCATCCCCAGTACCAGCGGGGGCAGAAAAGAATAGCTGACAGGCTGTGCATCAGGTCGCTTACGATTGCTGAACCATTTGCCGACATTCAGGATGACAAAGAAAATTAAACTGTTCATTGCTAAGTTGATCAAGAACATTGTTGCCTGTAAGCTCCTTATTTTTCAGCACAAGACCCTTAGCTCAATCGTCAGTCTGCTGGAAATGGTCGATGTAGTCCCGGTAAGTGTGGCGGTATTTATCGATCAGTCCATAGTCAGTGAGATCAAAATGAATAGGAGTTACAGAAATAAAGCCGGCACCCACCGCAACAACATCACTGTCCGTTTCCTGATTCTCTTCCACCACTTCCCCCCCCAACCAATAATAAGTCTGGCCGCGAGGGTCCCTGCGCTCCTGAAAGATATTCTGATATCTTCTTTTCCCTAAACGAGTAATCCTCATCCCTTTAATATCCGGGCGAGGAACATCAGGCACATTTATATTAATAATTGTCTCACGATCCGGGCCATCCTTTTCTATCTGTCGGCAAACCGCCCGGGTGAACCTGGCGGCAAAAGAATAATCTAAGTCTCTCCGGTGTGAAGTCAAAGACACCGCAACAGAAGCCACCCCCATAATGACTCCCTCCATAGCTGCCGATACCGTTCCCGAATATAGAACATCCCACCCCAGATTAGCACCCCGATTAATTCCGGACACTACCAGATCGGGGGGTTCCGGCAGCAAAGCGGCTACGGCCAGCTTGACACAGTCTGCCGGGGTTCCGTAAACCGCCCAGGCTGCTTTGGCTGACTGAATAAGAGAATCCATTCTTTCAATCAATATTGGTTTATACACAGTGATTCCGTGGCCGGTGGCACTCCTCTCCCGGTCAGGTGCCACCACATAAACATCTCCCATTTCCGCCAGGGTCTCAGCCAATTGGTGTATCCCCGGAGAGTAAATTCCATCATCATTGGTTAATAATATCCGCATTATTTCCTCCTGTGATTAGAACATCCGAATATGTTTGACAGGCCAATAGATCATAAATGCCTCACCCTTCAAATGGTCCATGGTCAGCCACCCATTCCAGGCATGGCTGTCAAAGCTTTGATTACGGTTATCCCCCATAACGAACAATGAGTCCTCGGGAACCGTCACCGGTCCAAATTCGTAATTAGGGGCTTCCGCAATATAAGGTTCTTCCAGCGGCTCACCGTTAATGTAGACTTTACCATCCTTAACCTGAATAATATCCCCCGGAACTCCAATAACTCGCTTTATATAATCGTCTTCCTGTCCGATTATATCCGGAGGCTGAAATACTACTATATCTCCGCGTTCAGGTTCAGTAAACCAATAAACAAATTTATTTACCATCACCCGGTCCTGAAGCTGTATGGTAGGCAGCATTGATCCGGTGGGAATAATCCGCCCCTCCACCACAAAGGTGCGAAGAATCATGGCCAGGATAAAAGCCACTAATACTATACTTAATAATTCCTTAAAAAATCCTTTAATCTCTTTCATCGGCTCCTGCATTCTCACACCTCATATATACTGAGGGTCATTTCCCCAGTTTCACGGTCTTTTGTAAGCCCAAACATCAAATTATTTGCTTTCAAAGTCTTGTTGAGAAAATCAACCGCCTTAATCAGCTCCGGACTGCCGCCGAAAGTTTTTTTAGCCAGCAATTCCAGCTTTCCGGCTCCTCCAACCCCCATTTCTCCACCCCTCAATAATTTTTCACACAATTAACCCTCTGGCCGAATAATTAACATCATAACCTAATTCTTCCTGATCAAAGCCAGTGCTTCCGCCCGGGATGCGGGATTGGTTTCAAATATTCCCCTTACGGCAGAAGTAATAGTCATAGAACCAGGCTTGAGCACTCCCCGCATGGTCATACACATATGCTCGGCCTCGATTACCACCAGAACACCCCATGGCTGCAGCCTCTCATTGATGGTATCCGCAATCTGCGTAGTCAGACGCTCCTGAAGCTGCAAACGGTGGGCAAAACCATCTACCACCCGGGCCAGCTTGCTGAGACCGGTAATTCTTCCCCTGCGGGGTATATATGCCACATGGGCCCTGCCGTAGAACGGTAAAAGATGATGTTCACACAATGAATAGACCGGAATGTCCTTTATCATAACCATCTCATCATGAGATTCAGTGAACATTACTTCCAGATATTGACCAGGATCCTCCTCCATGCCGTGGAGAATCTCCTGGTACATTCGGGCCATCCGCTCGGGAGTATCCCGCAGCCCTTCCCGATCCGGGTCTTCGCCAATGGCTTCCAGTATCATTTCTACCGCCCGCGTAATCTTCTCAGTATCCATCTGCTTCTCATCCCTTTTATCACCATTATCATCCCATTTTGGCTAATCTAAATTCTATCACTTTATCTAACCAAGGCAAATTATGCCGGTAAAGAATTTTTCCAATCTAAATATATTCAACCCAGGAAGGACTAACTCTCCGGATCATCGACCCAAAAGTCTTTCTCCACCCGTAACGCCACACTCTCTCCATTTCGAATTTCAACATGATATGATCTGGACCCTGCTTCGGCCAGGTGCTGATTATGGGTCACCATAATCACTTGGCGGCCAAATGAACTGCAGACTGCATTCAAGAACTCCGCTACCTGAAGAACGTGTTGTTCGGAGACGTGTTTACCCGGTTCGTCCAGAATCAGGGGACCAGCCATAGAAGGACGGCTGTTTTCCAGCAACGCCACTCGCAGAGCCAGGGAGATCACATCCACAACCCCGCCTCCCCTGGACTCCCGGGGATCGTTTTTCACTTCCAGATCGCCTCCATAGGTGGAAGACACCTGGAATTCTGCCTCCGATCTTTCACCACGTTCCTCATACTCGATATGAAAAGCGTGATCGGCCTGAAACACCAAAGTTAACGCACTGGTTACCAATCTTTCCAGGGAATCCTTCGATTCCTGCCGGGCGTATTCCCCCGCCATACCGAAAAGGCGAACAACCTGGCGCAGATTATCGGCCTGCCCCCGAAGCCGGTTGACTCGGGACTCTTTCAGACGCTTCTGTTCTTCCAGACTTTCCAATTGCCCCCGGCGTCGGTTGATACTGTCCCGAAACAATGCAATACCATCATTTAATGCTGTGTAACCCAATTTACCAGCCCGCCTTTTTAAGGTATTCCTCCGGAATGAGCTCCTCAATTTTTTTAATTAAAGCATCAATTTCATCCCTGACCTGTCGAATGCGAGTCTCCAGCTCTTCCGGTTGACAGCCCATTTCCTCTATTCTTTCATTGATAGCAGCCAAATCCTTCTGTAAAACATCATAGCGCGCCAGTGCTTGGGCCCGGTCATCGCGAGCCTCCTGCAAGGCCTTCTCCAGCTTCTTAATTCTCTGATCATATGACTCCTTTTCCAAACCGGCACCTCCCTGTTAAAATGCCTCCCGGCGAATCCGCTCCACAATATCCCGGTCTATTTCTGTAAAACAGGTAGGACACCGGCCCGCCTGCTGTAATGCATCGCCAAATTGCCTGGCCGCCTCATCAACCCGGGCCCGTTTCTCTCCCAACCGCACCTGAGCGGCCTCCAGATCCCGGGTTAAGCTTTGCCGGCTTTGAAAAGCCGATGTGTATATGGTTTGGCGTTCCTTAAGGTTATTGGTTTTCTCCAGCATTTCTTCAGCCTTTCCTAAAGCTTCCAGAGCTTGCAAAACCGCAATGGATTCTGACCAATCCTTTTGCTTCGATTTTCTCTCCTGCTCCATCCCCTTTATAAGCCTAAGGTTCGTCTGCAATTCAAATCCTTCTTGCCGAAGATCACGAACTTCACTCAAATAATCAGCTACAGCTCCAATTCCGGTCGTATTGTCGATTATCTTATTACAAACCGCAATCTTTTGCATATTATCTTTTCGTTCCAGGCCTAATTCCTGTAAATATTGAAGCTCTTTCAACTGCTGACGGATAACCTGCTGATAACCGGCAACAACTTCATCTACCTTCTCCAGCCTGTCCATGGTAGTCTCTACTTCCGCCAGTTCCTGATCCGTCTGTTTCAACCGGGCCAGCAGAGCCTCCAGAGTATGCAGTTCCTCCTCCCGAGCCTTCAAGGTAACCAGTAAGCTTTCCAGCTGCTGCAGACGGATAATTTGGTCCTCCAAATCGTCATACTCGGCCAGTTGTTCATCTAAAGCTGCAATATCTTCGTTTAAGCGATTTATCTCCTGGGATGCCTGACTAACATCCCGCAGTGCTTCCCGTTGGGCCGCATCAATAATATGCAGATTGGCCATCCGCCCCAAGATTTTGGAACGTGTTCCACCAGATTCCTCCAACAAGAATGGGGCCTCCAATTGGCCGGCCAGATTAATCTCCACAGACCGGTCCCGGTCAATAACCAGCTTCTCCATACCCAAAGCCTGCCGAACCTCCAGGGGAACCTCTTTGTTGAACCGTTCAAAGACCAACGGCTCTTGTCCCTCTATTTCCAGATGATATCGGTTAATACGAGCACTATCATCCCGAATTCTTTCGACCACCACCCCGTTACTCATTTCCATCCGCACCTGACAGCGAGTTTCTCCTGATCTTATAAATCCGCTTCCCCGGGGCTCATTATAAATCAACCAGCGCATAGCCCGGATAATAGCAGATTTGCCTTGATCGGAAGGACCCACAATAATATTCAGACCTGGATCAAATTCGAAATCTGTTTCGCGATGAGATTGAAAATTTCGCAGGCGCAGTTTTTTTATGTAAACCTTCGTATTATCCACTCGATACCCCCAAAGCCTCTTCAGCCCAGGCAATTCTTCGCAAGGCCTCGCGGCGCACATCCTCTTCGATGTTCTGAAGCTGTGCCACATCATTTATTATCTGAGCCGCATCCCAGCGTCTCAGCTGGGTGGCTTCCCGCACTTCCCGGGTAAACCTGTCCAGAGCCATGAGCCGCATTTCCATGTCCTCCGCCTTAGTTCGGTCCAGAACCTCATCCCCCGGACCGGCAGAGCACAGAGGAATAAGCCGGCACGACACCCCTCCCCCTGACAAATCAATCAAAGCCACCTTAACCTGCCTTTCCATTTCACGAACATGGTTGCTCAGCCTCACCAGAGCCCCCGGATTAATGAAATGGCTGACCCCCCGTTCAATTGCTCCAAATCCCAGGTGGTAGTGGCCTGCCAGGACCAGCTCCGCCCCAGTTTCCAAAACATCATCGATTAAAGTATGATCTCCGGGTATCTCCTGCTTATCGAACAGCATACCGTGAATCATATGTATAGTAATATCACTTTCCCGGTCTTTCTCCAATACGTAATCCAGATGACGGGGTCGTCGATCCATATCCAGATGATAAGAGCTCCCCTTAAGGAAGGCTCTTATCCCCCCGGCTTCAAGACGGACTGAGCCAGGCTCTGTCAAGAGATTCAGAATACCCATCCGGCCAATAAAGCCCAGAACCGAACGGGACAAGGAAGCAATATTGCCTCCATACATATCATGATTACCCGCAATCACATATAGAGGAGCCTGGAGTTTTTGCAAAACCTGCAAATAATCTGCCACCACTGACAAAGCCGGATTGGGAGTATCAAAAAAATCTCCCCCATGCAAAACGAAATCAACCCTATGATCATTGGCCAGATTGACCACTTCGGTCAATTTGGCCATCAACGTTTTGCTCAGAATATCCTTGCGGTTAACCGGGGAGCTTCCCCGCAAATGACTATCCGTAAAAAATAGCAGCTTCACCTTGACGCACCTTCATTCTTCGTTGTTCGTCAATAAACAGATATTCTCCATACCCGCATATAAAAACCTTCAGACCTCAATAATTTCATCCAGACTGTACTAAAGGAGTAAGGCGTGAGGCGTGAGGCGTGAGGCGAGACGAAGTCCGGGCACGAAGTGAATTTCAACGTGTGACCATTGGAATGAAGGCCGAGCAAGCTCCTGTGAAGGTGAGGACGTAGAGCAGCCGAGGGACAGGAGGTCCCGAGTCCGCCTCCTGAGCCATGGAGGGCGAATTGGCGGTGTGCTGCTCGGAGGCCGAACCTGAGCAGTTGAGATTGCCGTCCTGAATTCCGGGAGCAAGTGGAATTCACCCTGACACCGCAATTAGCACCAGGCTTATTTTAGCAAGACCCGGGTCCCCACCGCCAATAACACGACCCCCAGCAGATCCACCCAGCGAAAAGGCACTTTCTCAACCCCCATCAGACCAAACCTGTCAATTAAGACCGCCGTTAAAATCTGAGCAAATATTATTCCCGTTGTGGCATTGCCAACACCGATCTTGGGCATACTCTTTACCACGCCAAAAATAATGAGGACATTTAGAATTCCTCCCGCGTAAACATACCAGGGTGCCTGGTTGACCTTGGCCAATCCCTGAAAGCCGACTCCGGCGCAAATAATTACTGCTGCAACAGTAATCAGCCCCACAACATGTACTACCAGAGTAGACTCCCAAAGGCCAATGACTTTTCCCAGCACCGAATTCATCGTCCCCTGAATTGCCATGGCTGCTCCTGCCACCATAGCAATTAGCAGATAACTCCACTGCAAACAATCAACCCCTATGCGCAATATACCTTAGTGTTGCTTCGTGATGACTCCTTTATTCACCCCGGAAGCCCCCCGCCAATTGCTCACCAAGGGTACGGCGCATCTGAAATACTGTCTTTCGGCAGTCAGCGTCCTTCTAACGAAAACCCAACGTAGCAACCAGAATAACCAGGACTCCTAATAGTCCCCCCCAATAACGCCAAGTTGAGCCGGTCATCCTGGCTTCAGGCCACAACTGAAAAATGACCAAATACAACATAACTCCACTGGCCAACCCCATAAAAACCCCGAAGTAGTGAGGCAGAACTGATACCGCTAATTTGCCCAGCAAAAAACCCAGGGGAGTCACGGCACCCACTGCCAAAACCTGAAGAGCAATGCGCATTTTGCTAATGCCGCCCATTATCAAAGGTGCGGCAATAGCCATGCCCTCAGGGATATTATGTATACCAATGCCCAGAGCTATGGCCGCTGCCGTCCGGGTGCTCACTTCATGCCCCAGAGATATTGCCATTCCTTCGGGAAGGTCGTGTAAGGCTATCCCCAGCATGATCATGTATCCGATCTTGGCCATTCGGGCCCCTCCCGATGGCCCGGACTTATTAATAATGTTGTTAAACAGCGCAATTATCACCGCTCCACCCATAGCTCCAAGGAGAAAGCCCCCTCTGCCTCCCATGACAAATACCGAAGGTATCAAATCAAAAACCACCACCGCCAGCATTACTCCCGCCGCCAGACCCAAAAAGAAGGACAATTCTTTATTTCTCATCCGAACCCGCCAGAACACCAGGAGGGCCCCTAAAAAAGTGGCAACACCAGCCGCAACACTAAAACCGAATTCATTAACCGGCATAACAAAACCCGCCTCAGCTTTTTTTAAAACCTATGGCAGGCTATGCAATCTAATGAATTTGATTCACTGTTTAAGAAAGTTTACTAATTTGGTGGGGATGTTTTGCAGAAGATAATATATACTGATAATGTATTGAAACATCTTTTGCCTTGGTTAAGCTAAATCTGCTTTGCCCGTTGAAAGGAGAGGATTTTTTGGGGAAACAAGCTAAGATTGCCGTCTACCTCATAATCGGAATAGTATTAATCGCTTCGGCATTTTCTGATAAAACATCCAAATCGCCGGAGGACCAGTCACCCAATATCGCCACCAGCATCCAGGCCTTTGAAGAAGCCAGAGATAACAATGAAAGCATCTGGCTCCTGTTTCGTTCCGAGACTTGTCAGCCCTGTGCTGAAATGATGAAAACATTTAACAAAATTGCTCCCGACTATCAGGGAAAGGTTAGTTTTATCGCTATAGATGTGGATGACGACGACAATATAGAATTAGTGAGAGAGTGGAAAATCCAGTATGTGCCTTCCAGCTTTATTTTGGATGCCGAAGGAAATGTAAGTTATGAATACATAGGAATCATTCCCGCCGACGATCTGAAAAATGAACTGGATAAGGTGGTGGAATAGGTTGGAAGCCTGGATAAGCCAAGTTGCTCCCCAATTTTTGAGCAGCTTCTCCCTTCTGGGATATGGATTAGTATTCCTGGCCGGAATCGTCACCAGCATCGGACCCTGCAACCTGAGTATGGTTCCCATCATCATTGGGTATGTGGGCGGCACAGAGGCTGGTCGCAGCAAAAGCCTGGCACTTTCGGTCACCTTCACCCTGGGTACTGCTACCACCTTCATGCTGCTGGGGCTTATTATTGCGGCAGCAGGGGGAATATTCGGCACCAGTAAGAGTATCCTTTATTACATCGTGGCCGCAGTCTGCGTGGCTTTAGGCTTGAATCTGCTTGGATTCCTCAAGCTGAATATAAGTTTTGGCGGAAACTTGCTGAGCCGGATCCGGGAAGCTAAAGGCCCGGCAGGCAGTTATCTCCTGGGATTGGTTATGGGCCTGGTAGGATCACAGTGTGGAACCCCTGTATTACTGGTTATTCTTTCCCTGGCTATGGCCAGCGGACAATGGCTCTATGGCGCCACCCTCCTGTTCATATATGCCTTGGGGCGAGGCATTCCCATCATCATAGTCGGCACCTTTACCGGGCTGGTAACCCGCATGGATACCTTTGCCAGGTGGAACATGATTCTGGAAAAAGTGGCAGGAGTAATCATAATAGCCGTTGGCGCCTATTATGCGTATATCGCCTGATGTCCATACAGGAATTATCTATCATAAATATACCTTCCCACATCCCGACAATATACCCAATTGCCTGTCTGCTATCATGAAGCAATAATCTTCGGCATATGGTTAGCAAGGAGGTGTTGTAATGGTTCTTAAGATGATAAAAGGAGTCAGCGGCCCATTTCTGGCACTTTTATTTGCACTGACTCTGGGTACGGTATTTGCTTTCATTGTCTACTATAGCCGTCTGCCGGAAACCATCTTGTCACCTTTAGCCGATTTTACCCTGCTGGTCAGTGTGTTCGGAGGCGGTTGGTATAGTGCCGCTAAATACGGTAATCGGGGCCTTCTCCGCGGCGCCATGGTAGGTCTTTCAGTATTCATTGTTGTGCTGGGCCTGACTCTGATAATAAACAAATCACTGATAACCTGGTCAGGGTTAGGAAAAGATCTGTTATTTGCGCTGGTGGCCGGTGGTCTGGGGGGTGTGCTGGGAGTCGGAATGTCCCGTTAAATCATCTGCCACCAGAGAATCGGATTTCACTGCCTTCAGACCGGGAAAGACCAATGACCGAGCAGCCACATGCACAGTCCGGCAATAATAAAGACAAGCCCTGCAATCATATTAAAGGAAGGTCTGATCATTACTTCCCTCTCCTCATAAAAAAGGAGTAGACCTCACTACTCCTTACCCGATAAAGTAAGACTTGATTCAGGTGGAGTTTTGACTCCATCTGAATCTTAGTCGCACGGATCCAGGGACTTAACTGCCCTTAGACACCCGCCGCCTATAGAGGAGGGGATCTTAGGGCAGATTAGTCATCGGATAAATTTAAGCAAAAGCCTGCGAATAAACGAGGGAACCCGAAAATAATAGACTTTAATTTCGTTCACACTCCCCTTTGACTTTTGCTATATTATATTGCACCCGGTTGTAAAAGGTTCATAAGTTTAGCTGATCTTGCCAGCCTTGCCCTCCTTATTAAACCATTTGTCCAGTTCCTTCTCCAGTTCCTGATAACCTATTTCACTGACCGCATGTTTGGGGAGACTGTGACGAAATAGGCTGCTGTAAGAACGACCGACCGGAGGCAAGCAAAACCGGTGGTCCAGAATTATCAAAGCTCCTGAATCAGTTTCACTTCTTATCAATCGCCCGACACCCTGGCGAAACCGAATAACCGCCTCCGCCAAAGAATATTCCCTGAAACCATTCCGCCCCTGCCTGGTCAAATGCTCCACCCAGGCCTCGGCCAGCGGTTCCGTAGGGGGACGAAAGGGCAGTCTGGTCAATACCAGGCAATTAAGCATATCACCCGGCAGATCAACCCCCTCCCAAAAAGTATCTGATCCCAGCAGAATACCGTTGGGACGATTCTCCAGCTTAGCGATCAAGGTAGCGTAATCCCCGTCCTGATACTGGCTGATCAAGCGGTCCGCCACCTCTGATTCACCTTCCAGACAGCGGGCTGTCTGCTGTAAAAGACTTCGGGAAGTAAACAGAATCATAGTACGGAGGGGTACATTTCGGGCAATAGTCTTGATAGTGTCTGCCACTGCCCGGGCATATTGGGATGACCCTGGTTCCGCCAGATTTTTGACCGCCAAAGTGCGGCAGTTTTGTTCAAAGTCATAAGGCGAAGGGGTGAGCCATTCCCGGATTCGATCCTTGTCTATATGATCAAGTCCCAGACGATTCTTGATATAGTCGAATTTCTCACCTACTGTCAGAGTGGCCGATACTAATATCAGAGTGCGAAGATGCGGATACAAGAGCCGGTTAAGCTCCTCACCAATATTCAAAGGAGCCACCGCTAAAGTTGAAAGACCTCTTTGATCCCCTTCCACCCAGATGACTTCTTCCTCACTGGCCCGGTCCAGGCTCTCGCCGATAAGCCACAGATTATTGCTGGTATCCCTCACTTCGCCGATCAGACTATTGAGGTCAACCACATCTTCCGAATCTGCCAATTCGTCAACCATATCCAGCAGAGACCTTTCAACATCCCGGAGCATGGTGGCAATTTCCCGGCACTTCCAGCTGTAATCATCCGCCTCCTCCATGCCGGGCCGGATGCGGCGGGTTCCGGCTATTCCTCTGCTGTCGGAGATGCTGACCTGTGCTAATCCCCGAATACTCTGGCGCACCAGATCAATCTTCCCGACTGCCTGAGCTATTCCTTCCCGAATATTTGGATGGCGAGCCTTTAATCCCGCCAGATAGCCCCGATCAATACGATCTCTCTTTTCCGCCAGTCTGGCCAGCAACTGCAGCCCTTCAGAAGCCGTAAAAGATATCCCCAGCTTTTCAAAGGCAGTCCGGTCAAAGTTATGGGCTTCATCAATGATTAAATGCTTATATGCCGGCAGGATTCGGCCTTCGATAGCCATATCACTTAAGAGGAGAGCATGATTAACTACGATCAAATGGCAGTTGTGGAGCTCCCGGCGAGCAGAAAAAAAATAGCACCGATATTGCCAGGGACACATGTTGCCCGAACACCCGTGGCGCTGAACACCAATTCTTTTCCAAATGGCTGCCTCCTGGTTATCCCAGCGCAGCTCCTGGCGCTGTCCATTGCCGCCTGCGGCCAACCATATATTCAGCCCGGCTAACAGCCGTCTTTCCTGAACACTCAACTCTTCATAAGTGTATCTGATCCCGTACCAGCGGGCCAGGCATAAATAATTTTCCCGGCCATAAGCCACCTGCCAGTTAAACCCGAAAGGCAAAACCTGGCTCAGCATAGGCAGATCCTTTTCAGCCAGCTGTTTTTGCAGGGCCCGGGTCCGAGTGGACACTACCACCTTCTGCCCCGTAGATGAAGCCCAATAGATGGAAGGAACCAGGTAAGCCAGAGTCTTGCCCACTCCGGTTCCGGCCTCAGCCAGCAAAAACTCTTCCTGTTCCAGAGCGTCACACACTTCCCGGGCCATGGACTCCTGTTCCGCTCGAAAGCGGTAAGATTCCATGGTCTGACTGAGCAGTCCTCTTTCCCCTAAAAACTCCAAAACCTTGTCACGGGAAAACTCCAGCTCCCCCGGGATACTTTTTCCGGTATGGGCCTTCATCTTTTGCGGAGGCGGCCGGTCAAATATTACACCCTCCATAGCCGCCTCAAACAAGGTTCGAAGTGGATCCTGAGGATTTAATATCCGGAGGGTCTCCTCAACAACACTAAAGCCCAGGTCACGAATTTCCTGCCATAGCCGCAATAGAAGAGGCCGGAGATTCTCCGCATCTGCTTCGTACTCCTCCCTGTTCCAGGTCTGATCAGGGTGCAGAACCTTCCATAAATCCTCAAGGGTAACAAACCGCTCCCGGTCCAGAACTATCAACGGAACTCCCGGATAATTAATCAGAGCCGGAGGCAATTGGGAGCTGTCCCATACAGTCGTTACAGTCAGCAGCTGACCGCCACCGGCTTCCAGCCTTAAAGAATAAATATCCCGTTCATTTTGTGCAGCAACAAAAATAAATTCCAATGTTACCCTCCCGCATGCCATTTAAAAACCCGCCTGTTTATCTGAGGTACGGCGGGCTAATCATCCAAATATATATAGATTCAAACATTCAATCGGTTAACCTCAGTTTTCCGGCCATCCTTACTTAAGTGATAAACCCCGTCAATATCGACTCCACCCTCCCGAAGAATCTGGCAGAATTCATTAATATCCTCCGGAACCACCTTGAGAGACAAGCCGCAGCTGGTGGATATTTCACGAGGTGTCGGTATGACCAAAAAAGTCCGCTCAGCCGCCTTCATAACTCTTTCAGCCTTCAAAGCACTGGATGTAGACATAAAAGTCACCACCCCATACTCCCGCAATTTAATCAAACTGCCTATATCTCCATCAGCCTGATTATTCAAAATCGATCTCCCCTACTACATAGAAAGTTGCCTGACTTATGGCTATAAGCTGATCGGCACAATATACTTCTGAAGTGGTAAAAATCAGTTTTCTTCCCGCCTTAACCACCTTGCCCCTGCCTATCATCTCATGACCAGCCGGTGCAGAGGAAAGAAAGCTTATATCATAACTGGCGGTAACCCCTTTTTTGCCGGTAGTTCGAAGTGCATTGCCCATGGCCGCATCAGCTAAAGTCGAAACCAACCCGCCATGAGTAATACCCAAAGGATTGCAATGCCTTGGTTCAGTGACCACCGCCATCTCCGCCCAGGCCTCCCCCAGAGTTTTGGTGTAAATCCCCACCAGGCCATAAAAAGGCGCCTGGGAGTTGGTCTCCACGATGACATTGAATAGCCTTTCATCAATACCCTTGTTTACTGCCTTCACTAATCTATATTCCTTTCACTCAACTAAATCGAAAAGGTTCTTCCCATCCTTTATTTCTGGGCCATCGTCCTTTAGCGTCCAGCCCGAGAAGCTTGGCGGGCTTGTTCCTCCAGGATTATCTTCGCAGTCATTCGCGCCACCTCACCCACCAGGGTTGAGCAGTGTTCCGGCATACCGGCTTGCGCGGCCGCTTTCATTTCAGCAGGATCATACAGGTTGAAAAACCTGCCCAGATACTTAGTCTGAATGTCCGCACACCTGCAGGTACCGTACATCTCCATAAACTGATCGTGCAGTTTTTTAGAAAGCAGGCTGGCTTTGACCAGCTTTCTGGTATTGGCAAAATCTTCTCTGTCCCGGCCAAAAAGATAGCTGATAGCTATTGTCCCTCCCGAAAGAGCACCGCAATGTCCGTTTCCGGTTAGACCGACCCCGTCGGCCAATGCGGTGGCGCCTTTAAAAACATCGTTGTTTTCAATGTCCAAAGCCTCAAAAATCCCGGCAATAACACATTGCGGACACCCGCCGTATTCCATCTCGTATTGTTTAGCGATAGTGAACGCCCGGCTCAAAATCTCTTCCATAAAATCCTCCTCCTTCAGCAAAATCCCCTCATTCCAGCAAAGAATATCCACCCGAAAGCCTTAATGCCGGGGGCGATTCTTCAGCATCGCCGATCAGATATACCTGCCAACCGCAAGCCCGCTCCCCAGACACCTCCAATTATACTAAAACGAACTATATAAAGGCAGTCCCATCCTGATAATGCCCCTTTTATTTTAAAAAGGGCAGAGAGCTGACTGCTCCCTGCCCGGCCTGTTTCTATTCTTCCTCGAATAAGCTGACATCCATATTGGCGGTTAGTCCTTGGCTGGTTTTTATGACATGAGCCAGACTGTTTACTCTGGGGATTTCATAGGTGAAGAAGTATTTAAGAGTCTGCAGTTTGCCCAGATAGAATCTTTCATCACCCTGGGTAGGCTGGCCCTGGAGCGCGTTGTAAGCTACGATGCCCTGCATGAGCCACTGCCAGCCAACCGCCAGCAAGCTAACCATTTCCAGGTAAAGAGTAGCATCGGCCAGGAATTCCTCAGCGCCCTTTTCCTTTTGCACTCCGAAGAGGTAGGTAGCCACATCATTCATAATCTGAAGACCCTGAGCCAGAGTGTCCGCCTGGAGTTTGAATTCCGGGATGACAGCGGCGGCGGCGATGGTCTTGCCGGCCTCTTCCATGAACAACCGGTAAGCTGCACCCTTTTTCATGGTGGACTTGCGCCCCAGAAGGTCTTGAGCTTGAATCCCAGTGGTTCCTTCATGGATGGGGTCGATGCGGATATCACGGAAATGCTGTTCTACCGGGAAGTCTGAACAGTAACCGTATCCGCCCAGGCATTGAATAGCCGCCGAGGTGGAAAGTATTCCATACTCGGCCGGGAAAGTTTTAACCATGGGAACCATAAAATCGATCAACAGTTCATATTTTTCCTTGTCCTGTCCGACCTCAGCCAGGTCAGTATACTTGGCCAATTGAAGTCCAAGCCCGAGGCCGCCTTCACAAACCGCCCGCTGGAAAAGCAGCATGCGTTTGATATCCGCATGTTCGATCAGGGGTACCTGAGGAGAGGACGGATCTTTCTGGTTGGCTTTTCTGCCCTGCAAACGCTGCTTGGTGTATTCGAGGGCATCGTAATAAGCCGCGGTTGCTTTGCCCACCGCCGCAATCCCAACGCCGATGCGGGCTTCATTCATCATCTGGAACATATAGGCGAGTCCCATATTGGCTTCTCCCACCAGATATCCCCAGCAGTCCCCTTCTTCACCCATGTTAAGGGTACAGATGGGAGAGCCTTTGAAGCCCATTTTATGTTCTAGCCCGGCACACAGAATATCGTTGCGTTCCAGGCTTCCGTCTTCGATAAACCGGAATTTTGGCACTACAAACAGGGATATCCCCTTAACCCCTGCCGGTGCTCCCTTGATCCTGGCCAGCATCAGGTGGATAGTATTATCAGTTGCGTCCGTATCTCCGCAGGAAATAAAAATCTTCTGCCCTTTGATCTTGTAGTAGCCTTTCCCCGTGTCTTCAGCCGTGGAAGCAATGTCAGCCAGGGAGCTTCCCGCTCCCGGTTCGGTCAGGGCCATGGTTCCCTGCCATTCTCCGGCCATCATTTTTTCCAGGTAGCAATCTTTCAATTCCTGAGATCCGAAAACCCGAATCAGATTGGCCGCACCGGTGGTCAGCATAGGGAAACCGGTCATCCCACAGTTGGCGGCGGCCAAAACAAACGAACAGGCCATGGTGATCGTAGTGGGCACTTGCTGCCCTCCTTCGTCATAGGACCAGTTGGCGTTAAGCCAGCCAACCTCACCGCACATCTTCATGTATTCGCGGTAGGCCGGATTGACCTTGGCTTGGCCATCTACGTATTGGGGAGGGTTCTTGTCTAACTCTTGATAGAGGGGGTAGAGGAAATCAGACCCAATCTTATAAAAGGTGTCAAGAATCATGTCGAAGGTTTCTCGACTATGGTCTTGAAAGTATTCATATTGATTGAGTTCTTCCGCGTTGAAAACCTCGTACAGCATGAATTTCAGGTTTCTCTTGCTAGCGAATTGTTCTGCCACTTAATAACACTCCTATCGTTGCGTTAATTCTCGGCGCGGTCAACCTCGAGGCCGCACTTATACATTTTGCATAAGCACATTATACCAAATCATTATTCGCCATTCATCTGCATTTTTATAGAATATGGGAGATTTCTGACGAATTTTCGGTTACACCCGGCGATAAACCGCGAAAAGCTGAAGAAAAACCTTTTCATCGTTGGAATCCGGCCAATCCCCTCTATGAGGATGACCGGCCTTGACCCGGGTAACATCAGCCGATGGCAGAAGGTCAAAAGGCCGGACTGTTACAGGCTCAAAACCATTTTTTCCAAAGAGGTGGTTCAATTCTTCGATTTCCCAATGATGCAAATGCAGCATGGCCGGGAAGGTGGCCCCCCGGGAATTTTCCTCTAGACTCTGATAATACTCCCCATTGGCATTGGGTACCGTTATCCAAACCAGAGCCCCCGGCTTGGCCAGCCGCGAGAACTCCCGGACTACTGCATCAGGATCAAAAGTATGCTCCAGCACATCCAGGCATACTATCCCATTAAACAAAGGTCCCTCCAAAGGAAGCTTATCCAGGCTGGCATTCAGGAACCGGATTTCCCCCTGGGGACGCTGCAGAACCTCCTCGATATGTACTCCGGCTTTTTCCCGATTCATTTCCCCCATTTCAGTCTTAATCAGATTCAATAACCGCCTGACTTCAGAATCGGAATCAGCCATTTTGACAGCCAAGCCACGAGCCCGATGTAATCTGGATAAACAGGCATCAACCGCCACCACATCTGTATATCGGCTCATTATCAAAGAAGAAAAGCCCATTCCGCATCCGGCATCAAGGACTAAACCGGTCATCTCTTTTATCCCGGGATAAACCAGATTCAGAAAAGAATACTCCCCTCCGGAGGAAAAGTTTATCAGTGCAATAACCTCACTCAAGGCAAAAAGATGCTCCTGCTCCAGAGAGCAGGAGATATTCTCCCGGAACCAATTGCGAGCGTCCGCAGATTTTGTCAATTGTTCAACGATTGCTTCCATACGGCTGGTGCCAAAATGCTCATATGCCTGCTTCTGAATTGATTCAGGCAAGTGTTCAAGGACATAGCCAATAAAAAAGGGGAAACATATATTTTGAGGATCATCAAACATAATGCAGTATTCCGGTTCCTGACAACGAATATCGGCCATGCGGAGATGGAAATTGAGCAAAAACTCCAGGGCCTCCGGGTCATCACGCCGAAACATTCCGGCCAGCTCTCCTGAAGATTGAGCCTTTTCCGGCGGAAGCAGCGCCAGCAGCTGTTGTCTGAGTTCAGGACTGATCCGTTCCAGATAAAAATCGAAGAATCTTTCCAGTATCATCAAACCACCCCCACGTATTTACAGTTCCTGTCCTTCATCATCACCCAGCAGACTTACTTTATTCGGATAATCTTCCGGATTTACACCCTCATTTACCCGCCAGGACCAGCGAACCTTAAAAGATAGTCCTCCTTCGGCCAAGGGAATTTGGGGTCTGATCATCAATCCCGAGGAATCAAATCCTAACCGGCTGTGGGATGGAAACACATAACCCTGATAATAATTTTGTACTGCCGGAGAAATCATGACTTTAACCATTTCGGAGCTGGATGAAATCTCCCAGAACATTGAACTGGCCCCTTGGGCCCCCGGCTCATTCCGGGTTATATAGTTATATGCAATAGTCTGAGGCTCAGGCAGACGGGGTTGTCCCCCCACCTCAGATTCCGGTTCATCCATGGCAGAAGCAGCCTGCTCCCATCCCGCTCCCGCTTCACCCCTTCCAGCTGCCGGTCCTGCTATCTCATAAGGAATAATATTTTCTCCCCCGCTAATTCCCAGCCAGGAACAAGGTTTAAAATCCACGGGATCAGAAGGTACCGCAGAGGTGACCAATTCCGGAACCAGGTATATATCTTCATGACCGGGGTACTCAACAATCCATTCCACCTCAACAGCAGCTTCTTCTATGATAAACACCTTACGGATATTTACCGGCTTATTCCCGACAGCTTCAATGGACTGCCGCAGACTTATGGCTACCTTGTGATCAGCAGTATCGAGCTTCTCCAATACCCAGTGGGCAGAACCGCGATTCCCTGTCAAAATCCGCCCCTCTTTATCCTGGATAACCTCCGCAAAGCTGTTGCGGCAATACTCCATCCGGGCTCCTTCAGGATAAAATTCCTCTTTAAGCTCGGAATCAGTCTCCGTAAAGATCAGAGCCTGCGAATATTTGAAAACATCAGGATATGACTCAGGCAGCAACATGCTCTGCTCCAGATAGCCTAAAAGATCTTCATATTCCCAATTAATATCTGCTATAGCCTGGTGAAATACCACCTGTCCCCGGCGAACATGAATTATAACCGTTTGCCGGGCTGTCTTAACCAAGATCTCATCCTCACCATCCCGGTCCCAATCATGCCGGGATACTTCCGGATACGCTACCTCACTGTTATTCAACTGACTCAGAAATCGTTGGGCCAACCTTTCGGCCAGTTCTATGTAAGCCAAAGCCTGCAAATCAAAATAGCTTCCGGAGCCATAAGAAGGATGGCGGCTGGCCCAGCGCGGGTCTTCCTGGTAGGCTGCATTCCTGATCCGCTGAATCACCCGGTAGCTGCGAACCAACCGATCGGGATACTGTCCGGATAAGACCTCCTGCATAAATTTAAATCGATGTGGCGAATCAAGGACCATATCCCGGAGTAAGCCCGGAGAAATCCCGGGATAATCAAGCTTTTGCAGCAGAGTGTGATCAATGGACTGTACCAGAAGCTCCAAATCCCGCTGACGGCACATTAGCTTGCGCAGCTTTTCATCCCCATATGTAACCCCGCGAATTCCACGTCCGGCCGTCCAATTCTCCCACTCGGGGTAGGAACGGCTTGAGGCCACTGGGTAAGTATCGAGAAAGCCGTTTTCATTCAAATATGACTTCAACCCGCAAAACTGCAGATTCGGGTCACTCATCACCAGATTAAAAAACTCCTTGAGCCAAGCCCTGTCCCCCTCAGGATCTTTACTCCACTGACCATATTTTTCAGCATCTTCAAAAATAACGATAACCGGCGCCAGATGCTTCCCCAGTCTCCTGGCTGCCTCCCGGGCCTGTTCTGCTACATCCTGGAGATAAAACAAGTAATGGCGTGGTTCAATGATGGAACGATCCTCCGCTCCGAAAGGCTGTCGCTTTAAGAGTCGATAACGAAAACCGGTATGAACCGGTAAAACAAAAAACTCCTGACCTCCGATTTCGTCCCGTAAGGCATAATGCAAAACCTCCGGGGGCAAATGGGAGAGCGTCGTCCGGGAATGAGCGTCATTAAACCCAAAATGCTGGCGGCAGTAATCAAATGGTCCGCCGGGATAGTTAAAATGACCTGCCCAAAAGCTTTCGGCATCAAGATAGAAAACAGGCTTTACTCCCATAGAACCAGCCGCTAAGGCCAGATGATACAGAGCCCATTCCCCTGCTTCCCTTTCTACTATGTGGACCCCTTCCCAATCCCGGGCATCAACCCCCAAAAATCTGGCGGTCAGGTTGGCATATCCCCTTACCTGATACATTGTGTCATCAGGACGAGCCGACAGCTGAGTAAAAGCCTCATCTGCCAATCCTCCCACCAGATGAATCCCCGTTTTTTCCAGAAGACTCCGCAGTCTCCCTACATATGCTTCTTTTTCCTGGGCCATCCATGCTAACAGGGGCCCGGAGAAATGCAGATTAATTTCAAATCCCGGTTTACCGGCCATTTCCTCCAAAAGCTCCAAAAAAGGGAGATAGCAATTTTGAAATACTTCTTCCCGAATACTGTGGAGCTGAAAATGGGGCTGGTGAAAATGAGGACAGAAGGCTACGTAAGTTTTCAAAACATTACCCCCTAATACGAAATACCTTATTAAAACACCTTATCCTCCTGTTCGATTTTCATGACCCAGGACTGGTCCCTCGCATCAAACCGATTCAATTTAACGAGAGACGTTAATCTGATCAGCTTGGCATAATGCTCCAGAAAGCGCTTAATCGCGTAATCACGAGTGTAGTTGTTGGTTACCATGAAAAACCAATCACTGCTTTCCATCAGCATCAGTTCCTTGATTGCCTGCTGCTGAGCCCGCTCCCCCCATTTTGAAAGCGGACCCTCACCCCGGGACAATTCCTCCCGAGCCTTGGCAAGAGTCTCCCACATCCAAGAGGTTTCGTTGTTGGACCATCCCAGGTGCTTCCCCCCTGCTCCCCAGGAGGATTCGAAAAGATTTGCGGACGAAAGTAGGCTTCTTTGGGACAAAACCCGGCCAGGCAATACCATGTGCCAGTTATCCTTCTCCACCACCTGGCGCGCGACCTCTTCCAGCCAGTCAACACCTTCCCACCACCAGTGTCCGAACAGCTCAGTGTCGTAACAGGCCACCACCAGGGGATCAGGATAACCCATTTTTTCCGCTTCTTTCAGCATATCATCCACCAATTTCACAAAATGACCCGCATGTTGTCCGGCAATCTGCAGGGCCCTCCCGCGATCATAAGGAAGCTTGGAGCTTTGATCCAGTCCTCTGTCAGTTACCCGCCAATATTTCAAACCTGATTGAGGCGCCTTTTTATGATACTCCCGATAATGGGGATCACCAGGATATCCATTATCTTTAGACCACACCTGCCGGCTAATCATTGCATTACGGCCAAATACTTTCAGCTCATGTCCTTTGACAATATAAGGGCTGTACGTAGATAATCCTGTTTCGGAAAATACCTCAACCTCACTAAGGCCATAAGGTCCGGAAAAGGCTTGGGCAGGCAGGCCGCCCTCAATAGCATGTCCGTCCACAAAAACATATTTAAAGCCGTGTTGGGTCAGGATTTCTTCAATCCCCGGATAATAACCGCATTCCGGCAGCCAGAAGCCCCGTGGCTCAAACCCCAGATGCCTGGCAAAGGAAGCTTTGCCCATTGCTATTTGCCTTTCCAGGCCGGATTGATCTTTGAGCAGAGGAAGGTAGGAATGAGTAGCGGCAGTAGTAATGATCTCCAAAGGAACACGATCCCGCAAGTGTTTAAAGGCCCCTAACAAATCACCACCCAAATCAACTTGATAGCTGCGGCGCACTTCTTGGTAAAAACGCTGGTAATCCTGAGCCACCCGGGCCAGCTCCTGCTCTCCCACCGCCAAATAATGGCGCTCATCCCAGCGGGCCTTTTTCTCGCATTCCTTAAGATATTGGACAAATCCCGTTCTGATGTACTCGGATGCCAGCTGCTGGATCAAAGTCGGGCTAAGGCTTATGGTCACACAAGCGTGAATATCTTCAGCCAGCAGCCGCGACCATGTCATCACCAGCGGCACATATGTCTCAGCCATAGCTTCAAAAAGCCAGACCTCGCCATGGTGCTTTAAATAGGGCAGATGGCTATGTAAAACCAACATTAATCCATAATCCATATTTGGATACAAACCCCCGAACCGCAATTACATTATTATTTGGAAATATAAGTCACTTCCGCTGCAGCTGCAACTTAACCTAGGCCTCCCAGCTGAACCTTGCCATCCAGGCACCTAAGAGCATTTATTCTCGCCACAAATTTTTGGGTAATCTCATTGGCCTTTTCCAAAGACGATGCTTCCGTATAAATAGTAAAGATGGGCTCCTCATCATCGGGCAGCACCAGACTCCAGCCCTCATCATGCAGCACCTTTATTCCTTCCGTCAGCTCCAGCTGATCATCCTGACATTCCTTGATCAGCATCCTCATGACCCGGGCCTTTTCATCAGCAGGGCAATGAACCTCTTTGCGGTCAATATAGAAATTGGGCATAGTGGCCACCAGCTCTGAGAGGCTCAGATTGTCACGGGCCATAAGCTCAATTATCTTCACCACCGAAACAATAGCATCGCACATTATCTGAAACTCCGGCATCTGATCATCTTCGAAAAAGACTTGATTTTCGGTAACCTCAGTCACAATCAAACCCGAGCTTAGCTCCTGGGCTTTAAGCACCAGACCATCATATTCGTGGGCCAGTTCCTCAATCACCCTTGGCGCCGCCACTGATACTGGGACCGCCCGTTTGCTGGTAAACTTCAACAGAAGAAAACTGATCAGAGTCATCATCTGATCCTCAGAAATAACCTTCCCCTGTTCGTCAACCAGAATAAGCCGGTCCGCATTCTGATCCATCAGGATTCCCATATGAATTTTTCCGTCCCCGGCCATTTCCTGCAGGACTGCCACGCCGGCAGTCACATCATCCAAAGTCTTAACCCGACAGCCTTCAGATAAGCCCTCCGGAAGGACGATCTCACATCCCATCCGTTTAAGCAATATGGGCAAAAAGGAAGTGTAATTGGTTACATCGTAATAAAGAGCCACCTTCAGTTCCGCATCATGGATAAGCTGAAAATCAGTAGTCCGGATAACCCCCTCCATGTATTGAGCAATAACGTTGGAAAGGAAAATGGTTTCTCCTACCCCCTCTGCATCCGAACGGGCAAAAGCCTCCCGGGCAAAGATATTTTCGATTCTTTGCCGCGTGTTGCTATGGATGCTCAGGCCCCTTTTATCAAAAAACTCTACCAACAGAGCAGTATCATCCTCAGGAGATTGACGAATCTGAACTCCCCCAGCCGCCCGCATCAATCGGGTAGAATAGCGAGTAATTCCCGAGGTTGCAGTGCCCAGGTCGTAAACATTTGCCCCGGTAGACAGAATTCCGGAAATAAAAGCCCGTTTAAACATTTTCGAGGCCTTGGTTGTATCACAGCTAACGGCCACATGCTTGTCACTCCCGATTAAAGTACCGTAAGCTGCTCCTACTTTAGCTAAATACTCGGGAGTTATTTCCAGGTTTACCACTCCATAAATCCCGCGCATACCAAAAACCAGCTTGGATAACCGGGTACCCCAGACCATGTTGCTGCTCACCGTCGATTTGGCTTCGATACTTTTTTCCGGCCAAATCCTTACATCGGCACGCACATGGCTATAGGGCTCTAGAATACAATCATCACCGATAACAGCGCCCTCCAGAACCAGATTATTGCTCCGCATTATCACATGGTTGCATACTATAGCACCGCGCAGCTCAGTCTTTTTGCCTATATAGACATTGTTCCACAAGACACTGCGTTTGATGGAAGCGCCTTCATGCAAAATGGCCCCCCGGCCTACTACTGTTCCGGCCCCCACATGGGCCCCTTTTTTCAGCTGAGTGTTGGCGCCAATAAAGCAGGGGGCCTCCAGGTTGACACCGGAAGCTATAGTTACATTTTCACCCAGGAACACCCCATTGTTAATTTCGGCAGCCCCGATTCTTACATCAGGGATTCCATTTAACACATCGATATTAGCCTGCCGGTACTGCTGGACACTGCCGATATCGCACCAGTATTCGGGACACAGACGAGCGTACATCGGTTTATCCTTGGCTAATAGCAGCGGAAAAAGATCCTTGCTGAAATCAAAGACCTGCTTGTCCTCGAAAAGATCGAAAATCTCCGGTTCGAAAATGTATGTTCCCGTGTTGGCCAGATCACTGAAAGTTTCAGCCCAGCCCGGTTTTTCCAGAAATCTGGTCACCCGCCCTTCATCATCTGTCATAACAATGCCATATTGGGCCGGATTGTCCACCCGGGTGAGGGCCAAGGTAGCCAATGCCTTCTTTTGCCGGTGAAAATCAACCATCTTGGTTAAATCTATGTCGGTCAGGGTATCTCCGCTGATGACCAGGAAAGGCTGATCCAAATGGCGTCGGGCATTGCGTACACTTCCCGCAGTTCCCAGGGGAAAATCCTCAACAAAGTATCGCATCTTAACTCCGAACCGGGAGCCGTCACCAAAATGTTCGCGAATTGCATCCGGCAGGTAAAATAAAGTTACAATTATTTCATTAAAGCCATGTCGGGCAAGAAGTTCGACTATGTATTCCATAACCGGGCGGTCCGCTATAGGGACCATAGGCTTCGGCTGGTTACAAGTCAAAGGCTTTAGGCGAGTACTCTCCCCCCCAGCCATAATAACGGCTTTCATTTCAACACCCCGTCTTTCTTAGCTCTACCGGAAACCCTGAAATAAACCTGGGAAGTCATGTCCGCTATCCGGTTCCAATTGTATTGCTCTTTTATCATCTGAACAGCTTTAAGCCGCATACGATTAGCTTTTTGAAAATCTGAGGTAATCAGCAGCATGGCCCGGGCCAAGTCTTGCTCATTACCCCGCGCCACTTTAAGGCCGGTTTCACCATGGGACACGATTTCCGATAATCCTCCCGCATCACTAACCACTACCGGGACACCGGATGCCATCGCTTCCAGAACCACAATGCCAAAAGGCTCGTATATGCTGGGAAAGACGGCCACATCAGCCCGGCAATAAATCATATCCCTGATTTCATCAGGAATATACCCCGTAAATACTATCCGATCAGTCAGCCCAAGGTCAGCCGCCATAGCTTTCAGCTGGCCGGTCTGTGAGCCTCGTCCCCCAATGATCAGCTTGGCCCGGGGACGCTCGTCTGCCACTCGGGCAAAAGCTCCAATGAGGACCTCTACACCCTTTTCCGGCACCAGACGGCCAATGTGAAAAATCACCTGGTCATCGGGCTCAATACCATATTGGCTCAAATCCTGTTCCTCATTGCCACGGCCATCAGCATAAGGATTCAAATTCACCCCATTAGGAATAACCGTAACCTGTTTAGAGTCAACATCGAATAAACTAATTATCTCATTGCACATGAAATTACTGCAACATAAGATATGGTCAGACTCCCGGATAAGATTGGATTCAATATCGTGTATTTCCTGTTGAATCGGCGTATGAAGGCCCCGGTTGCGGCCTGATTCAGTAGCATGAATAGTAGTGACCAACGGAATATTAAGAACCCGGCTGATCGATCTTCCCGCATAACCGACTAACCAGTCATGAGCATGTACCAAATCAAATCCGTCCAAAAAATGATAGAGGTGAACAGCTTTCTTGATCAGCTCACTATTAAAGCCAAATATCCAGGGGCGAAAATCTTTATTCGGCATAGGAGTGCCAATTCGGTAAATATGTGTTCCGGCATGGCATTCATTATCTAAACAGCCATTCACCCGGGGAGTCAAAACATGAGATTCCACCCCAAAATTAGGCAGACACCTTGAAAGCTCATCTACATGCCTGCCCAACCCTCCAATTACCATGGGAGGGAATTCCCAGCTAAGCATTAAGACCTTCATATTTTTTTCTCACTTTTTTCTTGACTAGTTCAACAATTCCATTAATTTATCCTTCTATACATTTTCACTTCTTTTCTGTAGAATATAGGCAATTAACTTGGGAGGAATAAACTATGCAAGCTCAAAGTTCTCGTTCCGGCTATTCCAAGGCTGCATCAATGATAAAAGAGCTGGCCCCGGCTGGCCATCGCAAAATTGAATGGGCACAGCGGCATATGCCGATCCTCAACGTGCTGGGAAAACAATTTAGTGCAAGTCAACCCCTCAAAGGATTAAAGATCGGTGTGTGCCTGCACCTGGAAGCAAAAACCGCCTACTTGGCCCAGACCCTCCAGAGAGCCGGCGGAGAGATTATCGCCTGTGCCAGCAACCCGCTCTCGACCCAGGATGATGTGGTGGCGGCCCTGATAGACAGCGGTATAACCGTATTTGCCAGATACGGCGCCACCCCCGAAGAATACAATCAGCACCTGGCCGCAACCCTGGACCGGCAGCCGGATGCCATAATAGATGACGGCCAGGATTTGATAGCAATGCTGCACAAGGATCGCCCCCAACAGGCTCGTAAGATAATAGGGGGGTGTGAAGAAACCACCACCGGGATTCATCGTCTCCGAGCCATGGAGCGCGAAGGACTATTATTGTTTCCCATGATTGCCGTTAACGACGCCTATATGAAATACCTTTTCGATAATCGATACGGAACCGGCCAATCAGTCTGGGACAGCATCATGCGCACCACCAATCTGGTTGTAGCAGGAAAAACCGTAGTAGTAGCCGGATACGGCTGGTGTGGAAAAGGAGTTTCCATCCGCGCCAAAGGACTGGGGGCCAAAGTAATCATCACTGAAATTGACCCGATTAAAGCCAATGAAGCTATTATGGACGGCTTTCAGGTCATGTCCATGAAAAAAGCCGCCCCCATCGGGGATATTTTTATTACCGTCACCGGCAATATTAATGTCATCCGGAGAGAGCATATAGAAATAATGAAGGATGGCGCCATCCTCAGTAATGCCGGACACTTCGACGTTGAAGTATCCAAGCCCGATCTGGAACAAATGGCAGTCTCCCGTAAAGACATTCGGGCCAATACCGAAGAATATCTGATGGCAGATGGACGCCGGATCTATCTCCTGGCCGAGGGCCGCCTGGTCAACCTGGCCGCAGGAGACGGACATCCCGCCGAAGTAATGGATATGAGCTTCTCCCTGCAAGCCCTTTCCCTGATGTATCTCATTGAAAACCATCAGCAGCTGGAACCCCGAGTCTACAACGTCCCCCAGGAAATAGATCAAAAGGTTGCCCATATGCGCTTGCAAACCCTGGGAATTGTTATAGATGAATTGACCCCGGAACAGGACAAATACCTGGCCAGCTGGGAAGCATAATCCAAACAGGCCTATCGAAAAACGGCAAATTTAAAAAACGGCAACAAGCCATCTTTGACCAAAATCAGAGATGGCATTGTTTTCGCTCCTTATCTTTACAATCTTTGGCATCATAAGCAAACGATTTTATGGAATCCTATATGCGGGAGACTGCTATCGGCTGGATTTAAATTTTAGCTGCTGTATCAGGCAATGAATGGATAGGAGGAGCCAATGAACTTGCGAAACCTGTGGATGTTTTTTGCAGTGCTGATTGTAATTGTTGGAATATCGTATTTAATGATCCTCCGTTCACCAGATTCTCCAGATTCAAAAATGGTACCCCACGATTCCCGCCTGACCGAGGCCGATAGCGGATCCTACTATGAACTGCGGGATATTCAGGGCAATATTATCCTGCAAACATCATTTCCCGTCAGCATTGGGGACGAATATATAGATCAGGACAATACCCATTATCGGATATCCTCCCTCAAAGCCTGGGATGGCATCGTGGAGATCGTCAACGAAAAAACTGACTCCCGAAAAGCCTTTTTAAAGCAGGAGATAAAAGCCGTTCAGGCTCAAGCCCCATTAGGCGCTAACCGGCGTATAGCAATTTACCATACCCACTCAGATGAATCCTATCTGCCTTCAGCCGGCACCGAATCCGAAAGAGAAGGCGGCGGCATATTCAGAGTCGGCTATGCCCTGTCATCCAGCCTGGTCCAGGCCGGATTTGTTGTGGATCAAAGCTTCGCCCTCCATGATCCCCATGACATAAACGCCTATTACCGCTCCCGCCGCACCCTGTTCAAACTATTGCAAGATAACCCTGCAGCCGCCTTTGATGTTCACCGTGACGCCGCCCCGGCTGAAGCCTATTTCACCCATATCACCGGTGTGGAATCAGCTCGCGTCATGATCGTAGTCGGCCGTCAAAACCCAAATATGAGCGCCAACCTGGCCTTTGCCAAACAGATCAAAGAAAAAGCCGATCAAATTTATCCCGGTCTGATTCGTGGAATTTTCATGGGCAGAGGAAGCTACAACCAGGATTTGTCCCCCCGCGCCCTCCTCCTGGAAATCGGCACCCAACGCCTCTCCGAACAACTGGCCCAGAACGCCGCCCACTGCTTTGGAGACGTTATCGCCGCCATGTTCTAACCCCGCCTCATTCCCTGAAATACCTCGTTTACCGCCTGGCCTATGTCATATACCAGATCCACCAAATGAAAACACCCCTGAGGCCCGCCTAAATCACCGCCAATTTGCCGCTTGGACAAATCAGCCAGATTCTGCCCAATCATAATGTTTAAGTTATCGGCATTTTCAAAGCAAATCCGATCAGGGGCCCGCAGGAAATTTCCCTGACACTCCTCGATTACTCCCCTCGAGTCAATCCGAATTTGAACACACAGTTCATGGTAGGAATCAATAAAACTGCCTCCGGATGAAATTCTTCCGTCCTGACCAACCCATACCTCGCTCTTCTTACACCGGTTATACAAAGACCTGCCCCGTTCAAAGGGTCCTACATGATCACGCCAGTGTTTTTCAACCTTGTCAAGGTTGGTAAAATAGCGGCAGTAGTCAGCGCTGAGCTCCTCCCAATAATTGTCATATGCTTCAGGAGAAGAGTAACCTCTTTCTTGGTAAACGAAAGTTTCCGCCTGAATCAGGCCTCTTATGCACTCCGCCAGCAGCTCTCGCGGAAGCCCTCCGCCTCTGTCCCCTATCACATCCCGAAGGGCCTGTCCCACATTTAAAAAAGCTTCCGTCCCCTTCAACTCGGGAACATCCGCCAGCTCATTTAACAAATTGTCCGGCGAGCGATATATTTCCCATTCGGCCCCATTAATCATAAAGCTTGACACATCCGCCCGAACCATACCAATAGCCTCAATTGATGTGCTGAGATAAACCGATTGTGCTAAAAGTTCATTGTCTTTTCGGATTACTGTAGTAAAATGGCTGGCATTGAAAACACATTTCATTAGTATACCTCCTTTGGCAGAATCTTATCATTACTTCGATTATCCCTGCAAATATACTTTCATACAATTCCCATGTATAATAATCGCCCGCACAGCTAACAGACAAAATAAAAGCGCTGAATGCCTTGTTGATCAGCGATAATGTCATGGTATAAGTCATCACTGCGGGAGCCGAATTCTCCTAAAGAGATTCGTGCTTCCCGCTTGGTTCAACGTGGAGCGTCGAACTTCCTTATAACCTTCGCTTCCCCTCGGGGGTTTTCAGACGCTGATTTACGCTGATTAATTATGATTTCTTTTAGTGCTTTTTAGAGGCACGGGGTGAATTCCAACGGTCACCAGTTGGAATTCACCCCGGGTCGGAGGCGGGAGCCAAAGCTCTCCCTAAATATTTGTGCCTCCCGCTGGTCCCAACATGACATTTTTTCTGACCGTTGACAAACAAAAGCGCTGAATGCCGCCCTCTGATATTTAGCAGCTTACAGCGCTGATCAGGGATTTTTTTATTAGTGGCCTTCCGCTTCTTCTGCAATTTCCTTAGTTTCATGAATTGTTCCAAAGGGATGCCCCGGCGGAGCATAGATTGAATATAATTTTAATGGCTGCTTTCCAATATTAATTAAATTATGCCATGTACCGGCAGGTATTACGATGGCATAATTGCCATCAACTTTCTTATGTTGATTTAACTTATCCCTGCAATTACCCATCTTAACAATTCCGAACCCGCTCACAACCCGTATAAACTGATCAAGATTAGGGTGCATCTCAAGTCCAATATCTCCACCTGCCCTGATACTCATTAATGTTACTTGTAAATGCCGGCCTGTCCATAATGCTATTCGATAATATGGATTCAAGTTAGAAAGCCGCTCTATATTTACTATTAAAGGCTCCGGACCGTAATCACATAAATCTTTATTGATTCGACATCTGTTTACTTCACTCACTCCTTTCATAATTCTATCGTCCTAATAATATATGAACCACCTCGGTGTCCGTGTTAATAAGAATTCAAGCATACCTCGTTAACAGGATATTCTCAAAGTTTCCTTACGGTTGATTTATTCAACAAAAATCAACTGCAAATCCATTAAGATTCAGCCTTTTTGATTGTGAAAGCCCGACTTGTATTCAAAAATCTCAATAAGTATCCGATCCGGTCCTTCCAGCATGACATACTTCAGTTCTCCAAAATACCTGACCGGGTTCCGAAATTTAAATCCTTTTGCCTCCATGTGGCTGACCACCCTGGAAATGTCCTCCGTGTGAATGCCGAGGTGATGCATCGCGCTGGGTCCGGTTCCGCGGGGCGGCTGATCATAAAAGTTGATCCTGCCCGCGCCGATCTGGATCATCACATTGCGCACGCCGGCCGCGGTCTCATCGAAAAGGACCTCGGCACCGAACATCTCGCGGTAGAACCGTAGGCTCGCATCGAGGTCGGACGCGAAGAGATGAACATGATCTAGATTACAATCCATACTGACCTCTCCTTTCTTCGGGTTATTGGATTGAGCAGTCTTCTTTTGAGTCCCTCCTCCGGATCAAATCTGCAACAGGCTTCAATCGGAATCTAAATGGCTTGGAGAAACCGCGTGCTCATTTTAGAATACGCACGTGAGTGCTGACGAAGCTGTATGCTACCCCAAAAACGGCCGATTATAAGCATTGCTATTCTACTAAACAAGTAGTCTTATGAGCTTCTCCCCACTGACGCTCCATCCCTGTTTTCTAATATGACTTTCCTTTCGAAGTTCATGGTGATAAAAAAAGACCCTGGTTTGCGTCTCGTCCCCCATGTCATACCGTCAGGGCAAAAAGATACGTTCCAAAGTACAAATCAAGGAAATAGGATTGCTATTCATGTTGTCTATATATATGTACCGTTATTTTAGCAGCGGACAGGAACAGCGGTGGCACTTATCATCGTTGATATCGTTTAAAGTAGAGCACGCATTGCAGAATATGATGCTGTCCCTGGATTTATCGTATTTTTCCAGGGTCCCCAATCCTTTGTGCTGACGCACTTGATCACCGATCTCAAAATAATTGAAAACGGTGTCATCATCTTCCACACCTTTCTCCAATATCTTCCCCCGGTCAGTTTTGAAGACCACGGTGTATAATTTGTATCTTACTGCATAGTACTGACCATCTGAGTCTTTATTGCGCCGGGTCTTATTTTCGATCTTTTTATCGATGACCACCCCATCCCACTGTTTGACCATTCTGCGGCTGAGAACAGACAATAAAGCAATGGTCAGGAACATACCCCCGATGCCCACTCCAATAAAGAGGGCCTGGGGATTATCCATTTCCGGGCTTGTTTCCCCATAGATGAAAAAACCAATGATTACGACAACGGTCAGTATCCCGGCAAATATAAATGACCAGGCAGTAGTCTGCCGCTGATAACTGGCAAAAGCCGGGTCATTTATTCGTTCTGAGTAACCGATCAGACCACTGGATTCCCCCGGTTTGGCCTGATTGGTTTGGGTCTCTTCAGCGTTTCTCTGCCCTGACACCAGCAGAGGGCCACCACATCCAACACAAAAATTTACATTCTTATCAGAATCAGTGCCACAATTTGGGCAAATCATATTGTCCTCCCTTTATTGCTTTACAAACCGTTGAACGCTTTGGGCAGGAACGACTATTTTTCATCGGTTTTCAAAAACCAAAATAACATTTTTATGCCCGCACACGTAAAACGTGTTCCTACGCCTCACTTCTCACAGCTCTGACCACTAATCCCAAAACTACCGGCCGCCGTAGCTGCCACCACCGCCGCCGCCACCGCCGCCGCCGGAGAAACCTCCCCCGCCGCCGGAACCGGATGAAGACTTGCTGGCAGCTTTCTGAGCTGATGCTAAAGAACGCTCGAAAGAATTGCCGATCCCGTCGAAGGAATTGGTCAGGGCATTCATGCCGGAATGATAGGTCCCATACATCATCCATCCATGGCCGAATCGGTAATCTCCATCCTGCATACTGGGGAAGACCACTTCCAGCTGCTTAATGACTTCTTTGGCCACCCCCAGAGTGACGGCATAGACCAAATAATGCTCCCAAATGATGAGACTGGGGATTTCATGGCGCTGCATTTCAGAAAAGTGTTCCAAAAATCTTTTAAAAGCTCCCCAGCGCACATATTCTTCCTGACCAGATACAGAGCGGCGTTTAAACAGGCGAGGCACGAAGAAAACGATGATCCCGGCTATCATCATGGCCCAACCGATCGTCCCGATCCGGGCGGCCAGAACAAAGCCTAAAATAAAGAGCGCGGCCCCGCCCAACACCGTAAAAAGCGTCATACTTCCGTTGCTGTCAAAGAAATTATAAGTTTCACATTTGGTGTTGATGCTGGAAGTCCAGCCGCTCCAGAAGTCATAAAATGCTTCCCCGTACTTTTTAGCATATTCTTCAATATCCGTCAGATAAATATAATCCTTGCCGCCGCCGATGTCATTTTTCAAAAATTTGATGAGCTCCATCTCATGAGGTTTTAAAATAGCTTCTTCCGGTTTGCGCAGAGCAGCCGGTTCCGGCGCCGGCATAAAACTGAGCCGGAAGGTAGTGACTTCTTTGCTGCCTAACAACTTGCGTACCTTCACGGAATCTTCCTCCAGGAAGAGGAATTGCCGCCGGGCCAGGTCCATGATGGTAGCCGTGATATCATTGGCGTTCATGGCTTTGAAATTCCAGAGCACACTGAGCTCTGCCGGGCTGTAATTGGCCGGCAGGTCCCGATAATAATCACCGTCAAAATCTGTGGGGTGTTTACGCCCGTATCTGCGCCACAACATGAAAACAACACCCAAAGCCGCGGCTACGATCCCGGCGCCGGCCCCCATTTCCACTCGGGCCATGACCCTTTCTTTATTGGCTTTATCAGCCCAGCCCTGTTCCTCGGCTAAGATCCTAGCCAGGGCCGGTGTTGAGTCAAAGGTTTCTGCCGGCGCCCCGGTAAACAGACTGACGGGCATAAGGACCCGCCCTTCCATAAACGTGTACGAAGGCAAATTTTTGACTTGTAACACCACCCCATTGGGACCGGAAAATTCCACTTCCCCGTTTAAGGGTCCGTGTCCCCAAATGCGGATATCCTCCCCTTGCTTGAATTGTTCCGCTCCCGGAGGCAGGGTTAGATTCACCTGGACATAGGAGATCTTATTGCCATTGGCTTCACCGATAAACTTGCGGTAGAGTTCTGCCGCATCCGGATAGATTTTGACCGCATTCACCACCCGGTAAGACAAATCAAAGGTGCGCACCTGGTCATAGGCGTCGATGCTCCAGTCGATGAGGATGTCACTGCCTTCGTATTTGATAAGGAAAGTTCCCGGCGGTCCATATTCAGTACCGGGATTGAATGTAAGAGGCTGTCCGTTCTCACTCACCTGTACGTCTGCAATGGGAGTATCCCCTTGGGGGATCTTCACAAAAAAGCCATTCCACTGCCCGGAAAAATCAACGGTTATGCTTTCAGTGACCAGCATGGAAGCATCCGGCTGCACCTGAGCATCTATAATGATCTGCTCCATGGTCAGGGAGCGGTCGGCCGAAGCTGTCGGCACCATAAAAGCCAGAATCAGCAACAGGCTGGTAAAAACAATTAAGACCGAAGCCCGCAAATAACGGGAAAATGTTTCTCGTATCATCTTAAAATCTCCTTTTAAAACTCAACTTTCACAGCCTGACGCGCGTCGGGTTCTCCCTGCAAAGTAAAATAATCCACCATCGCGAAACCCAGTATACCTGCCACCAGGTTGTTGGGGAATAATTCAATCTTGGTGTTGAATTTTTGCACCGTATCATTATAGAATTGGCGGGCAAAGGCGATTTTGCTTTCAGTATCACTGAGTTCAGATTGCAGCTGCAGGAAATTGGTGTTGGCTTTCAGCTCCGGATAAGCTTCAGCCACAGCAAACAAAGAGCGTAAGGCATTGCTCAGCATATTCTCTGCCTGCATCTGATCCTGCAGATTTCCCGCATTTATAGCCATATTCCTGGCTTGGGTCACAGTCTCAAAAGTCGATTTCTCGTGCTGAGCATAGCCCTTGACGGCATTGACCAGATTTGGGATCAGGTCATAGCGCCGTTTCAGCTGCACATCCACCTGAGACCAGGCATTCTGCACCCGCTGTCTCAGCTGTACCAGACTGTTGTAGATCCTGATCAGGAACACAACCAATAGAACCACGATCACTCCGAAAATTATCAATCCAATCATTACTTATGCCTCCTCCAAAATTATTTTCTACATCATTATACAATTCACCGCTTCCGCTGTCCCTCTGCCGAGGAGTGCCGCCGGGAGAATTTGTTTTTCACATAAACATGGAAAATCCCTCGATTTCTCTTGGTTCCTTGTTGAAGGAGATTCCCGCAGCTTCAATGGCTTCCGGCACCCGATCAAAATTGTTAATAATTACCCCGCCCATTTGGTCGGAAAACCAGATATAGATCGGTTTACCGCCGCTGCGGCCTTTGATTTCCAACCCTCCATAGGCAGCAGCGTCTGCCAGCAGGGCCGCACCTGCCGGCTGCGGCGAAGAAGCGCGGCCGCTGATTACGGATAAAAGCGCTATTGCCATAAATAGCTTGCGGAACCAGCCCGGATTTCTTAAGGTCACCATATCAACAGCAGCCATTTCAGCGAACCTCATCTCCCGTACCCCCTTAAAAGTTATCAGGGACAGGGATTGCGGTGTCAGTTCGATACGATAGGAAGCGTGCCAGGCATTGCTGTAAAATAGATAGATCCCCATACAGGCAAACAGCCACATGATCAAGGTAATCGGCCATAAACCGCTGATAGCCTGGACCGTACCTCCATTGATCAAAAAAGGCAGTCCATAAAAAGGCAGCAGAAGGATTACCCCGGCCAGGTCTCCTGCTATCATGCTGCCGGTGGAATAACTGATATCATCGGGAAGCTTTTTACGCCGGGGCAAGAATATATATAGCAGCAAGCCTAATATCATGATCATGATGCCGATAGTGCGGTAAGGATGGTAAAGCCATCCGGGCGCGGTACGATATGGACTGAACATCGCCCCAACACTGGCCTGATAATCATGGTATATTAAACGCAAATAAATGGTTTCCCTGCCGTTTTCAGCGCTGATATAGGCGGTTTGACCATTGCCTTTCCGCAGCCCCCATTGAGCATAGGGTATTTCATCCGGTTGGAAGAAAACCTCGACCGGTCCCGTTGGCTTCCAGAAATCATCCTTGTCTTCTTCACTGACCCGGTCACCAAAACGGGAGCGTTCATATTCCCCCATGCTGGCCTGCCGCCCCTGAACAAAAAAGTCTGCCCATTCACTACTGTCGACGGCAGTAACTTGTCCGCCCGTCTTTTCCCGGATATATTCATCCAAAGGCAGTGCATTGAGGCGTTTATTTTCGGCGGTAACCCAACCGCTGTAAGATTTCAATTCATTAGCCTGTTCCTGTTGCCAGTCTATGAAAGTCACACTGACCATGCCCGGCGCAACATAGAAAAACATAGCCACACCAACCAAGATTCCTATCAATAAAGCCAGACGACGCCACAATTCATTCTTGCCTGAAACCATGGACAAATTAAATCCTCCTCACCTGCCTGCCATGGGAACGGTGTTCCTATCTGCTTCAATTCTGGGTACGGTCGTCTTTGATTATGCTATAGTTGGGCGACCACTTCCTGACCGTGTCGGCTGCCTGGGCCTCATCGACGGTGGTGATGGCGGTCAATTTGTAATAATCTTCCTTCCCGCCCGGATTTCTGACCGCCACTATGCCCCGCCCGGGAGCATAGTAGGTAAGAGCTTGATACTCCACCGCCCGGTTATCTTCATGTACAATGAGACAGTTCTCGATTACTGAAAAACCCAAGTCCAAATTTACGCCCATATCCATCACGGTCCAGGTGATCTGATCGTACTCATTCTGGTAATCCCAGGTCTGCCCAATAGTTAAATTGTTTTTTAGGACCGGAAAAATCTCATTGGGTGAGTTGTCCAGGATATAATAAGTTCCATCCGCACGCTCTACATAATGAAAGCCAAAACCATACTCCTCACCCATATCAACCCCGACCTCTACTTCACTTACCCGTACCGCTTCATTGGAAACAACGCGGCCGCTGATACGCTCCACCACTCCCACGGTACCGTCCGGATAATTGACCAAAGCAGTACACTTCAATCCCGGTTCGGACAAGTAGGTGGCAGCTCTGGACAAATCAACCTGGGGGGGCTGAGCCGGAACAGCAGGTATGTTCTGCCCGTCGTCACTGGCATCTGAGCTGCCGTTCTGCTGGGTCATCGCTTGTTCTGATCCACCGGGATCTCCGCCCGGCTTATCCTTGGAAAGCCACCAATAAATGCCTCCGCCAGCCAATAACAACAAGGTCAGGACTGAAGCCATAATAATCAGTGCTTTTTTACTCCCGCTGGAATTAGTTCCTGGCGGGTTATAGTTTCTGCCCGGCATAGATCCATGCTCTTCCGCTGACGGCGTGGAAGTCTGGAGTCTCTGATTGCTCTGCTGCGACTGTTGATAGGTCGGTGGAGGTACTGCCGGCCGCTGTGATGCATCAGGGGCAGCAGGCTTCCCGACCATATTATTGATATCAAAACCGCATTCACCACAGAACCTATCTCCCGGTGTCAAGGGCGCTCCGCATTCCGAACAAAACCTTAATTCACCCATTGCTTTTCACTTCCTTAATCTTCAGGACATTTATACCGGTGTTCCACAGCCGGTACAGAATTTTTTGCCGGCTTTCAATTCCGCCCCGCACTGGCCGCAGAATTTTAAAGCTGGAGTTTCCTTTGGGGCAGCTTTAGCCGGTGCGGTGCCACCGATCACCTTCTGCAGTGCTTCGATCCATGTCATCAAGGCCTGGATAAGTTCGGGCATAGTGCTGGCCTGATGCCGAAACCGCGATCCGCCCCCGGCTGCAGTCTCAAAAGAGAATATATGGTTGGCAAAGGCCGTGGAGGTCAGAAACATCCGGGAAAGGCTTTTTTCCTGGCCATTTACCAAAGCCGTGGCATGGCAGCCGACAGACCCCAGCCAGCTGGTGATTATTTCGGTACCCATGAGGCGTGCCCGATCCCCCAGTGTCAATACATTTTCATTGCTGCTCATGAATCCTAATTCTTCAGCCTTTTTTATGTGTTCCGGTTTCAGGGCGATACTGCTTCCTTTAAGACCGGGAGTGATTTCAAACAGGGTGGGCAAAAACCAGCGTTTGTCCTGGCTGTCCAGGGCGCGTTTGAGCAAATCCACAAAATCCCCGGTGCTGATGCTCAGGCTTAGTTCGCCCGAATATGCCAGCATGCTCTCCATGTAGGAGCGGCGGTAGATGTCGATGCAGTGCAGGGCACAGACTAAAACCTCGGTTTCCAGGCTGTTGGGAAACACCGGCGGGTAGGCCTTGTCTGCATTGGAGGCATAGATATCCGCCCACCACTGTAAAAAATATTCCTCATTATCAAACAATAGCAGCAATAAATTACCATCACTGCCCATGAATTGTACCAGAACATCATTGTCTTCCTGGGAAAAAAAGGCATGATAGGTCTCTTCGGCTGAACCGGCTCCCCCGCGGTTGAATTCGATTTTCAGATCTGGTGCCAGCAGTTTTTTCGCCATTGATGCAAAGTTCGCACTCTCGGCCAGCGGTTTGAATAATTCCGAGGGACTGCTGGTGGCAGCCTGTTCCGCATTATAGCTGTAGGGTGAAAGCCGATTTCCGTTCAATCCGGAACGCCTGAACAAATGATCGATATCTGCCGGAGCCAGCTTGAGTATTTCAAGAATGCCCGGCTTTTCCATATTCATTCCCATATCAATGCCTCCTGTCTGTTGTTTTCACATTTATTGGTTGGCGGTTCTGATTGCGCCGATACGACTGCTTACTTTATTCAAAAAGTCTCCCGGCGAGCTATATCCCAGTTCCTGCAAACGAGCGGCTCTGGCTGCCGGTGACAGGCCCTGGTCTTTGATGACCGCAATCGCCTCTTTCATATTAGCAGGCATGGCTTCCACCCGGTAACCCATATTCCGATAACCTTGCTCCACGTTTTCTGCCACCGCTGCCGTTTTGCGCAATTGCTCCATGGCCTCAGTCTGATTTCGCATCACTTGGGCCGGAGTATCTCCGGCATTCCAATAATCGTCGAATTTATGCTGTTCCATCAAAGACAATTGTTCCGGGTCCAGCATGGTTCCTTGCCCCCTCTGGGTCAACTCATATCCGGTAGAAGGACGCATAGGTTTACCGTCAATCATCACAGTATCCACCCCGCGTGCAATCTCTTCCGGTGTAGCCTCTATCATCGGTCTGCCCGGCAATTCTCCATCCGATAAATGCCAGGTGCGCTGGTTACTGAAATCACGACCAGCTGAAAGATCGAACTGATCCATGGCAGCCTCTTCGTGATGCCTGGCCCATTGCCGTACTTGTGACGCTTCATCCATGTTAGCCCAGTCGGTATCTGGAAAACGCCGGGCAGCTTCATCCGGGCTGAACCCTGAATTGTCTGCCAGGGCTTTATAGTAAGTGTCTTCCCACTCCGCTTTGGGAATCTCCACCCATTCAGGCCCCCGAGGACCATGTACCAGTCTTTCCGCAATAACATCATTATCCGTATTGATATTGAAATCAGTAGGTTCAGTACCTGGTGTACGTACTGTTCTGACTCTGATCCCCTCTGGATCCACTCCCGGATAACGGTTATGCAGGTGGTCTTCTACGGCCTGATATGAAGGTTGATGTATACCCTCATCCATGGCACGATTGAACTCTCTTTGAATCGCCTGAGTTTCCTGAGGAGTAAACTGAGATCCCAGGCCATCCATTTCCTGCAGGTCTTTCAGAGTTCGCATAGAAGCCGGATCAGATTTCATTTCCATGATATCCTCAACTGTCAGCGGTTCTCCTCGCTGAACCTTGTCGGCCAGGTTCCAGGCTCTTTCCTCCGCCTGGATCCGGTATTCATCATAAATGGCCTGATCTCTGATCAATTCCTGTTGTCTGGCCGCAGGTAATTGATCAAAATCCTTGACATTCTGCTGCATGGTTCTTTCCGCCCGGTTCAGGGCTGCCGGATCGTTGAGAACTTCCTCCGGGGCCCTGGCCCCACGGTTTAAGGGCACTCGTTCCGGTTCGCCCGGGACATCTCCGCCTCCGGGCGGTCTTCCCGGTGGTTCGCCCGGGACATCTCCGCCTCCGGGCGGTCTTCCCGGTGGTTCGCCCGGGACATCTCCGCCTCCGGGCGGTCTTCCCGGTGGTTCGCCCGGGACATCTCCGCCTCCGGGTGGTCTTCCCGGTGGTTCGCCCGGGACATCTCCGCCTCCGGGTGGTCTTCCCGGTGGTTCGCCCGGGACATCTCCGCCTGTTGCGGAAGATTTCGCTGATGCGTCGCTGAAATTTTCCCCGGCCTTTCCAGTTCCCGGAACTCCATCGGCATCAGCCTGAGAAGCAGCTCTTCCAGTTCCCGGAACTCCATCCGCATCAGCCTGGGAAGCAGCCTTGCCTCCGCCTCGGGCTATATCATCAGTGCCGGAAGTGGCTGCTCTTCCCCCGCTTTCGCCCACATCCGTCCAGCCTTCAGTCGCAGATTTTGCAGTTCTGCCCGCCATACCGTCGGTAGCGCCTAAAGTCTTACCAGTGCCTTTTGACACATCATCGAAGGAATCCGCCACTGACAGTCCGATTTTTTCACGGGCGGTCTTTGTAATACCCTTTGCCGCCTCATCGCTGCCTATATCCACCAACCGCTTGTTGATCTGATCCAAAGCTTCCTCGGCCGATTCTTTGCTGACCATACCCACATATCTGCTTCCCATCTGGTTTAGAGCTCTGGTCTTTAAGATCCCTGTTTCAATGGCATCAGCCACCTTATTGGTAAATGCCGGGAATCTCTCCATCAATTCATTGCTCAGGGTACCCATGCCTTTGCCTGCCAGCCAGCCTATTTGTTCTCCCAGAACGTATGTTCCTATTGCTTTGGAAACGGCCCTGAAATCTGATCCGCCTTTATCGATCTCATCCTTCATGCGGAAAAAGGCTTCCGCCACATTCATTCCCCCGTCCAGCGCTGCGTAAGTAAGGCTGGCGGGACCAGCCAGTCCGGCGGTACTGACCAGCATGGTAAGCTTGGCTAATGTGCCCAGATAGGAGATACTGCCATCTGCTTTCTCCCCACTGAAAACTTCCCTGGCGGTTGCTAAATTGGATTCCAGAGCCCAGCCCAGGTTCTTAAACCAATCCTCCTCCCAGCGTTGTCCGGTATCGGCAGTGGTTTTACCCTGGATGCGATTATCTATGACCCGGCGGATCTTATCCATTTTTTCCTGATCCAGTTCTTTGCCGGCCAGCATATCATCTTTTAAATTTTGGATGGCCTTGTCAACATCGCCGGGACCGCCTGGTTCTCCGATATTGTATTTATCAGCTACTTTTTGCATTTGCTCAAGTTTGCGCCAGTCTTCCAGGTTTTTGTCTATGGCCTTGCTGGTGGCATCCTCGCGTTTGCCCATCTTCTCCAGGTCTATAGCAGCCCGGCGCTTATCTTCAGCAACATCCTGCTGCCAGGACTCAAAGCGGTCGGGATCAAAATCATTACCGGTTTCGGAATTGACCCATTTTCCTTTTACCGCATCGAATTCGATTTCATAAGTCTGCCCGTCGCCTGATCCCTGAAGTATTTGCCGTTCTCCGTGCCGGGGGCCGGTATATCCCGGTTCATATTCATAGGTCGAAGTAGCTCCTGTTTCAGGATCCGTATAATCGAAAGTGTTGCCGGACTGTGTCTCCGGAATTTGATCCCCGGGGAATCTCTCCTCCTGACCTGTCTGCACATCATTATCGATTCCATGATGTTTTAAGGTGTTCATGGGATCTTCAGGACCAATAACCCCTGAGTCTTCTGTTGAAGGAATTGTTGGTTTTTCCGGTTGTGGAGCCGGTATCTCATCATCCCAGGGTTTGGCGCCGTATTTTTCCACGGTTCGAGGATAGGGTTCTCCTAGTGGAGGTTTGGTGGGATTCCAGGCTTCTCTTCTCCCGCCCAGGTCAACAATTCCGCCATCAAAAGGATTACGGGTATCTACATTAAATGGGCTGCCTTCTTCATAAGGATTTTTTGACCAATGCATCCCCGCCCGATTATATCCGTCGGCATTATAGCCGCTCCAGTGATAACCTTTCTTGTCATATCCCTGTTTATCATAGCCCCAGGGGTCGCGGCCGCTGCGGTTGTAGCCTTCATAATTGAAACCTTCCCGGTCATAACCGTCCCGGTCATAGCCGTGCTCATTAAAGCCTTTTTTATCATAACCGTCGGCATCATAACCTTCCTGGGACTGGCCTTCCCGGTTGAAACCATCCCGGTCATAACCATCAGCATCATAACCATTCTTATCGTAGCCTTCCCGGTCCCAGCCATTCTGGTCAAACCCGTTGCGGTCATAACCTTCCCGGTCCCAGCCAGCCTGGTTGAAGCCTTCTTTATCAAAGCCCTGTTTATCAAATCCTTTAGCATCGAAGCCCTGACGGTTGAATCCCTGGCGGTCATAACCATTGACATCAAAGCCCTCCCGGTCAAAGCCCTCCGGGTCAAAGCCATTGCGTCCATAACCCTCCCGGTCAAAGCCTGCTTTATTGAATCCCTCCCGGTCATAGCCTTCCGTATCGAATCCAGCTTTGTTGAAACCTTCCCGGTCCAGCCCCGCCTTATCAAAGCCCTGGCGATCAAAACCTTCCTGATCAAAGCCGGCTTTATTAAAGCCCTCCCGGTCATAGCCTTCCGTATCGAACCCGGCTTTATCGAATCCTTCCCGGTCAAAACCAGTTTTATCAAAGCCTTCTTTATTGAAACCTTCGCGGTCATAACCAGTCTTGTCAAAGCCGGCCTGATTGAAGCCTTCCTTATCATACCCTTCGGCATTGAATCCGTTTTTATCAAAACCTTCCTGGTCAAAACCTGCTTTGTTATAGCCCTCCCGGTTGAATCCAGCTTTATCGAAGCCCTCTTTATTGAAACCTTCGCGGTCAAAACCAGTCTTGTCAAAGCCAGCCTGATTGAAGCCTTCCTTATCATACCCTGCGGCATTGAATCCGTTTTTATCAAAACCTTCCTGGTCAAAGCCTGCTTTGTTATAGCCCTCCTGGTTGAATCCAGCTTTATCGAAGCCCTCTTTATTGAAACCTTCTTTGTCAAAACCAGACTGGTCAAATCCCTGCCGGTTAAAACCTTCTTGATCAAAACCAAGTTTGTTATAACCTTCTTTATCGAAGCCTTCCACATTGAAGCCAGCCTTGTCGAAGCCCTCTTTGTCAAAACCTTCTTGATCAAAACCAAGTTTGTTATAACCTTCTTTATCGAAGCCTTCCACATTGAAGCCGGCCTTGTCGAAGCCCTCTTTGTCAAAACCAGCTTTGTCAAAACCGTCTGCATCAAAGCCAATTTTATCGAAGCCTTCCGCGTCAAAGCCCCGGGCATCAAAACCGTCCCGATCAAATCCTTGCGCATTGAATCCATCCTGGTTGAAACCGTTTTTGTCAAAACCGTTCTGGTCATAGCCGTCACGGTCAAAGCCTGCTTTATTGAATCCCTCCCGGTCAAAACCCTCGGCATCAAATCCGTTCTGGTCAAAATCTCTTTCGGGTCCGGGAACCGTTTGTGTTCCGGTTCCGTCCTCCAGAGAACTGGAGTCATGAAGGACTTCCGCATCTCCGGTATCCGTATACAGATATTCCGGCTGTTCCGCAGCCGGAGCTCCTTGGTCGTTCCCCGCCACAGCAAAATGAGCTTCTCCAGCCTCCCCTTCTCTGGCACTGAAAGCTTGCGGTCTCATTTGCCCGGCTTCCATATCCAGATCCATATTGCTTTTCATAAACAAGGCTGCTTCGTCTTCTGTTCCAATGAGTATGCCCTGGTCAACCTCTACTCCTTTGCCGGGTGTTCCTTCGAACATATCGGTAGTATCGATGAAGATACCGGCTTCTCCTCCCGGTTCCCTGATACCGATGGCCTGCTCATGCATATCGATGGTATCGATAAATATCTCCGGCCCCGGATCATTGCTAAAGGGTTCCGGCTGCACAAACAGGCCGGTTTCTCGTTCTGTTTCTATGTAGATACCCTGATCTGCCGGTGCACTCTGGGTCACACTGCTGTGATGCATATCTGTGGTATCGACCCTAATCCCTTTATTCCCCCGACGTCCAAACTGACTGGTAGCCTGAGCCATTCCCGGCGCGCCGCCGCCAGCTCCGGGAACTCCGCCAGCTCCGGGAACTCCGCCAGCTCCGGGCATAGATCCTCCGCCAGTAGGATACATAGAGGTTCCCCCGGCTGGCGGAATAAATCCTCCGCCGCCCAGTCCGCCTAAAGCTCCTAAGGCAGTCGCGATCAATCCAGGAACGACCACACCTGTCACTGCTTCGGTGGTATTGGACGGTCCGGGTATGCTTCCCACCGAACCAACCCCTGCCGGACTGAGGCTGTGCCCGGGTGGATAAGAGCCCGGCTTGGCCCCGGCATCACCGGGAAGAGCACCGGTCGTTTCGAAATGTGGCGTTGCCATCACGTAGGACATACCTTTTCCGCCGGAGTCTCCATTCTGTGACCAAGTGGACGGATCCGAATCAATAATTGTATAGGTGCCGGCCGGGATAACGATATTAGGATATACATGCCAGTTGGCATCAGGAACTCCCCCTTGTCCCGGAGTTCCTACCGCCTGCCAGGGTCCGTACACTTGGCCATTCTGAGCCTGTAACCCGATAGTTCCGGGTGTTTTCCCCTGGGCATCATTCCAATGATAATCATGAATCTCGGTTACCAGATGGGGACTGTTGACGCTAAAAGTGGTGGGCGCCGTAGGCCCGTTATAAACGGCCATAATATTAGTTGTATCCGCCACGCGGACCGGCTCCTCCAGGGGTTCAGCAGTTGCCGGTACGGAGTCTGCTGGAACAGTGGCTTCAGGCGCCTCTTCCGCTAGTTTTTCAATGTCGGGAGCCGACTGACTTAATAGCCCGGCTCGTTCCAACCCATCCAGCGTCTGTTGGGCAATTTTTAGACCGGTTTGGATATCAGCCGCCGTACTGTTGCCAGTTTCATAAAACTCTACCGTCATAAAATAATCAGGTAGTATCACTCCTACTCCGGCACCATCAAGCATGGTGTATTTCCTGACTTCACAACCCTTCATCTTATTAGTGTCGATACTGGTGTGATTGGTTTGACTATCAACATAATCAAGCATTGCCTGCATTCCTGCATTGTCAGTCGGACCCAGAACCGACACCCCTCCATATCCGTTTGCATACCCACCGTAACCGGAATGCAGCTTAATCCCCAGCCCGGTCGCAGGTTCTGTACCAAATTCGAAATCTGGAGATGAAAAATAGTCCTGAGCTACCTGGGTAACAACATCTCCGACACTTCCTGCCACAGCAATTCCGCTAAAAGCATTTGCCATGATCAACGTGAATACCAGTGATAAAGCTATTATCGAAACGACGCAGTTAATTAACCTCTTTTTATGCTCAGCTATATGTAAAATCGACATTTTTTCACCTCTCTGTTGCTTCATGGTAGAATGGCCGTAAGCATCATCCAGCCTGTTGAAAGCACTATGGCTACCAGGGACGGGATCATTACATTTTTCACCCCTTGAGCGCCCCTTTTCATGGCTTCCGTTCCTGCCGTTGCTGCTGCTGTGGTAATGGCTGCCGAGGCAAAGGGCATTATCGCATTCCACCCTAGCATTGCCAGGGCCATTATCGCCAGAGCCGTAAAAGGGATCATAAATAGCATGCCCGTCCCTACCGCTTCCCGGGCAAACCCTCCATCAGTTTGCCGCAAAGCAGCGTTTCCGCTGTTAAATACCAGGATCAGCAGGTTCACAGCCAGTAAACCCACGACAAGAGCAACAATAACGGAGTATATCATAGTAGTAAATTTAAATTCCGGTTGGCTGAAGGGTATCAAAATCCCGAATATAATGAAACACAGATAAGCCGGCCATAGTTTTACCCCGTCAGATCCGGCCCCTCCGGCATATCCCAGTTTAGTATCCACGTTATTCTCCTCCTGTTCGTTGATTGTTATTTGATCTGCTAAGCGCCGAATCTTCCCAGCAAAGCCCAACCAATCAAGAGGATCGCTCCACACAGGGTGGTCATGGCAATGCTAAATGCAACCCGTTCCCCTGACATCTGCTTGATGGTATATAAGGTAGGTCTGAGTGCCCATAAAACTCCGGTAACACCAAAGGCCACCGCGGTTTTCCAACCAAATGCCAAGGAAAAGACCAGACCGCTCAGAGCATAGATAAAAGTAGCCGAATACCCCAGGGCAAAAGCAGATATAGCCCACTCCATGTTGAGACCTCGCTGTCCCGCCTGGGATAAGGCCCAGACCATAACCGCCATCAAGGCCACACCAACGGTACCGTAAAGCAATCCCAACATGGCCATAAGAACCACCCCGGACGCTTCGATTTGTCCGTTCCGCTGCAGGTCCAATCCGGTCTGCAGGAAAAAGAGAGTGAAGGACAGCCCTGACACCGTTAAGGAATAGGGCCAGGGAACCTTTGTCATTTGGCTTTTAACAACTTCACCTGGATTGATAATCATGTTGAGTGCTGTTTTCCAGCGGGGTACTGCCGGTGCTGCCATAGTGTTCATAAACTTGCTGATACCTCCTGTCGAAACATCCGTATAAAGGCACTGGTTTATAAGCCCTGATCCATTGCTGCACTAAACAGAACTAGTCTTTCGCAATTTATATATCGATATTATGCATAGTCCTTATTGATGTTGGACCATTCTAGATATTTCCGCGCTGAAAAACAAATTTCGCCCCGAATTCCCGGTCCAAATTACCGGCAAGTTTCTTCAGGTCAGTCTGCGCTGCCAAACTACCAATATATATGTTGTTTAGTGTAACAATTTCTAGTTCAGCGGAGCCCCAGTTTCTGCTCATCAAGCTTACCGACTGCAGTTCGTCCTTATTTATAACTACCCGATCATTGCCATCGTTATCTTGAGGTGTCATAATTATTTGCCCGTAGCCAACCGTGAGATAATAAACCTGAGTTTTAAAGAACCCGACTTTAAGCCTGATTTCAAATGTCATCATAATCACCTCTACAGTAGTAGTTTAGCAATTATTTTGGCGAAATTTTTGCTCCTAAGTAATTTGGCATTGCCAATTTCCTGGCACGATTTGTGCCAGGAAAGCAGCAGATATTTTTAACAATATGTATATAGGTTGCGTAGCAGAAAAAACAGGCCTCAACCCTTGTGAACAGAGAGGTTGCGGCCCTTGTTTGCTTGCACAAATATGTAGGAGAACAGCAGTATCACCTACAGGAGATATTCGAGCCGCTGGAAATCGTTTCGGTTTCCAAGATACGGCTTCCCTGCTTTACCTGCTCTCGATTATACTGATCCCCGTTGTAAAGAAACATTTAGTGAAATTCTAAGTTATGAGAATTTCACTAAACAAGAAATTGATCTGCCAATTGGGAATTAGTGAAGGGAGATTGCCCTCCTGAAGCGAAGTCAATACTAACGGATTCAACCAATGAATGGGTTAGAGATATCAAATGATATATGCTCAAAATAAGGAGCCAATACTATGCATATGCCTGAAATGCTGGATAACGTGAGCAAAACCGTCAAGGATGACTTGGCGGTAACAATAAAAAAGGGCGACAAGCTGTCCGTGGCGGCGGCTTGTTTCTCCATATACGCATACCAAGTCCTCAAGAAACAGCTTGACGGCATTGCTGAACTGCGCTTTATTTTCACCTCGCCGACATTCCTTAAGGAAAAGGCGCCAAAGGAAAAGCGGGAGTTCTACATACCCCGCCTTGACCGTGAGCGTTCCCTCTACGGTACGGAGTTCGAGGTCAAACTACGCAATGAATTGACTCAGAAAGCCATCGCCCGCGAGTGCGCCGACTGGATTCGCAAGAGAGTGCATTTCCGCTCCAACCTGACGGCTGGCAACATTAGCAGCTTTATGAATGTGGTCGGGGCAGACCGCATGACCTATATGCCGCTGAATGGTTTCACAACCGCCGACCTCGGTTGCGAGCGTGGCAACAACATCATCAACCCAGTGACAAAGATATTCGCTCCCGTGTCGGATGAATACATCCGTTTGTTTGACCAGATTTGGCATGATAAGAGCCTGATGCAGGATGTGACCGAACAGGTCATTGACGGCATTACGGTAGCCTACAACGAAAATGCGCCTGAGTTTATCTACTTCGTGGCTATTTATAACATCTTCAACGAGTTCTTAGAGGACATCTCCGAAGATGTGCTTCCCAATGAAGCGACCGGCTTCAAGGAGAGCAAGATTTGGAGTATGCTCTACACTTTCCAGAAAGACGCGGTTCTGGCGATTATAAACAAGCTGGAGTCGTACAACGGGTGCATCCTTGCGGACAGCGTCGGCTTGGGTAAGACCTTCACCGCCCTTGCTGTTATCAAATATTACGAGAACCGTAACCGCTCGGTGCTTGTGCTTTGCCCCAAGAAGCTGTCCGACAACTGGAACACCTTCAAGGACAACTATGTGAATAACCCCATAGCCTCTGACCGCCTCCGCTACGACGTGCTTTACCACACTGACCTTTCGCGGGAGCGCGGCAAGTCCAATGGGCTTGATCTCGACAGGCTGAACTGGGGCAACTACGACCTTGTGGTCATTGATGAGTCACATAACTTCAGAAATGGCGGCGAGGTCTACGGTGAAGACCGCCGTGAGAACAGATACCTTCGTCTAATGAACCGCGTTATCCGCATGGGCATAAAAACGAAGGTTCTCATGCTTTCCGCGACCCCGGTCAACAACCGTTTTGTTGACCTACGCAACCAGCTGCAACTCGCTTACGAGGGCAACCCGGCCCTCATCAACGAAAGATTAGGGACAAAACGGCCGATAGACGAGATTTTCCGAAATGCCCAGAAAGCGTTCAACCAGTGGAATAAGCAGGAGGGTGGCGAGCGAACGACGGACTCGCTGCTGATGTCCCTTGACTTTGACTTCTTTGAGGTGCTCGACAGCGTGACGATTGCCCGCTCCCGCAAGCACATAGAGAAATACTACAATATGGGTGAAATAGGCTCGTTCCCGGAACGGCTGAAGCCCATATCCCTGCGCCCGCGCATGACCGACTTGGAGAGCGCAATAAACTACGCGGATATCTACGAGCAGTTAATGAGGCTGAATCTATCAGTCTACATCCCGACGGACTTCATCTTCCCGAGCCAGCTCGGTAAGTATGTGGATACTTCTCGCAACATCAACCGCGTCGGTCGAGAAATGGGTATCCGCCGATTGATGAGCATTAACCTCATGAAGCGGCTTGAGAGTTCCGTGGAGTCCTTCCGGCTTACGGTCAGCCGCGTCAAAAAGCTGATTGACGGCACCATTGCCGACATTGATGCTTTCGCCAGCGGCCTGCCTGCCGGACAGGCGGGTGGCGGCTCGGTGATAGAAGGACGCGAACTGGTGGGCGTCGATTCCGACTTTGACGACGACGACCGCAACACAGAATATTTCGCAGCGGAACACAGCATCAAGATTGACCTTTCCGATATGGATTACAAGACTTGGCGCGACCGCCTCGCAGAGGATGCCGAGACCCTTGAACTCCTGAAGCTGATGATTGATGATATCACACCTGACCATGACACAAAGCTCCAAACATTGTTTGCCTTGATTGAGGACAAGCTAACAAATCCTATAAACGATGGGAACCGCAAAATTCTGATATTTTCAGCGTTTTCAGATACAGCCGAGTACCTGTATACTCATGTGCGCGAGTTTGTCAAAGCCACTTATGGACTTGATACGGCTATGATAACAGGCAGTGTTGATGGTAAGACCACAATAAAAGGTCAGCGGGCCTCAATGAATAAAGTGTTGACCCTGTTTTCTCCGATTTCTAAGGACAAAGAGCTGTTAATGCCCGGAAATACAAACGATATCTCCGTCTTGATCGCAACCGATTGTATTTCAGAAGGTCAAAACTTGCAGGACTGCGACTACTGCATCAATTATGACATCCATTGGAATCCTGTGAAGATTATTCAGCGTTTCGGACGAATTGACCGTATCGGCAGCCGCAACGAAAAAATCCAGCTCGTGAACTTCTGGCCGGATGTGGATTTGGATGAATATCTCTCCCTTAAAGGCCGTGTTGAAACGAGAATGCGAATTACCGTTATGACCTCCACCGGCGATGATGACCTGATCAATGCCGAGGAAAAAGGCGACCTTGAATACCGCAAAGCGCAACTCAAGCGACTGCAGGAAGAAGTTGTGGATATAGAAGATATGCAATCGGGTATTTCCATCATGGACTTGGGGTTGAATGAATTTCGCCTCGACTTGCTTGAATATGTAAAGCAAAACGGGGATATGGATAAAGTTCCTTTTGGGCTTCATGCCGTTGTCCCCGCCTCGGAAGATTGTCCTCCGGGAGTTGTCTTCGTGTTGAAAAACCGCAACAACAGTGTCAATATCGATATGCAGAATCGCCTGCATCCGTTTTACATGGTTTATATCGGCTCAGACGGTGAAGTCGTTTGCGATCACCTTTCTCCGAAAGAATTGCTTGATAAGACACGCTCACTATGCCGAGGCAAAACCGAGCCTGTAATGAATGTTTGCCGTGAGTTCAACGAATATACCAAAGATGGCAGAGATATGCGGGCTGTATCCGCCCTGCTCTCGGAGGCAATAAATTCGATTATAGAAGTGAAAGAGGAAAGCGACATTGACAGCTTATTCAGTCCCGGAGGCACCTCTGCTCTTAATAATAGCATCAATGGGCTGGATGATTTTGAGCTGATATGCTTTATCGTGGTGAGGTGACAGTATGTTAGGATTGCCCCGTACAACCGAGGTGAATCGCCGTGTGGCAAAAGAAAAGCTCTATGCCAACGCCACGCTAACCCCTCAGACACGAGATGTGATAAAAGATCAGATAGAATCAGTCGTCTGGCGAAACAAATTATCTGACAGCACAATCGCAATCAGTGCCGGTGAAACAGTAAAGGAACTGCAAATTTTCGATATTCGGCTTCGCCAAAGAGAGCTTGATAAACGCGTTTTGCCTGCTATTGCTAAGGCCATACCGTATAAGATTCTGTTTATTCTCGTATATGGTGATGAAGCTCAGGCGCAGATTGAAGTCTCCGGCACATTTTACGGCACGGATTGGATGCCGATGAATAACATTGCGCTCAAGCTTGAGGGGCTCAATTTGGACGCCGTGTATGAGAACTTGGCGCGGCAGATTTCAGGCGGACGGCTCGGCTCCGAGGGTAATATTGAGGAAGCTGTAGAAATCGATAAACGACGGCAAAAGCTTGAACGAGATATTGCCGCATTGGAAAAGAAGCTGCTGCGGGAGAAGCAGTTTAACCGCCAAGTCGAACTGAACGGTGAATCGAAGCGGCTGCGGGCGGAATTGGAGGGGCTGAGATGAGCGGAGATAACCGCGAAATACGCGAAAATCGCGAAAGTATTTTGTATAAGGATGAGTGTTACTTGATTCAAGGCGCAGCGTTTGAAGTATATAAAGAAATGGGCTGCGGTTTTCTGGAAGCGGTTTATCAGGAGTGTATGGATATGGAGTTGAGAAACCGAGGCCTCCCTTTTGAAAGGCAGGTTGATTTATCATTATCTTACAAAGGCAACCGGCTTAAACAAGCGTACATTCCCGATATAATTTGTTACGGCAAATCAATTTTCGCGCTTTTCGCGGTTGAATAAATTGGAGGAAGAAACTAATGGATAAAATGAAATTTGAATCCCCTGACCTTACCGCCGAAAATGTAGAAAAACTAGCCTCCCTCTTCCCCGGCGTTGTCACCGAGGGCAAAGTTAACTTCGACCTGCTGCGCTCTATGCTTGGCGATGAGGTGTTTGGCGATGAAGCCTATGAGTTCACATGGGTGGGCAAGCGTGCCGCCATTGCCGAGGCCGGGCGACCTATCCGCAAAACCCTGCGCCCCTGCGTGGAGGAAAGCCGCAACTGGGACACCACCGAGAACCTATACATAGAGGGTGACAACCTTGATGTGCTCAAGCTCTTGCAGGAGAGCTATCTGGGCAAGGTGAAGATGATTTATATCGACCCGCCGTATAATACAGGTAATGATTTTATATATCGAGATAGTTTTGCACAAAGCCGCGAGGAATACGACGAGGCGGCAGGCGTTTACGACGAAGAAGGCGACCGTTTGTTTAAGAACACCGAAACTAATGGACGCTTTCATTCCGACTGGTGCAGTATGATTTATCCACGCCTTGTGCTGGCAAGGAATATGCTGCGGTATGATGGGGTACTCTTTATCAGTATTGGTGATGATGAGCTAAACAATTTGAAGAAAATTTGCGATGAAGTTTTTGGCGAAGCAAATTTCGTCACCATTGTTCCACGTATTGCGAAAAGAACATCTGACAAAGGCACTCATTTTAGGCCAACCAAGGACTACATCGTAGTTTTTGCAAAGAACATTTCCGCTTTGCAAGATTTTGGAATCGCAAAGGTTAGAGATGAAAAGGAATATGAATTATTCGAGCAAGATGGCCGTCGTTATAAAAAAAGTGGTGCCTCGCTCTTTCAACCGTCACTCGATTCAAGACCGAATCAACGATACTATATTGAAGCACCTGATGGGAGTCTCATCATACCTCCCGGAACAGTATTCCCTGATAAAAAATGTGACGGTGCAAAGGTGAAACCAGTTTCTAATGCTGACAAAGTTTGGCGATGGTCAGTCGATTCCTATTTGAAGCAGAAAGACCTGCTAATTTTCACACAAGGCTCAGCCAAGAATCCTTTGCTTGACGAGAACGGTAATCAGTCAAAATGGAACATATATCCGAAAGTCTATTTTGACGAAGACATTGAAGCAACCTTACATCCAGAAGATGTAATTTATGACTATCCGAATTCTCAAGGTACAAAAGAACTGAACTCTCTCGGAATACCCTTTAGCTTTGGAAAGCCTACCGGGTTGGTTCATTTCTTGGAAAAGCTGCTTAACGATAAACAAATGATTGTCCTCGACTTCTTCTCCGGCTCTGCCACCACCGCCCACGCCGTCATGCAACTAAACGCTGAGGACGGCGGAAAACGCAAGTTCATCATGGTACAGCTACCTGAAGAAACGGATGAAAAGTCAGAAGCATATAAAGCCGGTTATTCGACCATCTGTGAAATCGGCAAGGAGCGTATCCGCCGTGCGGGGGATAAAATTCAGAGTGAAGTGTTAAGAGTGAAGAGTGGAGTTGAAGAACCCGAAAATAACTTTACTCTCAACTCTCCAAATTCCATACTGGATATCGGTTTCCGTGTCCTCAAACTCGACGACACCAACATGGAGGACGTGTACTATGCGGCAGGCGAAACCACGCAGGATATGCTTCTGATGCTGGAATCCAACATTAAGCCCGACCGCACCGATATTGATTTACTGTTCGGCTGCCTGCTCGACTGGGGATTGCCGCTTTCTATGCCGCACACCCACGAGAAGATTGACAGCTTCACCGTCCACACCTACAACGATGGTGATTTAATCGCCTGCTTTGACGAGCATATCAACGAAAAGGCAGTGCGTGAAATCGCAAGACGAAAGCCTCTCCGTGCCGTGTTCCGCGACAGCAGCTTCACCAGTTCGCCCGAAAAAATAAACGTATTCGAAATCTTCAAGCTTCTCGCGCCGAATACGACTGTCAGGGTGATATAAGGAGGCGCAACGATGAAGCTACAATTCAGACATCAAAAATTTCAAGCTGATGCGGCATTAGCTGTCTGCGATGTGTTCGCGGGGCAACCATTCCATGCACCGACTTATATGATAGACCCCGGCTTAGGACAGATATCACTTGATTCTGCCCGAGAATTTACGGGTTTTAATAACGCACCCGTGACCCTTTCTGATGAGAAGGTTTTGGCAAATATTCAGGCCATACAGCGCAGCGGAAATATTAAACCGTCCGACTCACTTGAAGGACGGTATAACCTTACCGTGGAGATGGAAACCGGCGTCGGTAAAACCTATACCTATATTAAGACAATGTACGAGCTTAACAAGCGTTACGGGTGGAGCAAATTCATCATTGTCGTGCCCAGCGTAGCCATTCGCGAGGGCGTATATAAGTCTTTCCAGATGACAGAGGAGCATTTCGCAGAGGATTACGGAAAAAAAATACGTTATTTCATCTACAACTCCGCACAGCTTACTGAGATTGACCGCTTCGCCTCCGACAGCGCGATAAACGTTATGATCATAAACAGCCAAGCTTTCAATGCACGGGGCAAAGACGCAAGGCGTATCTACATGAAACTGGACGATTTTCGCTCCCGCCGCCCTATTGATATTCTTGCTAAAACCAACCCGATCATGATTATTGACGAACCGCAATCTGTAGAAGGCAAAGTGACAAAAGAACGGCTCAAGGAGTTTCATCCGCTGGTGACGCTCCGCTATTCGGCGACCCATAAAACCGATAGTATCTATAATATGATATACCGCCTTGATGCGCTGGAAGCTTATAATAAGCGCCTGGTCAAGAAAATAGCGGTTAAAGGCATATCCGTTTCAGGTAGTACTGCCACTGAGGGATATGTCTATGTGCAAAGCATAAACCTTTCCAAAGGAAACCCAACCGCGACAATAGAGTTTGATATTAAAAACAACACAGGATTTAGCCCTAAAACAAGAATAGTCTCCGAGGGCTACAGCCTGTTTGATAACTCCGGCGAACTTTCCGAGTATAAGGACGGCTATACCGTTTTGAAAATTGACGGCAGGGATTCATCTGTTGAGTTTACCAACGGCAAAAAGCTATTTGCCGGGGATGTTATCGGTTCGGTCAGTGAGGAACAGCTTAGGCGTATTCAAATAAGAGAAACAATTCTCTCTCACATTGAGCGGGAGCGTCAGCTTTTCGCTAAGGGTATCAAAGTGTTATCGCTGTTCTTTATCGATGAGGTAGCAAAATACAAACAGTACGATACTCAGGGCAATGCTACGGGCGGCACTTATGCGCAGATTTTTGAGGAAGAATACCGATCCACCATCGGCAATATGCAGCTTGCCTTTGATGATTCCGAAGAGTATCTGAAATACCTTGAGGATATGCCTGCGGAGCGTACACATGCAGGATACTTTTCTATTGATAAAAAGAGCGGCCGCATGATCAACAGCAAGCTCGGCGATAGGAGAGAACGCACCTCCGACGATGTTGACGCTTATAACTTGATTATGAAGGAAAAAGAACGTCTGCTTGACCGGCGTGAGCCTGTACGATTTATATTTTCTCACTCTGCCCTTAGGGAAGGATGGGACAATCCGAATGTGTTCCAAATTTGTACCTTGAAGCAAAGCGGCAGCGATGTGCGCAAGCGCCAGGAAGTTGGACGCGGATTGCGCCTGGCCGTCAATCAAGGCGGGGAGCGCATGGACGAGAATATCCTTAGCCGTGAGGAGATTCATAATGTCAATGTACTGACCGTTATTGCCAATGAAAGCTACGACAGTTTTGCCAAGGGTTTGCAGAGCGAGCTCGCCGAAGCGGTCGCTGACCGTCCGCGCAAAGTCGAAGCGAAATTATTTAACGAGAAATTTGGTGAGGATACCGCCCTTGCTATCTATGAAAGCCTAATTGAAAACGGCTACGTCAAACGCGGTGAACTGACCGAGAAATACTACGAGGCAAAGAAAAACGGCACACTGGAAGTACCAGAAGAGGCCGTCGGCCGAGCCGCCGATGTTATTGCTGTGCTTGATTCCGTCTACGACCCGAACGCAGGCAAACCGGAGGACGCTCGCAAGAGAAATTTAGAAGTCACGCTTGACAAGGATAAGATGAACAGCCGCGCATTTCAAGAGCTCTGGTCGCATATCAACGGAAAAAGCTATTATACGGTCGGATTCGATGAGGATGAACTGGTCGAGAAGTCTGTTACAGCATTAAATGCCAGGCTGCGAGTATCTAAGGTTTATTTCAAAGTGGAGAAAGGCGAGCAGACAAAGACTATCGAGTCCAAAGACCAGCTTAAAGCAGGTGAAGCCTTTGTCCGTTCGGACATATTACGTGAGGAAGCATCGCCATACACCGCTATGAAAGCAAGCAGTTCGGTCCGTTACGATCTCGTGGGTAAAATCGTAGCTGAAACCGGCCTGACAAGGAAAGCTGTAGTTAATATTCTGACCAACATAGAGAAGGTCATATTTGACCAGTTTGGAGATAACCCCGAAGAGTTTATAATTCGTGCCGCCAATATTATCAATGAGCAGAAAGCCACCGCGATTATAGAACATATCACCTATGATAAGCTAAACTCGGTGTTTAGTACAAAGATATTTACTGAGCCTGATCTTAAAAAAGGAGCTTTAGGTATAAACGCCATTGAAGCCAAGCGGCATCTGTACGACTATGTTATTTATGATTCAACAAACGAACGTGACTTTGCCGCAGAGCTGGAAGCACATGGCGAAGAGGTTGAAGTCTATGTCAAACTTCCCCGGGGGTTTTATATAAGTACTCCTGTGGGTAAATACAATCCTGACTGGGCTATCGCATTTTATGAAGGCAAGGTGAAACATATCTACTTCGTCGCTGAAACGAAGGGTGATATGTCCTCAATGGAGCTACGCAAGATTGAAGAAGCGAAGTCACACTGCGCCCGCGAACACTTCCGCGCCATCAGCGGCGAGAACGTCAAGTTTGATGTGATAAGCAGTTACGATAAGCTGTGGGACTTGGTGCAGGGATAGATTTGCAGGGTCCGCACAAATAAACTCTGTCGGGATATACTGTGTATATACATTCTTTTAGGAGTGGTGTACGTGCAGACACGTATCCAACGATGGGGAAATAGTTTAGGCTTGAGGATACCAAAAACAATAGCTCAACAAGCTGGGCTGAACGAAGGGACTCCAGTCGATTTCGTAGTTCGCGGCAATTCCATCGTGATTAACCCGCAACGATACTCCTTGGAAACAATGCTATCGCAGATCACACCCGATAACGTCCATAAAGAGATAGATACCGGGGATATTTCTGGGAACGAAGCATGGTAGGGCGTGTTAGGCCGTATATCCCCGACCGCGATGACATCGTTTGGATTCTCCTGCTGGGAGTGTAAATAAGACTGTGTAAATGGAATAATCAACCAATCATTTGGTGCCGCAAACTCTCGTATATCAAGGGATTGCGGCTTTTTAATTGGAAGGGGTTAACAGTGCCATCATTGGCTCGCAGATGCCAAATGCAACACACAAAACGCCGCCGCTGATACCCGGCAGTATGGCTCCAACACCAACAATAGCACCTTGAATTGCATACATAATGCTTTACAAAAGCATACTTGGTTTCATTGCTCGTTACTCCTTTGCTATCCGGCCTCGGTTTTTGCTTCGTCCGGATGATGAACCTTTTACAGGCTCAAGCTTTCGACCCATTCTCTGATTTTAGTTTCATCAAAGCCGGTCAACATTTTTGCTTCTGCCCAATCAGGAGTGCCTTTACAAATTTCCCTCAAGCGTTTTTCTGTGTCACCTATGGGGCTTTCGATGGAGGTTGCAAAGGGAATGATGGTTTTTCCGGAGAAATCATAGGACTCCATGAAGGTATCGATGATGCTGGGCTCACGGAACCACCAAATCGGAAATCCCACAAATACCGTCTCATACTGCTCCATATCGCAGACTGGCATGGCGATTTCCGGTCTGCAATCAAGATCCTTCATTTCAAGGGTAGAGCGGCTGGTTTCATTTTCCCAATCTAAATCCTTCGCCTGATACGGAATTTTCGGGCTGATTTCATAGGTATCAGCGCCTACGATTTTTGTGATAAGCTCGGCCTTCCCTGCTGTGACACCGCTGATACTGAAATAGGCTACTAAAGCTTTCTTCATTTTGATTTCCTCCGTTTCAAATATTTATTTTGAATAAGTAACATCTCATTGTGGTCGATTGCAACCGGCAAGATTCATAGTCATTTGCCATCTTTCCCGGTGTCAAACAGCTACTTCTATTCATCGAAAGCTTCTCCTTGCGCTTTTTCTTTACTTGCCTTTTTGTTTTTGATTGCAGTTTTTGAAAAAAAGATACCATGATTTTCAATCTCATGATATCCATTTTTGACATTAAATTTGTAATAATCATGAAAAAAAGATTGCTTAACGATATTTGCAGATCAGTGCGGGTAATTGACATTTATCTGCTTTGAAGCCGGCAGCCATTCCACCGTGCAACCCAAGTTCTCTGCAACAAACCGCATGGGAAGCATTGTTCTGTCATTCATAATAATCGGGTTGACTGCCGGGTTTTCGGAATCGATGGGTGTGGAAACCCCATTCACCAAGGCTATGCCCGCGCCGATCCAAAGTTCGATCGTCGTTTTATCAAGTTTTACGGTTACCTTTCTGTCCGTTCCGTTCCACACGGTTTCCGCGCCGATGGGATCCGCAGCAAAACGAATCGGCAGCATCGTGCGGCCTTCCAGGGATACGGGACTCACATCCATAGTCTTTGTCACGCCGTTTACGGAATAATCTCTTTGATCCAGAGTGAATACCATATTTACTTGGCCTGCTTTGCCGGGCTCGGACTGAGGAATGACGATTTCGGGTTTTTTAAAGACCGGCTTTGACACTTCATTGGAATATCCGGAAGACAGCTGATTGTTCACTGCTTTCACTCTATAAGAATAGGTCATTCCAGCTTCAGCCGAACTGTCGGTATATTTGGTCTGATCCGCGGCAACTTGAGCCAGCTTCTCGTAGGATCCCGTCGATTTCCGCTCGATCACAAAACCGGTTTCATTCGTGGAATTATCCTGCCAGTATAGCATCGGTTTGAGCTGCAGCAGATTGGATATGGCTGTAAGATTGCTTGGCGCAGCCGGAGCCAGCAAAGCTTTCATTGCCAACGGCTTAAAGGCAAGAGCCCAATTGATCGGTGTACCTACCCCTAACTTGATGGAGAAATATTGATCACTTTGGTCATAACAGTTGGCGTCAATCCCTTCATAGCTCCATCTGGCTTCCACAATCGCTTTGCTTGCCGCGCTGTTGGGCACAGTCCATTCATAGCTTCCGGTATTTTCCAGGTCTTCATCAATTACCGACCACCCTTCGGATGGATTCAGGGTGTAATAAAGACTGATGTTGCCGCCCGGAATCATCGTCTTCCAGCGAATATTGACCTTACTCCCTCCGGTCAGGGTTTCCCCCCCTTTGGGTGAAAGTACATCGATCTCCTGCAACGTCGAAGCGTCTGACCAGACTCGGAACTGAGGGCCTTCGTACTTATAAGAACTGATGGAAGCGACCACGGTATTGTAATAATGGTCCGCATCCCATTTATTATCATCCAGGCCGTATAACTCAGCCAAGGCGGGATACACGTAATCTGTAGCGCCTCGATACCACTGATACAATTGGGCGTTGCCGTGAGCCGCGTCGTTCAACGCGACCACATATCCCATGATACCGCAGTCACAGTAACCGTATTTACCGATCACATAATCACGGCTCTCTTCGCTTGTCACGAAATACTGCTCCGCGTTGTTCTTGACCATATTCCACATAGGGACGGTATAGGGCAGGGGTACGGGAGAGATGTAAGCTGCAATCCCGTCATTGTTTATGCCTTTAAGGCCGGTCCAATAATTAAATTCATCCGCGCTTGTAGTGTACCAATGCAACTTGTCATCTGCGAGCACCCGATAAACAGGTTCCGCCTTGATCACTCTGTGGGCACTGATAAACGGGAGATCCGGCTTCGTAATTTGGGGGCGCGCTTCCAAAGCATACGCCGGTATACCTGATACAAAGATTAATAGAATAAGTATGAGAGAAATGATGCCATTCTTAATTCTCTTCATTTTAACCTCCTCAATGAAGCAATGCGCTTCTGCATTTTTCAAAGTTTGTTGCCTTCAATAAAAAAATCTTACCATTGCAGATAAGATTATTATATCTTATGAACGAGAGGATAATAGGTCGGATGCTGACCTATTCAAACCGCATTCTGCTTATTTGTAAGATTTTTCCGAATTTATTTGCTTACTGATTTTTTGTACTCTGAGAAAGTAAGCCCTGTCTTTTCCTTGAACAGTTTTGCGTAGCGGCTGTGATAATGCATGCCGCATTCCGCAAAGGCTTTTTCCACGGAGCAATTTAAATCAAGCAATTTGTCTTTAAGCTTGTCGATTTTGACGTTTCTGTAGTATTCAAAGGGAGTGATCCCGGTATAGGCTTTAAAAAGGCGAGAAAAATAGGCGGTACTGAGACATACCGCTTTCGCAACGTCAGCAGTCTTAAATTCTTCTCTCCAATGCGCATTGATGTATGCTTTCGCCGCCTCTACTTCCGTTCTGCTGTGCAGTTTTCTTTGTGTGATCAATATATTCACGATAAAAATAATATTGCCGTTGTCTTTAATCGGAATCGAGGTGATATCCTGATACAACGCTTCCATATCCGCCGAGGGTAAGCCATTCATCTTTTTCAGCAAATGAAGGGGCACCAAAAATTCATGGGTTTGAACAACTTCTCCGGAAAAAGCCGCCTGAATGGTATGGTATACCTCTTTATCTGCCAAGGTCGGGTCTTTCAGCAGATTATATTTTCCTATAATTGCGCTTTCATCGGAAATATTGAACTCTGCTTTACAAGCTTCATTCATCATAATCATCGTTCCGTCGGCGGAATAGATTTGCACAGGATATGGAAAATGCGTGATAAGCTGATAAAACAAATCCGCATCACGGCTCAGGTCCTGCAGCCTCTGTTCAAAGATCTTATCAAATGACATGGGGTTCTCCTCAATTTCTGTTCTTCGCTCTCTGTCTTTTTCAGGATGAGGACAATGTTATTTGGGATTACTTCGCGCTTCGTCCGCTATTTGTCTAAGTTTTGTTGTCAATTTCTGTTCACCTCTGAGTGTGTCGATTGTTTCCCTTAGACAATCCTTACTACGTGCTTGCCTTTCCTCCACAGAAAAGCGAATGAGTGCTATGAATTGGTTGCCTATAATACAACAAATATGCTTTAAAACCTTTTTCTATGGCTTGATGAGCATGAAAGGCAATTATATTAAAATCGCCCTCATGATCCAGAAGTATTCTCGCTGCCTTTAAGTCTTTGAATGCATTTTGAATCCAATCCCGATAACGACTACTGTCGCTCATATAGTACCACCCCATCTTTTAAAATGTGGGTAGCGAAGGAAGCGGGGTCACCGATATTTTCAGACCACTCTTGCTTAGAATAAACTATTACATCAACTGGAAGAATATCTTCCTCGCTGTACAGAAAGTGTTCAATTTCATATTCTAATTGCTGCCTTATTTCCGGGGTTTCTGCTTCTACTACTAAGCACAAGTCTACACCACTATCCATGTGGTTATTTCCTTTAGCATAAGAGCCAAACAGTAATACCATTACAGGATCAAACCGATGCAACAGCTTTTCACTAAGGGTATTGACATGCTCTATTGCCATATTGTCCTCCCTTTACACAAAAGGTGCTACTTTAAGGATACTATCTTATTGAACGGCAAGCAACGAGATCATTCCACACCTATCGACCAATAAAAGAACTTCGCAAGAAATAAAAAAAGCCGCATTTCTGCGGCTTGCGATCAAAATATTTGCCACCCATTTTGCCACCCACCTGCCACCATACTAACAAACAAGTGCGGATGCTACGGGATTCATATGGAGAATGTCTGCCCCTCTTTTGTTTTTACTAATACGTTTTAAACGCCGTGATAACGGCGTTTATCAATCTTAATTTGGTGCGCCCGGCAGGAATCGAACCTGCGCTTCTGGCTCCGGAGGCCAGCGCTCTATCCCCTGAGCTACGGGCGCTTACCGAAGTATTATACCAAACCAATCAGCAGGGAGCAAGGAAAGTCGTTTTCAATTGTTGCTGATCAGCGACAATGCCATGGTATAGTCGTCACTGTGATTTACGCTGATTAATTATGATTTCTTTTAGTGCTTTTTGGAGACACGGGATGAATTCCTTACGTGCGACGTTGGGATGAGAACCGAGCAAACTCCTGCAAAGGTGAGTCTGGAGAGCAGCCGAAGGACAGGAGGTCCTGAGTCCGCCTCCTGAGCCATGGAGGGCGAATTGGCGGTGTGCTGCTCGGAGGCCGAACCTGAGCAACTGAGATTGCCGGTTCTCATTCTGGGAGCAAGTGGAATTCAATCCGGGTCGAATCCGGAAGCCAAATCTCTGCTAAAACATTTATGCCTCCTGCTAGTCCACTATGACATTTTCCCTGCCCATTGCAAGGGAAGGAGTTTTCAATATAAACAACAGTTTAGTGATTGGGAGGTTGTTTGGATGCTCCCATTCGTATCTTGACATAACGAAAGCCCAGGAAGCTGATCAGCAGGATGACTGCCAGTGCTGCCGCAGTTGTTATAATATCTTCACTTACCCGCAGATGATTGCCAAGACCGGTATAAATCAAAGAAAAAGGGATCTTGCCCAAAGCCGACGCGCTTAGAAATATTCCGAATGACAAACCGGAAATACCGCTGACAAAGTTAATAAGCGGAGTGGGAACTACGGGGAAAATCCTGGCTATCAGGATTCCCCAGAAGCCAATCAGCGGAGTAACCTCGTTTAAGTCCATCTTAAAAAAGCGTTGAATTTTGGCGTGCAGCCATTCCCAACCGGTCATACGTACCAGAAAGAAGGCAAAGCAAGCTCCGGCCAGACTTCCAATCCAGGCCAGGGCAAAACCCTCCCAGAAACCAAATATTACTCCGGCGGCACCGGCCAGGATAATAAAAGGAAACACCGGGAGAGCAGCTTGAATAAAGAAGAGCACAAACGCCACCAGAGGTGCCCAAGGTCCAAAACTTCTTATATATTGAATTGCTTCATTTACTGTTGAAAAATCCACTTACTTATGCCTATCCCCGAAGTTTTGCTCCAGCCATTTCAGGGTGAGATCTTCCCGGATCTGGAGATGTTGGGTAAAACGATGATCTGCTCCGGCCACAACGTGAATGGTAAAGTTATCGCCGGCATGTTTCTTAATAAATTCCACATTGCGCAGATCTACATCCAGATCCTTTTCTCCGTGAATAACCAGGGCCGGACGCTCCGTTATCTTATGCAAATAAGCAGCGAAATTATGCCTTTTAATATCATGTCCAAATTCGGTTCCCAGTAAAAAGCCGCCTTTATCATCTTCGAATTTCAAACTTTCACCCTGCAGCAAGCGCTCCAATTGTTGAGGGGCATGGTCAAAAAAAGTCTGCTGCAATAATACCGGCGTGGACCACAGAACCAGACCTCTGACTCTGCTATCCTTGGACGCCTTTACCAGAGAAGTAGTTCCCCCAAAGCTCCGTCCCAGCAAAATCAACGGACTGTCACTCCTTGCCAGGGAATAATCAGTTATATCCTCCAGATTCTCCACCTGCCGGGTAAGGCTCATATCCACAAACTGGCCTTCACTTTCGCCGCTGCCGGCAAAATCAAAAGCCAGCAGAGATCCGCCCTGATTCACCACTTTAGAGGCAAAGACCTCCAATCGTCCTGAATTTTCCTTAGCACCACGAAAACCATGGGATACTACCAGCTGGAAGTTCGGTCTTTCATGCGGCAAGAAGAGCAAGCAAGACAGTCTTTGCCCTTCTCGGTTAGTAATATGGAATTTATCGTAAAACATTCTTCCTCCTAAATGGGCTTTTTGGGCTTCATCTGGTTATCTGATTCATATCTTACCCGATGGCTGCACATGTCACAAACATAAACCATCTTCATGCGTTCGTCATCTTCCGCTTCTTCCAGTCTGCGATAATCTTTATGTTCCTTGGGCACCTCAGCTCTCTTGCCACACAACGCACATCTCGCAACAACCACTTCTACTCCCCCCAGTTCGTAAAATATGAAATAATTAAACGTCTTGTCAAGAACTACCGGTCTGGTAATTATTCAAGCCTGGAAGCAGTCTGGCAATCAAGATTCCCCCCAACAAGAAACCTCGGACTCTGTTTATGTCCGGCCAAGACGTCCATATCTGTCACAAATTCTACGTCAATGTTTGGGTTTGTTGCGTCAGCTCCTGTGTTATTGGTTGGCCGCCGGGGTATTAGTACCCAGTTCTAAGCCCGGATCCCCATCGTCTTTTTGTTCCTCATCTCCTGCAATGGTAATGAACATGACATGATTATAATTGAATGCGCCGGTGATATTACCGTCAGCGTCATATACTTTGGTATTTGTGGCGCCGCCAATTAATGCTTTACTATCTTCAATCGGAGAAAGGCTGCGAACATACCCGTCCAGAGTAAAGCCATTGCGGAAAGTAATATTCACCTTAATCAGAGCAGGAGGTTCCTGCCTTTCTCCCAGATCAGGAAATCTTAGACCCGAACATCCCCCCGCCAACAAGATAACCAGTAGCACTGAGAATAATATGACCGATTTTTTCCTCAAACTAAGGCCTCCTGATACGACTTCTTCCTGAAACATTGTGAACCCTACGAGTCCTGTTTCTTCGGCTGGATTCACCCCACTCATGCAGGCGCTTGTTCACCAACTGGTGTATTGATCCTTTAGTGAATTCCCCATCCTCCTCTTGAGTCCCTGCCGGAATACCCATCAAAATTTCAATTCCTTCATCCACATTCTTTATTGCCCAGATATGAAACATGCCCTTCCTGACCTGGCCCAAAATTTCTGCGTCCAGCATGAGATTGTTCACATTCTGCCAGGGAATCATAACCCCCTGTTTTCCGGTCAGACCCTTGATTTTGCAGACCCGATAGAAACCGGCAATCTTTTGGTTCACACCTCCGATAGGCTGAATCTCACCATTCTGGTTCACAGAACCGGTTACGGCAATTCCCTGTTTTATAGGCACTCCGGACAAACTGGATATTATTGCGTACAATTCTGCACTGGAAGCGCTATCACCTTCCACCCCTTCATAAGTCTGTTCAAAGGTAACACTGGCCGAAAGAGACAAAGGTTTATCCTGAGCATATTTGCCACCAAGATATCCTCCCAGAGTCAGAACCCCCTTAGTATGAATGTGGCCGCTCATGCGCACCTCACGCTCAATATTTACTACTCCTTTTTCACCCATAAAGGTTTTGGCGGTTATGCGCGAAGGCTTCCCGAATAAGTAATCACCGATAGAATAGATAGCCAGGCCATTTATCTCCCCGATCCTCTCCCCATCAACCCCAATCATCAGGTCGCCTGCCTCAATCATTTCCATTATTTTGTCTTCAATCATGCTGGATCGGTAGACTTTTTCCTTTATGGCCCGGTCCACATCAGTTGCTTCCACCAATTCACCCTGATGATAGGAGGCCCAGGCAGCCGCCTCTAGAATAATGTCTTTTACTTTATTAAATGAGATGCTGAGCTTTTTCTGATTATCCGCCAGCCAGGTTCCATAATCTATCACTCGGGCCACTGCTTCCGCGCTGAAAGGAGGAAGATTCTCCTGGCGGCAGACAGTGGCAACATATGAAGCATACTCTAATATATGTTCTTTCTCCCGAGACATCTCCGTATCAAATTCCGCCTTGACCTTGAAAAGCTTGGCGAACTCATCATCATGGGTGCGCAGCCAATAATAGAAAAAGGGCTCTCCCACCAGAATCACCTTAACATTCAGTGGAATCAACTGGGGTTCCAGGTTTTCGCTTCCACCCACGTTCATGGCCTTGTAGATGCTCTCCACACTCAATTCACGGTTTTTCAAAACTCGTTTTAAAGTCTCCCAAACCATATAATTCCTGATAACATCAGTAAAATTCAAAATCAGGTAACCACCATTAGCCCGATGAAGAGCGCCCCCCTTGATCTTGGTAAAATCAGTTGATAAAACCCCAAATTCACCTTCATAATCGATTGATCCAAACAGGCGGGCAAATCCCGGATTAGTCTCCACTACCACCGGAGCACAAGTCAATTCACTGTTATCCACCATCAGATTCACTTTGTAACGACGCAGGGCATGTTTTCGTTCGATCCGCTGGAAATATATAAGAGGATTCTGACTCTCGTCTTCTTCTTCAAATAATTCAAGCTTTTCAAGAATATCGGCCTGCATTTTCTCAAGATAGAATATTACCTGAGAATACTGGCGATACCGATCAAACAAGGTAAACAAAAGAGGAGCAATTGTGGCCCGGGCCGTCTCCTGTTCCAGCAGGCGGATTCTGTTTTTGATAGTCCGTTCCATTTCTTTAAATTTGTGGATACCTTCGTTGATGCGTTCCTGGAGGCCACGCCCCCTTTCCATCATCTCCAGTCGCTCTTCTTCATTCAGCTCGTTATACTGTTCCTGAGTCAGCGGCTCTCCATCCTGCACATTAATCGGAACTGTAGAAAAGCCTCCTTGATTCCGGGCAAGAGCAAATCCCTTGGTCCGGGCCATTTTTTCAACCTCGGAATAAAGGAGATTAGTCTTCTCGTAAAAATCAGCCAGGATCTGATTCTTCTCCACTTCAAATTCATGGCCACGGAAGACCTTGGGAAGGTATTGCATTATCGTCTTGATCAGACTCTCCACATCACGTTGAAACTTCTTGCCGGTTCCACCGGGGAAGCTTATAGCAATTGGACGATCCGGCTCAACAAAGTTGAATACATAACACCAGTCTAGAGGAACAGGGCGATTCTCCGCCTTTTTCCGTGCCTGTTCAATTCCCACCGAAGTTTTTCCCGTTCCAGATGGTCCACACAGAAACAAGTTGTATCCTGGGAAAGGAGCATCCAATCCGAATTCCAGAGCCTTAATCGCCCGGTCCTGACCCACAATTCCCTCCAGTGGTTCAAGCTCCGACGTATCTCTAAAAGGCAGCATACTTATATCACAGGATTTCCTTAATTGTTCAATATCTAATATCAGGTCATGCCGCTGCAGATTTCTCACTCCTTTGCAATCAATCATTTCATTAATTATCTGACGGTTTTTTGACCAAGTTATTAAAAAGTATAAGAACTACCACATTCGCCTTTTGATACTCGTGAACCCAGGGCACCATACAGCTTTGCCGCTGCTAAAAAGCCGGTACAATGGGATACCGATATGATATCTATATCATATCCCTTTAAGTATTCAATCGTTTTATACATCCTTTCCTCACCGGCGGTCATCAGGTGAGTTCCTCCAATCCAGGCCTTTATTTTTTTGACGCCTGACAATTGGCGGCCATATTCAAGGGTATTAATCATCCCGGCATGGGCACATCCCCCTACAACAATCAAGCCTTCGGGATGAGTAATATACAAAGCCTGATCATCCGCAAAAGTATCAGCCGCCATGCAGCCCTCAGCTTCAATCATAAAATTGCCGCCACTGTCCTCAAAATCATTAGTGCGTGGTATCGTCCCCGAAAGGATCACCCCCGGCACCAGAGTAACCGGGCCTTCATTAAACACCAATCGGGCGCCCTTTTGTTCTAAATCCTCCGGTCGGGGCATGCCAATAAACACCGAGCCATCGCCAACCTTAGTATACTTGGGTAGAGCAGCATAAGGATGCAAATAAACATGGCGCGGCCCCAAATCATCAAGAAGGGCCGTCAAGCCTCCCGCATGATCAAAATGGCCATGACTGATAGCAATGAGTTCAATACTTTGGCCCGGTATACCCATAGTCTTTAAGTTGTTTACTATTCCGCCTGCCATTCCGGTATCAAACAGAATCGATTTACCGTCAACCTTCACCAGCATTCCCAGTCCGTATTCACCGATTATCCCTGGAAACTGGGCAGTATTTTCAATAACAACACTGATCTGAACATCCAACACTTCTCCCCCTTTCATAGTAATAATACCTCAATTATTTACATAGTACACTAATTGACCACGGGAAACACGCCATCCGATTCTTAGCGCCGTCTCTGACCAGGCAACCATCTCATCCAATCACGCTCTTGCTTGGGGCGGTTATCGTTTTCCTTGATGTCTTCTCGTTCTTCATTTCCGGAATCATTCGGGATCCTCCACTCCCACCGCCAATCGAAAAAGGAACGATGTTCAATACACAGATCCTGAGGCTCAGTCCCTGATATGAAAGCACCGCTCAGTGAACGCGGACAGTTTTCAGTAGCGATCATTCCTGAATCGAGGCACATGTTAATTCGAGTAATATTTTCAGGAGCAGAAAACTCCCGAGACGGATAATCAGCCAGGGCCTGATGCATAAAACGACTCCAAATAGGGCCTGAAATCCGCCCCCCCGGTGCTCCCACCGACTGGGTAGGACTATCATAGCCTACCCAGACCGCACAGCTTAACTCCGGGGTGTAGCCCACAAACCATGCATCACGATATTCCTGGGTGGTCCCGGTCTTGCCGGCTGAAGTTCTGCCAACCTGACCGGCCAAATGCGAGCCGGTTCCCCCCGACTGCATAACCCCCATCAACATATCAGTTACTATATAAGCGTTTTCAGCACTGACGGCTGTTTGCGCCTGAACTTGATTTGACTCCAACACTGTTCCATCATCATTTAATACTTTAATCACCGCCAGAGGAGGCATTAGCCGGCCCTGGTTGGCAAAAACCCCGTAAGCTGAAGCCATTTCCAGCGGGCTGACCTCAGATGTACCCAAGGCCAAAGAAAGATAAGGTTTGATGGGCCCCTCAAATCCAAACCGCCGGGCGTGCTCTGCAGTATTTTCCGGGCCAATCGCCTCATTCAAACGAACCGATACCACATTATCTGAAACCATAATCGCCTCCTTCAGAGTGAAGGAACGATAATGATATCCTTCATCACCATAATCCCGGGGAGTGTAGTCAGAGGTACCCTTCTGGGTGAAAGTAACCGGCTCACACATGAGCATATCAGCCTCTGTAAATCCCATTTCCAGGGCTTTTGAATAGAGAAAGGGCTTAAATGCTGATCCGGGCTGACGTTTTGAATCCACGGCCCTATTAAAGGGAGCCGTCCGAAAATCCCGGCCCCCGATCATGGCCCGAATATGACCTGTGGCTGGATCAACGGCCGCCAGTGCAGCCTGGAGATCGGGCTTCTGCTCCATCATCACCGCGTTATAAGCGCTCTGGGCTGCCTGCTGCATATTAAGATCCAGAGTGGAGTAAACCTTTAAGCCTCCCCCGAAAACCAATGGCGCCCCATACTTTTCAACTAAATAGTCGGCAACCATTTGGGAAAAGTAAGGGGCGTCACCCTGTAAATTGCTGCTCTTGCCATAAACGAGAGGCACTTTTTCCGCCTGTTCCGCCTCCTCGCTGGTAATCATACTCTCATCCACCATCTGTTTAAGAATTACCTTTTGTCTGGTTTTGGCATGATCCGGATATCGATAAGGATCATAATAAGCCGGTCGTCGCGGGATCCCCACCAGAATAGTGCTTTCAGCCAGGCTCAAATCCCGGGCTGATTTCCCGAAATAAGTCTGGGCCGCTGCTTCAATGCCGGTCGCACCCTGTCCGTAATAAATAGAATTCAGATACATAGCCAAAATCTCATCCTTGGAATACCGTTTTTCCAGAGCTAAGGTATAAACCAATTCCTTCAGTTTGCGCCAAATAGTTCGCTCCTGAGAAAGATACAGATTTTTGGCAGTCTGTTGAGTAATAGTGCTGCCGCCTTCCTTGACTTCTCCCGCCGTCAGATTCACCCAGACAGCTCGTGCAATAGCCTTAAAATCTAATCCATGGTGAGAATAGAAATTCTGATCCTCAGTAGCTATTACCGCTTTTTCAACATAATCAGATATTTCATTCAGATCAGCCTGGGCAATATTTTCCGGGTTCAGTTTGGTAATCTCCTGGCCATTAATATCATACAAAACAGAGGGAACACCTAGCTCCAGAGTAGGAAGTCCCCAGTTAAAGCCCGCTATCAAACCCACTATCAAAAGCCCCATCAAACCCAATGCCAGTCGTTTAATCATCACATCACCTCCTGACCTGCCACTTCCAATTATCCCCTAGTAAGACATATTCTATAAATTATGCCTGCATCCTTCCACATCTCCGGATTACAATAATCATTTTATCCGGCTGACATGGAAACAGACAGCCAGAGAGCAGAGTTATCGAAAACTCTGCTCTCTTTCCCATATTATCAAGCCCTTTGCAAGAACCTGGGCCATCTGATAAATCAAATTGAGGCGGCCGGTTGGGACGTTCCCCAACCTGGTATTACCCTGTAATGACCCGACTTTGCCGATAATCGAAAGCTGCCCTACTTGAGGAAGCCTTTTTTGCAGGGCCTTTCCAGGGTATACTCCACCTTTTCTTACCTCAATAATTCCAATTTCATCCTTCTTGCCCAGAGAAGCATCGATAGCCAATTGCAAACATTCGGGATGACTGCTCCGAATCGCAGGGAGCTTCATAATCAGATTTTTGGCATGGACAGGATTATCCAATGTACCGTACAGAGGTTTACTGAACCCCATTTCCGTCAGCATAGTTCCGACCAGAGGACCCAATGCGTCGGGGATATACGCATCTGTACCGATACAGACCACCACGACCCGATTCTCCATACTCGTCAAAGCCAGTCTCAGAGCGGTGCTCAGACCCTCCTCAACTCCCGGCTCAGAATATACGCCTCGAAAAATAGCCTGCAAGTCTTATACTCCCATAACCTTCTTTAATGAGCGGATAAACTTTTCATTCTCTTCCGGTTTCCCGATGGTAACCCTTATATAAGTAGGAAAATCAAAAATATCTCCCGTCCGTACAATGACACCTTCCTTCATCAGGGCTTTAAAAACCGGCCGGCATTCCCGGCCCAGATCCACAAAGATGAAGTTGGCTTCCGTCGGCACATAATTCATGCCCAAAGCCTCAAACTCACGGTACAGGTAATCCCGCCCCTGAATATTTACGCTCCGGCTGGCCTGAATGTGCTGACTATCGGACAGAGCCCCGATGGCCCCCAGCTGGGCCAACAGGTTAACATTAAAAGGCTCGCTGACCCGATTGACTGCGGCCGCGATCTCCGGAGTCGTAATTCCATAGCCTATACGGAGTCCAGCCAGGCCATATGCCTTGGAAAAGGTGCGCAATACCATGACATTCTTATACCCTCTGGCCAGGTATTCCAATCCCGATACGGTACTGTCAGCGGTTACATATTCAAAATAAGCCTCATCAAATACTACCAGAACATGCTCCGGCAGCTCCTTCATAAATTGTTCGATGTCTTGCCGGCTGACTATGGAACCGGTAGGATTGTTAGGATTACATATATATATAAGCTTGGTTCTGTCAGTTATAGCGTTTTTAATGGCAGCCAAATCAAAACACATATCCTTCAAAGGCACCCCGATACTATGGCCGCCCATAATCAGAGCCATTAACTCATATTCGCTGAAAGAAGGCTTCCCATAGAGGACCTCATCACCAGGGAGAACAAAAGTTTCCGTTATCAAACGCAGCATCTCGTCAGAACCATTGCTTACCAGAAAGCAATCCTCATCTATGCCATAGAATGCAGCCAAATCCTGGCGCAGGTAATAGCACGCACTATCCGGGTACATATTAATCTTGGAAATCCCCTCCTGAACCTTAGCCATAGCCAAAGGTGAGGGCCCCAAAGGATTTTCATTAGAAGCCATCTTGACCGCTCCGGTAATCCCCAGCTCTCTTTCCACCTCTTCCACCGGCTTCCCCGGCACATAAGGCTTCAGATTGAATATTTCAGGCCTGGCATTGCGCTCCACAAAACTGCCCATCATTAACCTCCTTATCATTTATATATAATCAGTTAATCCATAAAGTCCCATCCGGCATCCAAGGCCCGCAGGTTAATATCTATAGCTTTACTGGGTACCAAGGTTTTTATAGCCTGAGCCAGAGAATCCTTAGACATTTGCAAAGCCTTCCCCACACGACCCACCATAACAATGTTAGCCGCTTTTATATTGCCACACTCCTCGGCGATTCCGGAAGCATCCATAATCACCGTATTCGGAACGACAGCGGCAATTTTCTGCTCCAGATTTTCGGGATAAACATCCGCACCACTCATAACCGGCAGAGGATCAATGCTTTCGGTATTGATTACTATAAGTCCGTCTTTTCGCAAATATGACAGATAACGGGCCGCCTCCAGCTTCTCAAAGGCCATGATCACATCGGCTTCCCCCATTTTGATAATAGGAGAAAAAACCTGGGGACCATAACGAACCTGGGATACCACACTTCCTCCCCGCTGAGCCATGCCATGAATCTCAGAAACTTTCACATCATGGCCCAGATCCATTGCCGCCTGGGCCAAAACCCGGCTAGCCAGAAGCGTACCCTGTCCTCCTACCCCTACAATCAATATATTAGTAGTATTGGCCGACATGCTACATCACCGCCCTTTCCACTACTGCGTCAAACTTGCATATTTCCACACACAGGCCACATCCGATACAGAGATCCGGGTTAATATAAGCCAACTTCTCCTCCTCCACCCAGTACATACCGGTACAGCCAATCTTGATGCAAGCCTTGCATGCCTTACACTTGTCCTTCTCCACCACCAAAGGCGGATATTTGTTCGAATCAATCAACGCACAAGGGCGAACCGCAATAATAACAGAAGGACCCTCAAATGCCAGCTCTTCCATTATCACTTTCTCCAATTCTTTAATATTAATCGGATCTACGGCAGTAACCCTCCGGATCCCTATAGCCTTAACCATAGCCTCCAAGTCAAGCTTGGGAGCTTCAGCTTTCTGTATGGTAACACCAGTCCCCGGATGGTCCTGATGTCCCGTCATGGCAGTAGTCGAGTTATCCAGAATAATTACCGTAGTATTGCCCTGATTGTAAACCACATCTATCAAAGGAGTAATTCCTGAATGAATAAAGGTAGAATCTCCGATAACAGCCACCGTCTTCCGGGAACCCTCAATACCACGGGCTTTTTCCATACCCATAGCCGTACCTATGCTGGCGCCCATACACAAAGTCGAATCCATGGCGCCCAAAGGCTTTAATGCCCCCAGAGTATAACAGCCGATATCCCCTGCCACCGTCAGCTTTTTTTTGTTCAAAATATGAAAAACGGCTCGATGGGGACATCCCGGACAAAGCAAAGGTGGCCGGCCCGGGATAGAGCCCTCCAAAGTATAGGGCGGCTCAGCAGTACGTCCAACCAGCACTTGTTCTAACAGCTCCGGACTGTATTCACCAATAATGGGCAAAAGGTCTTTGCCGGTAACATCCAGCCCCCAAGCCTTCAACTGTTCCTCAATAACCGGCTCCAATTCCTCTATCACATAAAGCTTCTCCACCTTGGCGGCAAAATCCCGAATCAGCTTTTCCGGAAGCGGATTAACCGTTGCCAGCTTCAAAACCGATGCCTCAGGCAGAACCTCTTTAATATACTGATAAGGAATACCGCTGGTGATTATGCCTATGGACCTGTCACCCCATTCCACCCGGTTCAAAGGACTCGTCTCCACATAATCCCTCAGCCGGTCCATTCTCTTCTCCACTTCTATATGGCGCAAGCGAGCAAATCCCGGCAGCATCACATATTTAGCTTCATTCTTTTTATATTCTTTTAAAGGAACATCCTGTTTTACGCCCTCTTCCACCAAACTCTGGGAATGGCAAAGCCGGGTAGTAACTCTCAGCATAACCGGTGAATCAAACTCCTCGCTAAGATCAAAAGCTTCCCGGGTGAAGTCCAAAGCCTCCTGACTGTCCGACGGCTCAATGACCAACAGTTTGGCAAATTTCCCATAACCCCGGTTATCCTGTTCATTCTGCGATGAATGCATACCCGGATCATCGGCTGATACCAAAACCACCCCCCCCGTTACACCGGTGTAAGACATGGTATAAAGGGGATCAGCGGCCACATTTACCCCCACATGCTTCATCGTCACCAAGGTGCGGGCTCCGCCTAATGAGGCGCCGAATCCAACTTCCAGGGCCACCTTCTCATTGGGAGACCATTCAGCGTAAACACCTTCGAACTTGCTGAAGCCATCTACAATCTCGGTGCTGGGAGTTCCCGGATAAGCAGCAGCAACTGTCACCCCAGCTTCATAGGCTCCCCGGGCAATAGCCTGGTTTCCGATCATTAGCTTTTTCAAACCAATCCACCTCTTTCTCGAAGTGAGTAGTCAGGCTAAGCCTGGCCGCTCCCCCAACATTTACAAAATTTATTTTAACTCTGCCGCCTGCTTGCGGCACAGTTCCAGTCCACTTAATTATCATAACAAAAAACGACTGAATCGAAGCAGGCAAACCTAATCTTTCGATCCGGTCGTTATCGGCAGCCCCTGACAAAAAACCAAGAGCAACAAAATCTTCTTTGCACCACCAGAAATCAGACTTGATCGATTATTTTCTGTATAAAAGGTGGCAGGACAAACGAAGCCCCATGCACATCTCTGGTATAACATTTTAACCCATCAACAGCATGTTTGTCATCCCTTGCCTTAGAAGGATCATGCTTTTTTGAACCTATTGCAAAAGCCCAAAACCCGCTGACATAAGTGGGGACCGTAGTAAGATAGACATTTCGCCGGGGAAAAACCTCCATATTCCGCCAAACCGCCTTAAAGTAGGCCGTAAAAAAAGTAGGCGACTCCGCATGAGCTACCATTATCCCATCATCCTTCAAGATCCCAAAACAATCACGATAAAATTCAGGACCATATAACTCAACTGCCGGTCCGGTAGGATCAGAAGAATCAACAATCACCACATCATACTGCCCCTGCGTCTTTTTCACAAACCGGGCGCCATCCTCAAAGTAAAGCTGGGCCCGGGGGTCACCAAATCCACTGGCAATACCGGGCAGAAACCTTTTGCAAGTTTCGACCACTCTTTGATCAATTTCTACCATGTCAGCCCGCACTACTCCCGGATGCTTCAGGACCTCTCGCAGTGTACCGCCATCCCCTCCCCCAATTATCAGCACCTGGGCAGGATCAGGATGGGCATTCAAAGCCACATGGGAAATCATTTCATGATAGATAAATTCGTCTTGTTCCGTAGTCTGGACTGCGCCATCCAAGATCAAGGCCTTGCCAAAGTCAAACATATCCACGATCATCAACTCCTGGAAAGGAGTTTGCTCCCGCCACAAAAGCTCACTGATCTTCCAGTTGACGCGGTAACCGTCAGTATGGTTTTCCTCCATCCAAATATCCATCATTATCCTCCTGATTTATCGTTGTCACTAAGGATTCGATTTCTTTCCCTGTTAAGCTCTCTGATTATGCCGACAGCCTGGGCCACATCCTCCATTGATTTGGAATCAGTTCCCATCAATGTCCCCTTGATTATCTCGTCAATTTCCACAGTATCTGAGTTGCCGGGCACCTCCAGCACCTGCTCCAAAGCCCTGTTAAGCTCGGGACTGGTACCGGCGCAAATAAGATCCAACAGATCCAATAAACAAGTGCCTTCCTCACCGGAAAGCTGGCCTTTGATGCGCAGAGCGTCGATAACCCTGGCCATTTCCGTGTACAACTGTTCCGCCGGATATCTGTGATTTACTATCATAGTGAAACAGGTTCGGCATCCCGCATTATCTGCCGAGTCTTATCAAAATGAATCATAATATCTATCCCACTTCTCCCATCACGGTTTTTATCTATCATAAGACGATAATTAACATCCTTAAACTTCCTCAGATACTCATTTTCCTCAATTTCTTTGGGTGATACCGGAATCAGCTTAAGCATCAAATCAGACTCATTCTTCATACGGCGCGCCCCTTGAAGAGTTCCGTCATCATTCAGCTGAACAAGACACATCACCGCCAGATCCAAATTCTGACCCAGCATTTTTAAAGTCTTGACGATCTGCTCTAAAATCTGCCATTCGGCATAGTTGGGGTTAATCTTGTCCATTCGCCCCACATAATCAAGTATTATCATCTTGATATCTTTTTGAGCCTTAAACTTTCTCCCAATGGAAATCATTTTTTCCGGAGTCAGATTAGGACAAGGATATGAATAAAATCCACTGTTGCTCAACTCAGAATACCCCTGCAAAACTTCGGAAAATTCACTGGGACTCAGATCCCCGCTGCGAAGCTTTTCATGCTCTACTTGAGAAAGGATGGATCCCCAGCGCAAAGCAATCTGAACCCGGCTCATCTCAGTATTAAGATAAAGAAGCGGTGATTTGTGTTCCATGGCCACCGCTTTAGCAGTATGCAAAGCAAAAGCCGTTTTCCCATGGCCGGTTTGGGCGCCTAAGATGATCAGGTCCCCCGTCTTGTAGCCCAGGGTAACATGATTCAGGGAATCAAACCCTGTAGGCAAGCCATCCAGAGGTAAGACTCCCTTGTGGAGCTCCTTAATCTCCTTGTAGCGCAAATACCGGCGTTCAACTTCTTCATAGCCAACTGCTGCCAGCTCAACCGGTGAATCAACCCGGTCATCAATCTCCAGGGCCGTCATATTTGTCAGCTCTTCCTCCGCTTCCATGAGAACATTGTCAACCGGTTCCTGAATATTTTCGCTGATCTTTTGATGGTGACGGCGCAGGAAGGCTTCAAACTTGCGCAACCGGGAGCGATCCTTAACCCGCTCCAGCCAGTAAGAAATATTCTCCCCCTCGATAAAATGTTCCGCAATATATGCTAATTCATTAATCTCCTGCTGATTCCGCAAGATATTAAGCGATTGAGCTTCTTTTAACAATTCCGCAAAAGTAGGTTTGACATCTCTTCGATATAGCTGACAAATGAGGGAAAACACCGTGCGGTGCAGAGGATAGTAAAAATCATCTTCCTTTAGACTATCATACGCCTCAATACGTGCATCTTCAGAATTCAACATTCCAGATAATACACGTCGCTCACTCTCCAGGTCAACTAGTATATCATCATTTGCTGGGGATAAAGCCATTTCAACAACTCTCCAATATCACTCGACTTTCGGATCCGGGCCCCCATACATCACTGAATCCCAATGCCCTCCGGCCAAACTCATTTGCTTGCCGCCGTATCGCTGCGAACCATACCAGGAGGCAGATAAATTTCCCGTTCTTCCTCTTCGATGGGTTTTTTCCCTTTGGCGAACTGCTTTTCGGCTTTGCGGCGGCTCTTATGCTCGGCTGTCTCTTTTTCCGCATCCGCCAGAGAACGGACATTGTTGTTCTTCCAATTGCTGAGAATCCCATCCACATAATCGATACCGCCGTTCTTGGTGCGGTTGCACATGATTTCACCGGCCCGGGAAACCATTTCATTAGAAAAGCCCCAATCATAACGCCATTTGTAGTACACCTTTTTACGAGCTTCCGCCTTCATATCCAACCCCGTTAAGCGTCCAAACTCAACTACCTCAGGATCAAACTCATAGATCCCGGAAGGCTTGTCATCCACAAATGTATGGAAATAGGTTTCCATAGCCTCCAAATTGCAAATGGAGCATTCTTTCAAACCGGCTGCAATCTTGGTTATCTCGTGGGGATTGTTAATACGGCGTTCAAAACACAATTCCAGAAAACACAGGATGAACTCGGGTTTAAAACAAAACTCAGTCATCCATTTGCGAAGTTCATTACCCATTTTTATTGATATAAGATTGCCGGTTTTCTGAGAGATGAAATCCGCCACCATTCGAAAGTCACGGTTATTAACACCCGGCACTTCCGAAATGGAACTTCCATTCCTTCTCTGCTCCCGCTGCAAAGCCAGCTCCAGCTCCTCAATTCTTTTCTCCTGGGCTTTAGAGGAATTATCCGTGTTCAAATATGTATTCTGGGATAAGGGATGATCACGCAGAATAATATCCCTTAAACGATTGTACAGAGGATCCAGACAAACCCGGCGGGCAGCAAACTCCATTCCTTGATCCTCAATTTTAATCAAACCGGCCTTTTCCCATTTGCCCAATCTGCGAGCCAGGCGGTTTTTGGAAACAGCCGGGCATACTCGCATGACTTGAGCTAATTCTACTCCGGGACTGGACAAAGGCTTGGTTTTTTGATGTGCAAACAATACCATTCCTAACATGCCAATGTCTTCAATATCCAGATCTAATTCGGCCGAATAAGTATAAAGAACTGCGGGAATATGTGCCATCCCCCAACGCAAGACCTCAAGAATTGGTTCAAATTGCATATGATATGCCTCCAGATAAAGTATGAAAATTATACCACAATCCGAGCTTCCTAACAACGAACATAAAACCGGATAAAGGTACTATTGTCCTGCTACTTTTGGCCTTTTTTCCTCAAGATTCTCTTAATTCAATTATCTCGGATAATGATTGTTTGTGATGAAAAAACAACTTTTGGCACTCATAATATTTCTTTTTGTTGATAAATAATAATCAGATTACAGGAGGCCGGTCTTTTGAACCGGCCCCCTGGGGAAATCTTAAATATTGTCTATTTTTTGAGGCTTTTTTCTGCTTCGCTCAAGGCCTCGATGATTTTCTCGTATTCTTCGGCATTCCAATACTCCTGGAATCGGCGGTTGGCCTTAATGCGGAATTCCAAGTAGGCTTCTTCCGCCCGCAGAGCCATTTCATTCATCACTGCCTTCTCTTCAGCCTTCTGATCCCCATTGCTCCCCGGCTTTGTTCGAGGACGTGCGGGATGATCAAGTTTAACCCGGTCCATCCAATCAGGAATCTCTGTCGGCACCTTAATTTCATCCTCAATCAAATCCGCCAAAGCCATCATGGACGGTTCTTCACCATGGACCAGAAATATTTTCTTCGGTACCGTTGTAAACCGTTTTAGCCAGCTCATAATACCGGCCTGGTCGGCGTGAGCGGAATAACCGTCAATTTGAGCGATATCTGCCTTGACCGCCACCTTTTCTCCATGAATAGTAACCAGCTTTTCACCTTCCAATATCCTGCGGCCCAAGGTTCCAGCCGCTTGGTAGCCCACAAATAATATGGTAGAATCCGGACGATGCAGGTTATGCTTCAGATGGTGCTTGATTCGCCCGGCATCACACATGCCGCTGGCCGAAATAATAATGTTGCTGGTATTGAGTTCATTAAGCTTCATGGAATCCTCCCGAGTCCGGGAAAACTCCAGATTGGGCATTCTGAAGGGGTCATTTCCTTTCTTTAAAAGCTCACGGGTGTCACTATCATAAAATTCGTCACTGCGCTTGAATATCTCTGTAGCAGCAATGGCCAAAGGGCTATCGATAAAAATCTTCTGCCCGGCCGGCATTTTCCCTTGTTTGTTAAGCAAATTAAGATCATAGATAAGATCCTGAGTCCTCTCCACCGCAAATGATGGAATTACCAGATTACCGCCCTTCTCTCTGGTAAGGTTTATCGCCTCTAACAACTGATCCATCCGGCTGGTGTTAGCTTGATGGAGCCTATTGCCGTATGTTGATTCAATAATCAAATAGTCAGCACTTTCGATGATGGCCGGATCTTTAATAATGCGCTGACCATCGTTGCCCAGATCACCGCTGAATACCAGCTTGGTCTGTTGATCTGCTTCATCAACCCATATCTCAACTATGGCTGACCCCAGAATATGACCGGCATCACGCAGGCGGACATTAACACCCGGCGCCGGGCAAAAAACCTCATCATAAGGATAAGATTCAAATTGTTCCAGACACCTCTGGGCATCTTCTACGGTATAGATGGGAGTCAGCAAAGGTTGACCGGCACGGCCCAGCTTTCGATTCTTTCTTTCTACCTCATTTTCCTGAATGAAGCCGGAGTCAGGAAGCATAATAGAGGCCAGATCAGTAGTTGCATAAGTACAATAGATCGGACCTTTGAATCCCTGGGTACAAAGCTTGGGAATCAAGCCGGAATGATCGATATGAGCATGGGTCAGAATCAAGAAATCCAGACTGGAAGGTTCCATGCGAAAAGGCTGGTAATTTCGTTCAGCAATCTCCTTCTTCCCCTGAAATAGACCGCAATCAACGGCAAAACGGCAGGTGTCTGTTTCAATTACAAAAAATGAACCGGTTACAGTTCGGGCACCCCCACAAAATATTATATTCATATTGTTCCTCCCCACCGACCTAACATATGCGTTTATCTATACATAAACACTCATAAAGTAATTATAACAGTCTGATATTAAACTGCAATTATTCTCCTTTTCCCGTCCTTTTTTGTCAGCTTGATTAATCCCTCAATCATTTCTTCCAGTTCGCGGGCCATTACATCTTTACGTCTGGAGTGTACGGCATCTAAAACATTTTCGAAGCCGATACAGGCCCAATCCTTTACCAGATCGTCAACTCTGGACTCCTGAAAAGACTCTTCATATTTGTTATTGGTTTTTTCCAGCAAATTATAATACATATACTTCAACTGGCTGATTTTATGGTTTATCTCCTCCAGACCCGTATCCTCCCGTTCACACATTCGAAGGGCCTGCATCAACCCATTGTGAAGAAGGGGATTATTCAATACTTGAGAATAAATCTCGGACCGGTACTGTTTGCCGCTGACATACTTCAGATAATCTAATACTTCTCTCTTATTTTCAGGTGTAAGCATATTGAAGCTGGTGAGGAGCTGAATCTCCTGGCTGTTAAGGTCGGGAAACAATATAAAAACCCCCCTGTAGAATTGTTAGGGAAGATAATTCGCTGCTCCCCTAACCTTATCCTCCAGTCAATTCTCTCCTTTTTACTCGAATATATCGGGCATTTCGAGTTTTTTCACCCCCTCAGGATCGACTTCAATCAAGGGGTTTTTTTCTCATTTCGATCTATGAAATTATTGATTTTATCCAGGGCCTGCTGGATATGTTCAACACTGTATGCATAACAGCAACGAATAAAGCCTTCTCCACAGCTGCCAAAAGCATCGCCCGGTACTACCGCCACTTTCTCTTCACGCAATAGCTTTTCAGAGAATTCGACGCTGCTCAGCCCGGTACGCGCAATTGACGGAAAAACATAAAAGGCGCCTTCAGGTTCAAAACAAGGCATTCCAATTTCCCGAAAACCTTTTAACACCAGGCGGCGACGGCGGTCATAATCTTCCACCATTCGAAGCATCTCACTTTCACCATGCCTCAAAGCTTCCAGAGCCGCCCTTTGCCCCATCATGGGAGCACACAGCATTGTATATTGATGAATTTTGTTCATAGCACCGATGATGTCAGGATCTCCACATGCATAACCTATTCGCCATCCGGTCATGGCGAAAGCCTTGGAAAAACCATTCAAAACAATGGTGCGTTCTTTCATCCCCGGCAGAGTAGCAATCGAAACATGTTTTTTGCCGCCATAAGTCAATTCGCCATAAATTTCATCCGAAATTACAATAAGATCATGCTTAATTATAATATCAACCAGGGCCTCCAGGTCTTCACGTTCCATTATTGCTCCGGTAGGGTTGTTGGGATAAGACAGTATCAGTGCTTTGGATTTTTCTGTAATCTTTCCGGCCAGCTCCTCCGCTGTCAAACGAAATTCATGTTCAGCATCAGTACAGAGGATAACCGGCTTACCTCCCGCCATTATAGTGCACGGAACATAAGATACGTAGGAAGGCTCAGGAATCATGACTTCCTCTCCCGGCATAAGCAAAGCACGCAGGATTAAATCGGTAGCCTCACTGACTCCTACCGTAATCAGGACTTCCTCTTCCGGATCATAGCTGAGTCCCTGAGTCCGGTACATATACTTGGCGATTTCCTCTCGCAGCTCGATGATGCCCTGATTGGAACTATACATGGTATAGCCTCGTTCCAGAGAATCAAAACAGGCTTCTCGAATGTGCCAAGGGGTAACGAAATCCGGTTCACCTACGCCCAGGGATATAACCCCCTCCATCTGTGATGCAACATCAAAAAAACGCCGGATCCCGGAAGGTGCCAGGTCTAATACAGCTCTCGACAGATATTTGTCGCCCTTACTCATGGACTAACCACCAACCTTCGATCTGCTTCTTTCTCATCAAAAATAAAGCCCTCCAGTTTATATTGCTTTAAAACAAAATGAGTGGTCGTGCTCTGCACTGACGGCATAGTAGCCAGCTTTTGAGAAATAAAAGCAGAGATATCCTTCAAATCTTTGCCCTGAACAGTTACAGAAAGATCATATGTGCCACTCATAAGACAGACATCCCTGACTTCCGGAAAACGGCAGATGCGATTAGCAATAGCATCAAAGCCAACCTCCCGTTCAGGTGCCACCTTGACATCAACCATGGCAGTGACACCCTCTTCTCCGGCCTTTTCCCAGTTAACGACTGCATAGTAGCCTACGATTATTCTCTCTTTTTCTAATCTGGCCATTTCCTGGGCCACCCGTTCCTCATCCTCATTGAGCATGGCTGCTATTTGATAAGGCGTGTGACGCGCATCACGGGCTAGCAGATCCAGAATCTTTTTGGACAAACTCATTTTAAATCCCCTCCTGTTAAATATGTATTCTATTCTGGCCGTTAATGCTAAAAAAAATAAAACTCCCAATCCCTTACAAAGGGACGGGAGAATCTCCCGCGGTACCACCCTAATTGACACATGGTCCACTCGATCCCAATAACGGCGGGCACCGTTCGGCTTGTTCACCGACACTCCCGGGTGGCCTGCCGCCAACTTCGCCGATTCTCACCAACCATCGGCTCTCTTCAGAAAGTTTAGCGGTTTTGCCCGTTCATTGCTTTTACTATGAATGATTGCTTCTATGCTACAACTCCCGGGCCATCAAGTCAATCATTAAAGTAGTAATTTGTAAGTATAGATTACGGTTTTCAGAGTAAAACTAATTTCGAAACAGAATAACACATACTCATAACGCTCCTGAGAGGAGGTGACAAAGTGAGTCAACGTCAAGACCAGCAACGTGAAGAAAAAGAACGTCAAGAACAACAAGATTGCCAGCAGGAACAACAAAGAAAAGAAAATTCCCGTCGCAGTGAACAAAATCGTTCCAATCAGAAAAAGAACTAATCCAGTAAAAACCGGAGATACTTCTACATCCAGCGGGAGCCGAATCTCAACTAAAGAGATTTGGCTCCCGCCTCACTCCTCCTCCTTACGGTCCCCATCTGCGTTAATCTGTGTTAATCTGCGTCTGCGTTCCCCTGTTTCCCGTTAAAGAGATTAAGGATGTTCGACGCTCCACGTCGAACCAAGCGAGGAGCACAAATCTCTTAACAAGATTTGGCTCCCGCCTGCCCTCTCGCCTTTCGCCTTTCCCCTCACTAAATGAATGCCAGAAATTATCGGGCACATTTTGGGCGGCTTTCGCATATCTTCAATTTAAGATTCTCATCAGGGGGGATAAAAAATGAAGTTGACTGCAGAAGAAGACCAGATAGCCCGAAGAGTAGATAATTACTTTCGTTCACCGGATATGAGCCTGCGTGAAAAACTATTCAATGCCAAGCTCATCGCTGTCCACGACCTTGAATTGGAGAATTTTACCTGTCAAAATGAGAAGGAAAAACTAGCCCATTACTATCAAATGCTGGATAGTATAATGCAAAAGCTAGAGGCCTAGACTCATTAACAAATTCTCTGCCGCTGTCTGGCCGCTGTGCAGGCTCTCCACAATAGTTTGGGGGCCGGTGCAGGAGCCGGCAGCAAAAACCCCCGGTTGATCCGTAAAACCCGCTCGGCTAACTATAAATCCGTGGCCATCCCTGGCCACCTGCAGCATTTCACTTAATCCCCGGCCCTTATCTCCGGGCAAAACAGCCGGACACAGCACGACCCAGTCATAGACCCCCTCACTTAAAAGAGATCGCTGACCATCCTCGTATCTTAACGACACCGCCTGTCCCGGCCCCGGATAAATACGGCTGGGAATGCCTCTGATGAGCCGATAGCCTTCATTTTGGCCGACGGCATAAACCGGATGGTATTTCTGATTATCAATGCCAAAGATATCCACCGTTGCACCGGGAATCTTATCCTGCAAAACCACCGCCAGTTTTTCTGAATAAAGACAGCAAACCCGGGAGCAATAGGGAACCCCGGACCTGTGCTTCCAAAATCCAGGCAGAGATTGGTCCCCATCCTGGTCTCCTATGGTAACCCCCGGAATACTTTCCCGGGAACCAAAGCATTTGACAATGGCAATTCGGGCCATAGCCCCTAAAAGGTCTTCCCAATCTCCGCTGCCCTTGGCCAGCATCTGTTCCATCTCATGAGCTGTTACCACATTATCCAGGTGGGCATACCCCATCTCAGGCCGCCGGGCCGGAGAGAGCAAATCGAATCCGGTAGCCATAATAATCCCGGCAACCTGAATCTCAACAACCGCTTCTCCCCTGCTAAGTTTAATTTGAAAGCCGGTTCCGTTATGATATGCCTTGCTGACCTCAGTGCCGGTCATAACTTTAATAGCCGGGTGATTTTCTACCCGGTAAACCTTTTCTGATACCAGGCAAGCACCACACTTACGGCACTGATCTACTGCCTTGCAGGTATACCACCGGGGTCTGCCTCCCAGCTCTTCATCAGCTTCAATTAAGATAACCTCCTGGCCTCTTTCCGCCAAATGCCAGGAGCTTTCAAGTCCTGCCGGGCCACCGCCCACCACTAGTATTCCGGCCACAATATCACTTCCTTATGCGGAAGGTCGCGGGAATAAGCCGCCCCGGCGTATGATCTCCGGAACTGCCTCTTCCCAGGCTACCGCCATGATATGAACTCCTTTAACCCCTGGAATCTCACGAAGCTCCGCGATCTGTTCAACAACAATGTTTATGGCTTCCTCCTGGGGATCATGAGCCTTTTCCAAACGATCACAAAGCTCATCAGGCACCATCATACCTGCCACATTTTTCTGCATATAACGCGCCATTTTCCCTGATTTGACCGGCATGACTCCCGCCAAAACAGCAACCCTTTCGGTCAGCCCCTGATCATGGGCCTGCTGCATAAATTCCCTGAACCTGTTCATTTCCAGCACACACTGGGTCTGGACAAAATCAGCCCCCGCCTCCACCTTTTTTTGGAGGCGCAGCACCCGGAATTCAAAAGGATCCGCAAAAGGATTTTCCACACAGCCTATAAAAAAATCCGGTTTGACCTTCATCTCTTCACCGCAGATAAAACGTCCTTCATCCCGCAAATCTTTGACCGCCTTGATCAGCTGGATGGAATCCAGATCAAAAACGTTTTTAGCCTGGGGATGATTGCCAAAGCTTTGATGATCACCGGTCAGACACAACACATTTTTAATTCCCAATGCGGCTGCCCCCAGCAGATCAGATTGGAGGCCGATGCGATTCCGGTCCCGGCAGGTCATCTGAATCACCGGCTCCAGCCCCTTTTGCCGCACCAAAACCCCGGCCGCAATACTGGACATGCGAACTATAGCCGTCTGGTTGTCGGTTATATTGAAAGCATCCGCATAGCCCTTAAGAATATCAGCTTTCTTTTCCACAAAGGCCGGGTCACAACTTTTAGGCGGACCTATTTCCGCGGTAACCGCAAAATGGCCGGATTGCAGGATCTGATCCAATCTACTCTTCATCATCTAAAATCAAATCCTCCCTTGCCATTCTCCGCAGTCCCCCATCCCGGGATAGAGACCAGTCTTTAGGTTCCTGGATTCCCAGAAGCCGATCAAGCTGTCCCAGCTGGGTCAGCCGGTCATATATGAGCTGCCAGGCACAGAGGATGTTGGGGGAAATCTCGCATTTTCCATCCTGAGAACCTCCGCAAGGTCCATTCATCAGGCTTTTGGCACAGCGGGCCACCGGGCAAATTCCTCCGGTCAGATGGAGCATACAATCTCCACAGGCCTGACAACGCTCCTCAAAGACGCCATGCTCCACCGGCATTCCTAAGAACTCAGTGTCCAGAGCCGGTACAGTAGCTATGGCCGGAAAATATTCATTCATAGCCTGAACCCCGATTCCACAAGCCGTAGATACTACTATCTGGCTTTGCTCCACCTGGTCCTTGATTTCTTTCAGGAATTCCCATTCACACTGGCGGGATACCGTCTGGCAGCTGAAGCTGCCACCCGATTCATCCAGGGCCAGGAGTCGGGCCAAGACCCGGGCTTCCTGTGCTCCGCCGGTCTGACAAATGGTAACACACCCGTCACAGCCTAAAACCAAAACCTTATCGTAGCCTTTTATCATGGCCCTGATTTCCGCCGGTTCCTTGAGCTTGCCCACAATCATGACCTTAACCCCTCCTCCCCTATTACATACTTATCCTGGGCGGAAACCCTGATCACTTCCACCCTGGTCTGAGTTTCCAGTGACCTCAAAAGGGTATTCAATCTTCGGACCCGCATGGATAAGCGGCGTCCCCCCTGGCCATGCTCACATTTCCCATCCCGGCAGGCCATTATTATCAGACGGTCACAGCCTGGTGTGATGGAATCCAGCATCTGCTCAAAACCAATAGCACCGGCACATGGGAAAAGGCGGTGCTCGATTTCCGTTCCCTTTAATAAGGGGCCCCCGGAATTTTCACAGGCCAGGATCCTGACCGCCGGAGCCTGGTCAGGTTCATTGTGGCAGAGGATGGCCTGTGCCGGACATTCAGCATAACATCGCCCGCAATTGAAACAAGCCCCCGGATCAATAGCCATGGCCCGTCCATACATATTGCGGGAAGCTCCTCCTATCTCAATGGCATGATGGGGGCAGACCCGATAGCAGGTCAGACAGAACTGGCACCGGTCAGGATCAACTTCATAATCAACCTTGGGCACCCGGACTTCTTCTATATATGATGCCAATAAAAATCTCAGGCTGGCGACTGTTTCCTCCCGGGAAAATGGCTCACCCCATCCTGAGTCAACGACAAAGATTCCCTTGCGGCAGGTTCGGAAAGGATAATCCTCCTGACGGCGGGATACAACCCCCAACTGCCGCAATATCTGAAAGTAATCGGCCCGTATCCGGCTATTATCAGCTTGCCACACCTGATCCGCCTCAATCACAAGGCTTTCCTCACCGCCTAAAACCCCGGTCTGACAGTAGACCCGGTAAGGAGCAGCAGCTGCTGTTTCCGTCAGGTGTCCGCCCCGCCCGGGCCGAAAACCACCCTGATAACCGGGCCTGTCTTTTACACGGGCATAAATGTCTGTTCCGGCATCTTTGAGGAAAACTACCCCGGCCTCCCGGGCTTCCTGGCAAAGGTATTCACCATCGGCAAATCCCACCTGGATTTCATCAACAACCAAATAAACCTGATGCCCATCCCGGGCCGCTGCCAGGCCTTCACTGACAACCTCCCGAAAAACCAGCGGAGATACCTCCTTAAGGATTAACACCTGTGCAGAGGGCTGCTCCCTCATTCGATTTTCTTTGAAGTCATTTATCAAATCATAGTGGGGCTCAGGAATAATTATAATAGCTGCCGCATTGATCTTGTGCGGCTCTCCTCCCACAGTCAGGTCAACAAGAAATGCGCCGTTGGCGCCTTCCACACTCTGCAATCGGCTGTTTTCCAAAGCTTTTATCTGGTCTGCTCCCCCGGGCTTTCGCCCCGGGCAGACCCATATAACAGGCAGATGACGGTCCATTTCGACCGCCAGCTGATATGCTGATTCATTTTCACCCAGGATTAGCAGCGGGTTTTTCTCTTCATTTTTTCTCATATGAGCCAAGAGGAACACTCTCCCCCCTCAATATAAGAAAACTATAACTTAGGCAAACCCGGAGCGCAACAAAAGAGAAGGCCTCTAAAAACGACCCCGTCTGATGATGGAATAAACCAGGAAAAGACCCAAGGCAACCGCCAGGAAAAAACCGGCCTCTGCCAGAGGGATTTTGGAAAGGAAGCCGGACGGCATTCTCGCCGACATTAAGGAAGTACCGATGATCAGGCTGGCAATTATAATCGTGATAGAGATGCGGTTTACCAGCACTTCCGCACGGTTAAGATTGCTTTTCATATTAGAGTTTTCTATTTTTACCTTCAGTTCACCCTCCTGCAGAAGACTGAGGACCGTATCTGCTTCCCGGGGAATGCTACGGGCCAGAGAAACATATTCCAGCACCATATCGCGAGCCATTCTCAGCATTTTCTGAGGAGACTGGCGTTCTTTCAGTATTTTGCGGCCCAAAGGCTCCGCCACCTTGATCAGGCTAAGCTGGGGGTCCAGATTGATAATTACTCCCTCTACGGTCATCAGCATTTTAACCATTTGAGATAATTCCGGCGGAATCCGGATCTGAAACTTCAAAGACAGCTGGATTAATTCTGTCAGGGCCTCCCCCATTTTTATCTGCGACATTGGTATCCCATAATACTTGCGCTGCAAACGGGAAATATCCTTGCGCAGCTCCTCACGGTCCACTGATTTTCTGGCAACTCCAAGATCCAGCAAGGCCCGGGTTACTCCATTGACATCATAACGAACCATTGCCAGCACCAAATCCATTCCCTGTTGTTTCAGCATCTCATCTATCTGGCCTACCTGACCAAAATCATAGTATATTAACTTGTTGCCCGGAGCTACTGCCATATTGCCCGGATGAGGGTCTGAGTGAAAATATCCTTCTTCATAAACCTGACTAAAGAGAGAATCCACGATGTTTTGGGCAATTTTGTTTAAATCAGCTCCACTGGCTTCAAGACTTTCAATTTCCGAGATCTTAATTCCCGCAAGATAATCCATGACCAGAACCCGCTCACTGGTCAGCTCCCATACCACTTTAGGGATTAGAATTTCAGGGTTGTCCAGGAAAAGCTCATAAAAGCGCATGGCATTGCGGCCTTCCTGGGCAAAATCAATTTCCGCGCGAATGGCCCGGCTGAACTCCTGGACCACCTCATCCAATTGGTACAGCTGTCCCCATTTGGTGCGTTTCTCCGCCACGCGGGCCAGTTCCTCCAGAATATCCAGATCAATGGCCACCTGTTCGGACACCTCTGGCCTCTGGACCTTGACCGCCACCTCATGGCCGTTCATTAGTACAGCCCGGTGGACCTGCCCGATAGAAGCTGAAGCGATAGGCTCAAAATCGAACTCACTGAAGAGCGAAGCTATATCAAGTCCCGCCGATTCCAGAACATTCTAACCTGCTGGGGCGGAAAGGGAGGCACTTCATCCTGCAGCTTTTCCAGCTCCTTAATAAACGAAGCCGGAATCAAATCAGGTCTGAGACTAAGCAGCTGACCCAGCTTAACAAAAGTAGCCCCTAACTCCTCCAGAACCATCCGGATTCTTTCCGGCACAGAAAAGCGGTAATAATCAGCTTTTTTCTGGGTTTTAAACCTGGATAGCCCCATTTGATCCAGAATAAAACCAAACCCGTGGTGTCCCAGACGATTAAGAACCTGGCGATAGCGTCGCATATGATCAAGTTGGCGAAATACCATAATGCCTCCCCCTTGGATGTCAGCTTAGAACACTCGCCGACAATTACGATCATTACCGGATAAATCCCAGTCCTTTCTATCCGGGGAGTATCAGCCAAAACCGCTCCCGCCGCCGTTTTTATGGCGGTTTAATAATAGATTAAGCCCACAGTGCCCGGTCCCACATGAGAGCCGATAGTAGGACCCGCCTCACTAAGAATTATGGGCCCCGTAAAAGATTGAGCAATTTTTTCTCTAAGCTCCAGTGCTTCAGCTTCAGCATCCACATGAATAACACACACCTGTTCAATGGTGCCTTCGGTCCGCTGTTTTTCAAAATCCTCAACTATCTTTTGCACGGCACGCCCTTTAGTCCTTACCTTATCCAGCGGTGCAATTTTCCCTTCAACCAATCCCAGAATAGGCTTTACCTGCATAAGGTTGCCCAACAGCCCGCTGGCCTTGCCCAGGCGGCCGCCCCTTACCAGATATTCAAGATTATCAACTACAAAAGCGATATTTACCGCCCTGCGAATTTTTACAACTTCATTGATTATCTCTTCACGGCCATAACCATCGCGGGCCATTTCCGCAGCCTTCAATACTTGAAACCCCAAGCCCATTACTGTGCTCCGGGAATCCATAAGAGTGATGTCATAATCAGGAAGCATGGCCGCCGCCGTCTCTGCAGACTGCCAGGTCCCCGACAAAGCCTCAGAGATAAACAAACCCAGAAACTGCTCTTCATGTCCATATTTTTCGAAAACCTTTACAAAATCCCCCGCCGGAGGCTGAGAGGTAGTAGGAAAAGCTTTCTCTGAGCGCAAACGGCCATAATAATCGCGGTTGCTTATTTCACCCTCCCGGAAAATTGTCCCTGCGAAAGAAATCTCCAAAGGAACCACTTCAATCCCCAGCTCTTTAATCTTTTCTGGAGGCAAATAGCCGGTACTGTCTGTCACAATCCTTATCCCCATATGATCACTCCCAAAAAAATAAATGCTAAAAAAGTTTATTCTTAAATACCAGATCCGACAACCTTTAATTAATTCTCATCAGCAGCTAATTATTAATAGTATACTAAAGCCAGTCCCCCAGAGCCAATATGGAGACCTACCGCCGGCCCCGCTTCCGTTATCAAAACTCCGCCCGGGAACACTTCTTCAATCATTTCTTTTAGATACTCAGCATCAACTGCCGCATCCACATGTGCGATGCCCACCCTTTCAACTATAGCCTTCTTGGTGGCCATTTCCAGCTCACTGACCATCTTTCGCATTCCCTTGCGCTTGGATCTCGCTTTGTCATATAGCTGCAGACAACCATTACTAACGGTTAGTATGGCTTTGATATTCAACAGATTTCCCAGCATCCCCACTGCTTTCGGGAGTCTGCCGCTCTTGACCAGATTATCCAGACTATCCACCAGAAAGAACAGCTTCAGTCTGTCTCTCACTGATGCCACTTCCTCCAGAATGTTCTCTCTTTTGCTCCGAATGCTTTCACATGCTTTTAACACCTGAAAACCCAGCCCCAGGCTGGAGCTGAGTGAATCCAGAACCTCAATATTTCGATCTTTGAATAGCTCGCGGGCCATATTGGCGGACTGAAGCGCACCGGACAGAGCTGAAGACATAAGGATAGTGATTATGTTATCTCCTGGTGCCGAACGATTAAAGACCTTAACAAAATCACCTACCGAAGGCTGTGAGGTAGTAGGGAATTCAGCTATCTTCCGCTGCCGCTGATAAAACTCCTGGTAGCTTTCCGATAGATTGTCTAAAAACTCCTCCCCCGCCATGTTTATATAGAACGGAACCACCCTGATATCGAATTCCTCCACTAAACAGGCCGGGATATGACAGCTGCTGTCAGTTACTACAATAGTTGCCAATGTTCGGATCCCTCCTAGCATTTATGGACCTATCCGGATTATTCTCAAGTCTGAATCCTCTTAGTCATTTTGCGGCCATATTCGTATCAGTCCGGTCAAAAACAGCATAATCTAATCTTTGATTTCCCTAACATATTATTTTGATGCCGGGAATCGGATTCCGTTTATTAACAACCAATAGAGAAATGGGTAGAACAGAACCACCATCAGTCTAAAGACAGAGCCTGAATGGGAATAGCCAAAGCCCGGGGCTCAGATTGATCATCATCTGTCTCGTAAGTTGTGCTGGCAAAAATTATGCCTACCACCTTGGCTTGATCATTAAGCACCGGGCTGCCGCTATTACCCGGATTAATAGTCATTCTGATATCAAAAAGCCTGGTCTGGCTGTTGCCCAGCCTGAGCAGCCGCCCAATCTCTCCCCGCTGAGATATCTTTTCAAACCCCAGTGGGTTTCCGATGATAGTCATCATATGTCCAGGGCGGGCTTGATAATCGAAATCCAGCTCCAATGTGGGCAAATCATTTCCGGAAATATTAACAATAGCTAAATCCACATCCGGAACAATCTCATAGTCGTTGGAGGAATAACTGGTGCCATCGCCAAATTGAATGGTGATCTGGCTGGCATCGGCAATAATATGCTGATTAGTTACAATGGTACCGGTGGAAGATATATTAAAGCCTGTACCTCGGCGCACCTCCATACTTAGCGGTCCACTGACAACTGTAGCCTCAACACTGACCACCGCCGGTTTGCTTCGCTGTACGATTTCATCTTCCATCAGGGCCTGGTTTTGGTCTAAAAAATTGAGTTTGTCCGACAACAGCGCGGAAAAATTCGGCAAAGCCAATGCAGTAAAGGCAAACAAGACCAGCAGTGCCACGATTTTTATTAAACATCCCGGCCTTTTACTGCTTTCTATTTCTTCATCAGGTTCATCTTCAAATAATAAGTCCTCTATCTCCATAAACTCATCATTATCCACAGGTCTGCTCCTTCTCTTCCGGCTTAAAAGAATATTCTATTGCTGAATTCTATTGGAGGGCGGCAAATCCCTGCCAAATAAGCGGGGGCCCTTTGGAGGCCAAGGGGCCCCCGGTCATTAACATTATGGAACAAACCGGGTGGTGACCACTTTGTCATAAGGGGCAATTTTGTCAAGCTCTCCGGCATCCTTGATAATGTCCTGCAAAAGATAGAAATCCTTTTCCAGCATTAAAGGGTCCTTCTTCCAGCTGCTCTGTTCTTTGTAACGCTGAATAGCAGTAATCAGGATCTCGTCGGATTCGTCAGGAAAATATGGTTTAATTGCCTGGGCAATTTCCGAGGCTGAGTGACTATCCACCCATTGCTGCCCTTTATAAATGGCATTTGTAAACTGCTGAATCAACCGGGGATCTTTTTCGATGGTGCTCTTCTTAGCAAAATAAGCGGTATAAGGTACTTCTCCGCTCTCTTTACCTAAAGACGCTACGATATGTGCTTTCCCTTCTTTCTCCATCATCGAGGCGGTAGGTTCAAAAATGATTACATAATCTCCCTGGCCCCCCAGGAAAGCTCCCGGCATCGCCGCAAACTGCATAGTTGTGTCAATAAACACATCTTCTCCTGCCGTCAGCCCATTCTTCTCCAAAACATACTCCAGAACTATGGCGGGCATTCCCCCCTTGCGTCCTCCTATAACCGTCTTGCCTCTCAGATCACTCCACTTAAAGTCAGGTTCCGCCTGTCTTCCCAAGAGAAAAGTACCATCTCCATTAGTCAGTTGAGCAAAAACCACCCCATAATCTTCTTTGCCTTCATTATAGACATAGACACTGGCCTCCGGCCCTGCCAGACCGATCTCGCTCTGCCCCGACAAAACCGCGGTCATAACCTTGTCGGCTCCCTGTCCGTTAGTAAGCTCAATCTGCAAGCCCTCTTCGGCAAAAAATCCCTGGGCTATAGCCACATACTGAGGAGCATAGAAAATGGAGTGAGTCACCTCACAAAGTCTGACCCGGGTAAACTCACCACTGGAGTTATTACAACCGGTCAAAACCAGGCATAACCCCATAAGAACAGAAAAAACCAGCATTAATCTTTTCATTACCTTCTCTCCCTCCCCCTTCTAACTCAAACGATTTTTTCTCAAAACGAATTGTTCGAAAAATATCACCCCCTGGTACATAATCGTGGCAGCCACCGCTAAAATAACTACACTGGTCATAACCAGATCAAGTCTGAAGACCTGCCCTCCATAAACAATCAAATACCCCAGACCGGCCTTTGAAACCAGAAATTCTCCAACGATTACCCCGACCCAGGATAATCCCACATTTACTTTGAGAGCATTGATGATATTGGGAAATGAAGCAGGAAGCAGCACCAAGGTCAATACCTGCTGTTTGTTCCCTCCAAAGCTCTGAACTAATTTAACCTTCTCCTGGTCGATCCCCAGAAATCCATTCAACACCTCTAATATGGTTACGATAAGGGAGATGGCCAGAGTCATGACTATAATTGCCACCGGACCGACCCCTATCCAGACTATAAAAATCGGTCCCAATGCAATCTTCGGCAGACTGTTGAGCACCACCAGATACGGTTCAGATACTTCAGAAAGGAACCGGGACCACCATAAGGCAATAGCCGCAGCTACTCCCAAAACAGTCCCCAGCAAAAAGCCAGTGATAGTCTCCAGACAGGTTACTCCAATATGAGTAAACAGCACTCCTTCCCCATACAAAGCCAGAATAGTACGGATAATCCGGGTGGGCTGACTGGTAATAAAGGGATCGATTACTCCCAGGCGGGCAAATATCTCCCAGAGGCTTATGAACAGGACCAGTATTACCGCCTGAGTTATTCGAACCGCCGCCCGGTCACGCTTCAGTCTTCGTAAATACCTGGTATGTTCGGCTGAAACCTCCGGCACATCCTTAACCCCACCTTCAGACCTGTGCTCAGACATGAACATCCAGCTCCTCCCATATCTCCTGAAAATAGTATCTGAATTCCGGCGCTTCCCGGGAGACCAGCGGTGTGCGCTTATGGCAGGTTAATGATATCTGGTGGATTTTTTTCACAGTCCCCGGTCGGTGTGATAAAACGATGACCCGGTCAGCCATGCTGATAGCTTCGGAAATGTCGTGAGTAACGAGAATAGCCGTTTTTTTCTCTTTTTTAATGATTGCGTAAATATCGTCACTGACCGCTAATCGAGTCTGATAATCCAAAGCCGAAAAAGCCTCGTCAAGGAGCAGTATGCGAGGATCAGTCATTAGGGTTCTAACCAGGGCCGCCCTTTGCCTCATTCCTCCCGACAACTGGTTCGGATATTTGCCGCGAAACTCATAAAGGCCGTAAGTCTCCAAAAAGGCCAAAGCCTTCTCTTTTGTCTGGGGTGTTAATATCTTTTGAATCTCCAACCCCAGCAAGATATTTTCCAGGATCGTCCTCCATTCAAAAAGATGATCCCTCTGCAGCATATAGCCGGTCTTCCTTGATGGCCCGGAAAACTGTTCCCCATACAGAAAAACTTCACCGGAAGATGGAATAAGCAAACCCGCGATTATTGATAAGAGGGTAGATTTGCCACAACCACTAGGGCCGACAATACATACAAACTCACCATCATCTACGGTGAAATCAACATTTTCAAGGGCCTTGATCTCCCCATTCGGCGACTGATAATTCATGCCTACCTTTCGAAGCTCTACCACTGCTTTCACTTATTCACCTTCAGGTATCCATTTCTAATATGCTATTCACAAAACTCTTATTGAGTGAAGAGCCAAAAAAATGACACCCTCCATTTTTATGGAAGCTGTCAGGTTTTCCCCCTATAATTAAGATAGTGAATATTATTGAGGTTGCTTTTAGGAGGGGATTTTTAATGAGTGAAAATTTAAACTGGTGTTATGAACAAAAATGTTTGAAGACCGTTAAATCATTGCAGCGTAACGGCTTCGAGGCTGCCTATTGTACGGACAAAGAGAAGGCTTACGGGAAAATCCTTGAAGAAGCCCGAAATGCCAATTCCATTGGATTAGCCGGTTCCATGACCCTTGAAGAGCTGCAGCTGATGCCGGAACTGATGACAATGGGGAAAGAATTATTGCGGCGCGACCTGCCCGGTCTTACTCCGAATGAGCAGGATGCCATAAGACGACGTCAATTAACATGTGATCTCTTTTTAACCAGTACCAATGCCGTCACCTTGGCCGGACAGCTGGTAAATGTAGACGGGATTGGCAATCGAGTGGGAGCTATGACCTTTGGACCTAATAAGGTATTGGTGGTTGCGGGGCGTAACAAGATTACCGAAGACCTGCATGCTGCCCTGAAAAGAATAAAGTCCATTGCCGCCCCCGCCAATGCCCGCAGGCTTAACAAGTCACTGCCCTGTGCCATTACCGGCTTTTGCACCGACTGCGATTCCCCGGAACGTATTTGCCGGGCCACAGTCATTCTTGACCGTATGCCCAGCCTGAGCAACATTAAAGTCCTGATTGTCAATGCCGATATGGGATATTAGCACTTCTGAGAAAGGATAATGATTGAAAATGAGGCCGTCCCTCTATCTTTGGATATTGGGACAGCCTCGTTTGTATATATGATTATTAATTATTCCTGTACAATGTGGTTAATTAGGCTCTTTCCCACAGGATGGCATTGGCGTTTCCGAATCCGCCGCACAGAGTTGCCAAACCGTATTTTGCATCAGGTCTTTCGTATTTCATAATGTTGTTCAGGGTAATGATGATTCTGGCGCCGGATTGGCCAAGAGGATGGCCCAGAGCCAGGGCACCGCCCCAAAGGTTGACCCTATCAAAAGGTGCGTTGGTTCCCAGTCCGAGTTCCCTTATGACAGCCAGTGATTGGCTGGCGAAAGCCTCGTTAAGCTCAATCACACCAATTTCGTCGATGGAAACACCAGTGCGTGCCAAAAGCTTCTTAACTGCTTCAATAGGACCAACACCCATGATAGTCGGATCGTTACCAGCCATAGCTCCGCCTCTGTACTTAATGGTATAGGAGCATCCCAGCTCATCAGCTTTTTCGCGGCTCATCAGGATCATAGCACAAGCACCGCAAGTCAGAGGTGAAGACATAGCAGCGGTAATTTTTCCGTTTTCTTTAAAGGGAGTCTTCATCTTTTTCATGGCTTCCATGTCCATTGAATCTCTGATCCATTGGTCATGCTCAACCAGGAAAGAGTTACCGGCATCATCATGTCCTTCGACAGGAACGATTTCGTGTTTAAATTTGCCGGCATCTCTGGCAGCAGCAGCATTCTTGTTGCTCCAGTAAGCAAACAGATTCATGTCGTCCTGGTTAACATTCCACATATCGGCTACTTTCTCAGCAGTAGGGCCCATCAAAAGGGGTACTTGGCCGTATTTGTCGAGTACCGCCTGGGGAATATACATTCCCTTGGGAGCTTTATCCATGTCTTCAACACCGCCGACAACGTAGATATCTCCTTCGCCAACCATGATAGCCCTGGCAGCATGTTCAGTAGCAGACATACCGGACGGACATTGCTGACAGATAGTATTGGCAGCAACACTTTCCGGAAGACCGGCAGCCAACCAAGCTAAACGACCCAAGTCATTGGTAACTCCGCCCTGATTGGCAGTACCAATATAAGCTGCTTCAACCATTTCGGGTTTAACCTGCGGATTCCGTTCAAACAGAGCATGATAGCATGCTACCAGAAGCTCGTCCGGCATTCTGTTACGGAACCATCCTTTTTCAGCGTGTGCTCTACCATTTGGCGAACGCACTCCATCAACTAATACAACTTCTTTCATTAACTTCATCCCTTTCTTATGTCTTTTTTTAGTATCAAAGCAAGCTGCTTTTGCTCCAGCTTATACTTATACTAATTCAATGGACAGCTTAAGATTACCTTTAAAGAATTAGTTCACATACAAGATAGAGCACCCAGCGAAGCCGTGCTCTCAACCCCTGATTCATGCCGAAAGTCTTGGGTTTTCAGAACCCGGATGGAAGTCATATCCATCTATCTCATCCAATTCAAATATGTTACATGTTCCGACATTTTTATTGTACTCTATTATTGATAAAATTGCATTGTTTTCAGCAAAAATCAGTTTCTACTTGAATGAATAGCAATAGATGGATGCTGATTTGTCGAAAATTAGGGTTATAGGCGAGATAATATCGACGAAGTATATGAGCTCAAACAATATTTCATGCCACCCCAAAATTCCCCCCAAATAAGAGTTTTTCGAGAAAAAATAAATATCAAAAAGGCCTCTCCAATGCCGAAGGGGCCCAGATTTCTGTATGGTGGACCATGAAGGAATCGAACCTTCAACCTTCTGATTAAGAGTCAGCTGCTCTGCCTAGTTGAGCTAATGGTCCATGGCTTGACGTGAAATATTATAGCATGGCGAGTATAACGCTTTCAAGGAAATAATTCATTTCAGCTCAGAATAAATTGAGAACTTTGCCGGCCACCACAAAATAGATTAGCAAACCAAGGACATCAGTGATGGAGGTGATCAAAGGGCTGCTGGCAACTGCCGGGTCCAGATTCAGCCGGGTCAGAATAAATGGCAGACATACTCCCAGCAGACTGGCCACCAGTATTATGCTCACCATAGTAACTCCCACGATCAGGCCGATCTCCCATCCCCCGTTAAGAAAACCAAAAATCGAACTCAATATCCCCAGACTCACCCCCAAGGATAATCCGACTATCAGCTCTTTGGTCAATGTAACCAGCCATTGATCCAGCTTAAGGTCACCGGTAGCCAGACCCCGCACCATCAGAGTAGATGACTGGGCGCCGGCATTCCCTCCGCTTCCCAGAAGAAGAGGTATAAAGACCGTCAAAACAATTACCGCCTCCAAAGTCTGTTCAAAAACAGAAATAACCCCGGCTGAAAGCAGGCTAATAAAAATCAGGGCAATCAACCATCCAATCCGCTTGCTGAACAATTCCCATATTCCAGCATCACTATAGCTGGTGGTCAGAGGAGTTACCGCCGCCCCCTTATATATATCTTCCGTCACTTCTTCTACTGCCACGTCAAATACGTCATCAAAAGTAACTACCCCTACTAAGACTCCGCCGGAATCCACCACCGGCAAAGATAAAGCATCATACTTCTCCATGGTCCAAACCGCTTTTTCACGATCATCAAAAGCCGACAGACTCACAAAAGAATAATTCATCAGGTCTTCGACCAGGTCATCGGGATCCGCCAAAATAAACTTGGAAAGATCCAAGGCATCAAGCAATTTCCAGGAAGAATCAACAACATAAATTACATGGAGAGTCTCACTGTCTTTGGCCTTTTTGCGGCAATGCTGCAGAGCCTGGGTCAATGTCCATTCCGGACGAACCGCAATGTAGTCAGGAGTCATCAGGCGGCCAACGCTATATTCTGGATACCCCAGGAGAAAGCGGGCCTCCCGCAAGTCAGCCGGACTCAAAAGATTCAGGAGTCTCTGAGTAACCTGGCCAGGCAGTTCCTCAAACAAAGTAGTACGGTCATCAGGCCTCAGATCAGCCAGAAGGTGACGAGTTTCCTCATCAGACAGATCTTTTAAAAGAGCATTACGGTCTTCCTTTTCCAGATAGGCAAAGACTTCGGCAGCAATGTCCCGAGGAATCAAGCGATAAAGGACAACCCGATCAGCTTTGGTCAGATCCAACAGGGCATCAGCTATATCAGGAACCAACTGCTCTTCCCAAAGTTCTTGTCTCAATTCATACCAATGGCGGGATTCAATTAATTCTTTGATACGCTCGGTGAATTCTCTGCTCATAAACGTCACCTTAAAACCTATCCTGTTATTGCAGTCGGCTGGACTACCGTTCCATTTTACCAATACGGATAATCATTGTACAATGCGATTAGTAATTCCTTTGACGATGAAAGGAATTTTCTTTGCTCGCGTATAAATCTATAGGAATAAGTATATGGACACCAAATAATTCTTGCGTATTTGTTTTTATATATCAATTCCCGAGATTCTCTGAGAGGAGGGATGCTTTATGAATTGCCCGGAAGCAGACAAATTATTAGAGCACTATTTAGATCTGGAAGACATTCCATCGGAACAGTGCCAGCAGGTCAAAGCCCATGCTGAAGAGTGCCCGGCTTGCCAGGATAAGATTGATTATGCCGTTCGGGAAAGAAATGCTTTGTGCTTTGAGGGAGATATCCCGGCGTTAGATGCAGCTTTCACCTCAAAGGTTATGTCCGCCATTAAGCAAGAGCACCCACCTAAACCGGCTTCATGGTTAAGCCGCCTCTCCACCGGGATGAATCGGAACGGATTGCTGGCAGCCGGACTGGCGGCAGGTTTCCTGATTTCCTGGCTGTTGCTGCCCGGATTGCTGGATAATAAGGATCAAGCACCGCATTTAACAGCTTTGGAACAGAATGTTGAATCGGAAAGCCGTAAATTAACTAAAGAAATGGCCGTCGGCAACGCTATCGAAGACGGGATTTCTGGAGATGAGATTATTGTGGGAATGCCCGCCGTGCTGCCAGATATGGACAAAAATTCCGTTTCAAAAATTGCGGAGTCCAACCAGCCTCTCCGCCAGCAGACGGCTACAGGTGAAAGATCTGTTGCGGGACTTCCGGAGTCGGATGCTCTCCCCGTCTATAGATATAAGGGAGCAAACGGCGAACAATCCGAGATGGCGGCTGATTCTATCCCGGCCCCCGAAGATACAATAATAACCATGACCCTCCCCAATCCTGACACTGAAGAAAACACCACAGTGTTTCAAGATGATCCTGCAGTAGAAGCATTATGGCAGCCGGAATATATTCCGGAAGGCTTTTTTATAGCAGAATCAAGCCACCCTACCGACAAAAACTATTATCTCCGTTACGAAAGCAACCAGGGTGATTTTATGACTCTTAATATTGCCGTCATTCCTGATCCTGATGAGAAATCACCCGCTGCAACTGAAAGTTCAGCAGCTGACCTCCATATGACCGGCTTGGAACCACCTTTAACCGATCAATCAGCTAACACCACCAGCCGGACCAAAGAAAACGCCGGAATCCGGTATCAGTTGGAATTGACCGGCAATCTCCCTGTGGAAGAATTAAACAAGATAGCAGACTCTATTAACTAGAATTTTTCCAGCGGAATGGTCACTCCATACCGCTTCCCCACCTGGGGCTATTTATAGTTTCAATTCTTAATATGGGACGTGTATTTCGGAAGCGTTGTGGTTAATCCCAATTGCGGATGCTGTTTCCGAACCTGACTACATCCTGCGAACCTGGGGGAGGGTCTGCGATTTTCCAGAAACAAAAAATATCGTCGACAAAGAACGGACGACATTTAATAGGTGTCATCCGCTCTTTAGGTTGACTTGTCTGGTTGTTATAGCAGGTCTTCTTTATTACCTTTACTTAATAAAACACTTAATCATATAAGCATAGGAACCATATCGGAACCTCGTTAAAGGTTACATTTTTTTCTCCAGAGGCGACCAAGGCCGTAAAAGGCATTACGTTTTGATATTTACATTCCGCCAGCGCCACAGGTTAATACGACAAATGCCAATATGAAAGTACTCCTGTGTTTGGATCAGAACTTATTTGGGAACGTACTTCAGATTATTCTTGGTAATCTTCCCGGTTGCATTCATGGGGAAGTCGGTCATAAACTCTACGTATTCGGGAATCTTGTATTTCGCGATTCTCTCTTTGAGGTATTCCTTAACCTCTTCCGCCGTAATACTGCCTTGCTCTTTGGGGATTATGCAGGCCTTGACCCGCTCACCCAGAGATTGGTCGGGAACACCTACTACTGCTACCGCGCTGACTTTGGGATGACTTTCCAGAGCCAGTTCGATCTCACGGGGATAAATGTTCTCCCCGCCACGGTTGATCATCTCTTTCTTGCGTCCGGAGATGAAAATATACCCTTCTTCGTCCATATAGCCCATATCGCCGGTATGCAGCCAGCCGTCTGCGATGGTCTCAGCGGTTGCTGCGGGGTTGTTGAGGTAGCAGGTCATGTTGGCTTCACCCTTGATACAAATCTCGCCCTTCTCGCCATAAGGCAGGATGTTGTTATTGTCATCCATGATTTCGATTTCCTGACCATAGACAGCCACTCCGATAGAACCTGGTTTAGCGGTTACGCCTGCGTTGGAGGTTGAATAACCGGTAACCTCGGTCAAACCATAGCCTTCTAATACCGTCACATTGAATTTGTCTTTGAAGGCTTTGATCAGTTCGGGCGGCATGGGGGCCGCGCCACTGAAGGCATAACGGAGTCTTAGTTTGGAGCGGTCGATGGTGCTCGGGTCTATAGAATTGAGAACATAATTATACATGGTTGGAACACCCTGGATCAACGTAATACCGTTGCCCAGAACCGACGGCCAGAAATCGGCAGGGGAGAATTTCTCCCGGATACAGACCCTGATACCCTGGAACATTACGGGATAGGTCCAGCAGCACAGCGGATTGGTATGGAACATGGGCAGGAATACGATATACATATCATCCGGCTGATTGATACCAATCTGGGTTCTGGCGATACATATGGACATCTCAGCCTTGTTAGAGATCACAATACCCTTGGGCTTACCGGTGGTTCCGGACGAATAGAGCAGCATAAAAGGGTCTTCCTTGGATCCGGGCACATAACACTCGTCGCTGGGATACTTCGTCAGGATATCCGCCATGGTGGTTTCCGCGATTTTAACGTCATGTTCA